>Ga0070683_100001284_pt1 | contig 19115 bp, 18 predicted proteins | sample KBSC713LmetaG_FD_64662 | JGI IMG/M metagenome (GOLD analysis project Ga0070683, IMG submission 64662) | Corn rhizosphere microbial communities from Kellogg Biological Station, Michigan, USA - KBS C7.1-3L metaG | ecosystem: Host-associated > Plants > Roots > Rhizosphere ... | reverse complement strand
TGCTGCTCGACCCGCCCGAAGACCCGAGACAGGGCAACCACGTCCTGCCTACGGAACTGGTCGTCCGCGCGACCACCGGACCCGCACCAACCACAACCCACTAGGAGTAGGTCATGGAAGCAGCTGCTTTCGTCATCTCCAGCAAGGCTCAGCACCGATTCGTCAACTCGGCGATGCCGGACGCCCCGGTCGTCGACGACGGACGCTCTCCTGAAGCGCTCGCGAAGCGGCGTCAACCAGTACAAAATCTGCGGCAGTCGATGGCGCAGACCTTGCGGCGGGCCGCGGACCGCGTCGAGCCAACCTGCGTCACCGCCTAGGCGGGCGCCCGCCACATGGGCCAGAACGCGGATTCCGGCCCACCCGGTGGGGTGAACGGCGCGTTGACATCGACGTAGCCGTGGCGCAGATAGAACGTTCGGCTGCGCGGGCTGCTGGCCTCGAGATAGGCCGGCAGGCCCGCGCGGTCGAGCGCGTCCAGGCGCGCCCGCATCAGCCGCCCGCCCAGGCCGCGTGACTGCCGGCCGGGCGCGACCGCGAGCAACGCCAGATATTCATGGGGCGGGCCCGTCGGGTGCATCCGATCAAACGTCGCATCGAGCACCCTGAATTTTTCCGTGTACTCGCGGCAGACCGCCGAAAGCCGTCCCGCGTAGTCGGGGATCGGGGGCGCCCCCGAGGGAGCGTCGGCGAACCACACCGCGACCGCGTCGAGCCGGTCCGTCGTGTGCACCGTCCCGTGCTCGATCGCGTGGTCGACGAAGAGTTGGAAGTTGGCCGGCATGATCTCCCGCCGGTCCGCCGGGTCGGGCACCAGCCACGCGGTGATCGGCAGCGCGTGGAACGCGTCGGCGATCACCTGGGCCAGTGCCTTGCCCTCGACGGGCTCGGCCCGGCGGATCGGCGGTTCGATCATGTGACGGCTATCGGATCCGCTCGTACGGGTAGGGGTCGGCCGCCTGGACCTCGGTCGCGATGGCCCGCTGGCCCAGGCCGATGGCCTGGTAGTCGCGCGGCCGGGTGACCCGCAGGATCAGGGCCCAGACGATGCCGATGACGGCGACGACCCCGTACGAGATCGGGAACTCCCACCGCAGGTTGGAGTGCGGGTCGACGCCGAGCAGGCCGTAGAAGTTGATCAGCGCGTAGTAGATGACCACCCCGAGGGCGGCCGTCGCGAGGATCGGGGCGATCAGCCACGACCATGCGTTCTCACCGCGCCGGTCCTTGGCGAAGAAGAAGATCACCGACAGCGACGTGAACGCGATCAGGAACAGGATGCCCAGACCGCCGGTCGTGCCCAGCCAGAAGAACAGCTGCACCAGCGGGTCCCAGCCCTTGACCGCATAGACCACGATCACGGCCAGGCCGACGAGCGACTGGAAGAGCGAGCCGGCCTGCGGCGCCCCCGAGCGGGCCCGGGTGCGGCCGAAGAACGACGGGAGCACCCGCTCCCGGCCGAGCGCGAACGCGTATCGGGCGCACGTGTTGTGGTAGCTCAGCGCGGCCGCGGCGATGCTGGTCAGCAGCAGGATCTGGCCGACGTCGATGAGCCAGCCACCGCCGTGCTGGGCGAGGGTCGGGAAGAACGGACCGCCGGTATCGAGCGTGTCCTGCGACGCCTTGACCGTCTTGTCCACGCCGATGCTGACCGACGCCGCCCACGACGTGATCGCGTAGGCGAAGAGCATCACGAACAGGCCGAGGAACGTCGCCACGGCGACGGTGCGGCCCGGGGACTTCGACTCCTCCGAGAAGACCGGAGCGGCCTCGAATCCCACGTACGCGGTGATGCACACGACGAGCGCGGGACCGAGCGTCGGCCCGTTGAGCGCGTCCCAGGTCCACGGCTGGAAGCTGATCGAGCCGCCGTCCGGGTGGCTGAAGAAGATGACGTCGAACACGGTCACCACGAGGATCTCGGCACCGAGCAGCACCATGAGCACGCGGCTGTTGACCTCGACGCGCAGCAGGCCCAGGACGGCCACGAAGACCCAGAGCGCCAGCGCCAGGATCCACCAGTCGATCTTCCAGCCGAACTTCTCCTCCAGGTACGGCGCGAGAAACGCGCCGAACGCGCCGTAGAGGCCGACCTGCAGCATGTTGTAGGCCAGGAGCGCCACAAGCGACGCCCCGACGCCCAGCGGCCGGCCCAGGCCCTGCGTGATGTAGCTGTAGAAGGCGCCCGCGTTGCGCACGTGCCGCGACATCGCCACGTAGCCGAAGCTGAAGAGGGCGAGCACGCCGAACATGAGCGCGAACGCGAGCGGGAAGCCGGTGATGCCGAGCTGACCCCACGCGGTGGAGATCAGCGCACCGACGACCATGAGCGGGGCGGCCGCGGTCAGCGCGAACATGATGACAGATGGCACGCCCAGCCGGTCGCGGGCCAGTGCCTGGGATACCGCGCTCGGTCGCACCGGCGACGTTGCGGACATCGTTCCTCCAGGGGGATGAGGGGGGAAGGGGTTTTGACGTTCGTGGCGTCTTCGTGGCTGCTATGTACGCTGCGACAGCACCGCGTCGCCGACGGCCGCCTCCACTTGGACGATCAGATCGCGCAGGGGCGGGGGGAGCGCAGTGATCATGGTGTGGAGCCGGCGGACGCTGGCGGCATCGGTATCCCAGAGGATGTGACCGGTGAGGCCGGTTGCCTCGGCCAGCCCGCCGAGGGTGGTGTCGGCGACCCGCATGGGCTCTCCGCTGGTGAGCAGGCGGCGGAGGCGGACGACGCGGCCGGCCGGCAGGTTGATGTCGTTGGCGACGTAGCGCACCGTCGTTTTGAGCAGTTTGCGGATCTGTTGTTGCTGGACGACGCCGGCCCGGACGAGCCGCTGGCCGATCGCGTCGACCGCGGTCTGGCCGAGGTAAGCGAGCCAGGTGCGCACCTCTCGGTGCTGCGGCTCGGCGAGCATTGTCGCGAGGGTGGTGTGGGCCAGTGCGTCGGAGGGTGGATCGCGGCTGATCAACCGGAGCCGCGGGCCTTCGACAAACACCCGCTGCTCGAGCACCAGTTCGCCGATGAGCGCACCGGCCAGGCCTAACTCGACGGACTTGGGAGACAGGCGCGACCGGCCATCGCGATCGTCGTGAGCGATCAGGAAGAAGTCGTCGGCAAGCAGCATTCGCGCTGTCTCCTCATATGACCGGCTGCTCTTCCGCGATGGACCCCGATAAGTCGACCGGATCGACCGCCCCCGACGCGATCTCGGCCGAAGCCAAGATAGCGTGTCGATTTCTCAGACAATTTCTCGGGGCAACCGACGCACGAACGCGCCTCGCGTAACCACGCGTTGCGCGCTCTTTCACGGTTGGCCCCATCCCCATCCACGGCGCACGGTCGTGGTCGGCCGGACCCGAAAGATCGGGCCCTCCGGCCGACAGCATGCATGCTGGGAGATGCGAAACGCAACTCCCAGAAACGCAAGTTGTGCAAAATGGCCACCGTCAGTATCCCCAAGATGCCAGACTCGCCAGCGTGACCAGCGCCTCCAGCTCCGCCAGCCCGACGGTCCGGCGTCGCCGAATCGCCCGGGAGCTACGCTCCCTGCGCGAGCGCGCGAATATGACGCTTGAGCAGGCTGCGAGCCAGCTGGACATGTCCAAGAGCAATCTGTCGCGCATCGAAAATGGTCAAATTGGGATCAAGCCCCGCGACGTCCGCGCGGCGCTCGCGCTCTACGGGCTGACCGGCCAGGCCGCCGAGACGTTGATCGAGGTCGCTCGCGGGGCCCAGCTGCGCGGGTGGTGGCACGGCTACAGCGACGTGCTGCCGGACTGGTTCGAGTTCTACGTCGGGCTCGAGGCGGAGGCCGCGACGGTCCGCACGTATGAGCCGGAGACCGTGCCTGGCCTGCTACAACACGAAGACTACGCGCGGGCCATGTACCAGATCACGGCGAGCGGCGGCGAGATCGAGCGCAAGGTGTCGGCCCGCATGCAGCGCCAGGAGTTGTTGTACCGGCGCCCGGCGGTCGAGCTGTCGGCCGTCCTCAACGAGGCCGTCCTCCTGCGCCCGGTCGGCGGGCCGGTCGTGATGGGCCGCCAACTCGATCACTTGACCAAGCTCGCCGAGCTACCCAGCGTGACGGTCCAGGTCCTTCCGTTCGTAACTGGTGGCCATCCGGCCATGACTACACCCTACGTAATAATTGACTTCGCCGACGCGGCTGATGAGTCGGTCGTCTATCTCGACAATCTGACGCTCGGTCAGGCGTATGGCGACGCCGATAGCGTTGCGACGTATACGATGGTGCATCAACAACTGCGTGAACTAGCCCTCGCCCCCGAGGACTCGTTGACACGCATCCACGAGGCACGTCGTAACTTCACGTAGCCTTCGCTGGGCACTGACAAATCGCATAAGAGGTGGTAAATGGCCATGCCCAATTCGCCATCACCCGAATGGCGTAAGAGTACGCGCAGTAGCGGTAACGGGAACTGCGTCGAGTTCGCCGATCTGGGTGATTCGGTCGCGGTTCGCGACACCAAAGATCGGACGGGACCGGTCCTGCAGTTCACGGCCGCCAGTTGGCGCGCCTTCATCGCCGGCACCAAGCGCGGCGAGTTGTAGGACAATTCGAAAGAACGTGGGCGGCTTCCGGAAGGGAGCCGCCCAGTTTCATATTTTCGTCGCCGTGAGCACGGCGAGCGGGCTGCCGCGGCAGGACGACTCGAACTGGACCGCCGGTTGACCGGTCACCTTCACGTGCTCGCCGTCCTTGAGGTCCTTGGCGACGGCGCCAAGCAGCGTCCAGATGACGTTGCTGTTGGTGACAAGGTCGATACAGCCCGGCGAGATGCGGACCGTGCCGCTCGTGACGATCGGCTTGAAGTTGTCGCTCGGGCGCTTCGGCGGCCCGGTCGGGTCGATCGTCGGCAGGTCGGTGCTGCTCAGCGGTGGCGGCGCGGTCACGGTTGCGCTCGACGTCACGGCCGGTCCCGGCGAGGCCGGCCCAGCGCCGTCCGAACCGAGGCTCGCCGACCCGTCCGCCGAAGCGCTCGGCGAACTGGCCGCCGACGGCGCGCGCTGGCCGCCACTCGAGCAGCCGGCGGCCAGCACAAGGACGAGCACCAGGAGACCAACCCCACGCATACCGGCTTTGACTGCGCGAGCGCGGGATCGGTTCCTGGTGCTCGCTTCGTACACCTATGAAATGCGAATCGTCGCGGACGTGCCGTCCTCGGAGAGCACCTTGATCTTGACGCCGTTGTTCGGCACCTTGACCCCGTAGTGCACGCCGTTGGCCGCGTCCTCGCGGTAGTAGTTCCTGCTGTCGTCGAAGGTCGACACGCCGTTCTGGCCGCGGATGTACATCGGCACGCCGTTTTCGTGCAGCGTGAACGAGTCGGCCTTGGCCAGCGAGAACGGTGCGTCATAGCCCTGGATCCGCGGCCGCCAGGGCAGCCCGTTGAGGTTGTAGATCAGATCCGGATGGGCGTCGATCGGCAGGATGAGCCCGCCGCCCGGGTGCTGCGACGTGTTGTTGTCGTTGAACGAGGTGTCCCAGTAGGTCACCAGCAGGCCGGTTTCGTAGGAGAACCGGTCGACCCACTTCGGCTTGGTGTTGAGGTAGCCGAAGTGGTACACGCCGTTGTGCAGGTACTGGTCGAAGGACACGTACGTGCGGTGCGACGCGATGTAGTAGTTGTCGAACTGCTGGGTCAGCGTGTTCGTCTGGATCGTGAACCCGTTGGCGGCCCAGCCCTGGTTGCCGGCCTCGGCCCCGTCGCTGAACGTCGAGCCGATCTTGATGTCGTCGACGAACAGGCCGTACCCGCCGGTGTTCAGGTCGGTCGAGTAGCGGAAGCGCAGCTGGACCGTCTTCCCCGCGTACGCGGAAAGGTCGAACGACGCCGGCACCCAACCACCGCTCTCGCCGTCGATGCCGTTGCCCTCGGCGTCCTTGGTGATCGACCCCTTGATGGCCTTGAAACCGGTGCCGTCGTCGACCTCGACGTAGGCGTAGTCGCACGCGTCGGGTCCGCAGTCCTCGATGCTCCAGTTGGCCTGGAACGTCAGGGACGGTGTGCCGGCCGGCACGCTGACCGATCGCGTCAGCGTGTTCTCCAGCAGATCGCCGCGGCCGCTCCACCACTGGTGCGTGCCTTCCGGCGGCACCTGCAACGGGGTCGTGATGACCTTCTTCGGCAGGACGACGACCACGGCCTGGGCCTTCTTGCTGTTGTACTCGTGCGGCCCGAGGTCAAGGGTCTTCTTCTGGCCGGCCACCACGACTTCGTAGTCGAGCCAGCCCATCTGCAGCTTGTCCCACGCGCCGAAGTCGGCCGCGCGGTCGCCGATAGCGTTGTCGCCGGGCTTGCTGACCCGGCTCTGCGCCATGATCGTCCACCAGCTGACCGGGTTCTCGGCGAGGCCGCCGGCGCCCGAGGTGTCGTACTCGTCCGGCAGGCCGAGGTCGTGCCCGTACTCGTGCGCGAACACGCTCAGGCCGCCGTTCTCCGGCTGGATCGTGTAGTCGCGGACCCACAGGCCGGTCGTCCCGATCTGGACCCCGCCGCGCAGGTTGCCGGCCGGGCCGGAGGTGTTGTTCTGGAACGCCGCCCAGCGGTGGCTCCAGATCGCGTCCTCGCCCTGCTGCAGATCGCCGTCGGCCTGGTCGCCACCGGCGTGCACGATCTGGAAGTGGTCGATGTAGCCGTCGGGCTCGTTGAAGTTGCCGTCGCCGTCGTAGTCGAACCGGTCCCACTGGTCGAACGAGGCCAGGTCGGCCTGGATCTGGGCGTCGGTGCGACCCTGCGTGTGCTGGCTGTCGACCCACGCGGCCAGCGCGTCCTGCAGCAGGAACCACGTGTTGCTGCAGATGTTCGAGGCGCACGGGAAGCCGTTGCTGCGCCCGTACCGGGCCTCGTTGTAGGGCACCTTCACCCAGTCGGTGACCGTGCCGTCAACGCTGTAGCGGCCGGAGGACTGCTTCTCGTAGTAGGTCTTGAGCGACTCGACGCCCGGGCCCTTCCCGAAGTACATGTTCTGGAAGTGCTGGCGGTTGAAGTCGGGCAGCCAGTACGTGGAGTTGTCCTTGGTCCGGTCCGGCTGGTTGATCTGGTTGCGCAGCGGCCCGTCGAAGACGTTCGGGCCCGCGGTGTTCGGGTCCGTGTCCTGGTCGGGGTAGCTCGGGTGGCGCTGGTTGCCAAACTCGGCCAGTACCACGAAGATCTTGTCGGTCTTCTCCCGGCTCAGCTCGACGTACTTGTCGATCTTGCCGTTCGACCTCTGGCCCTTGCCGGCCTTCGACTTGCTGCCGACCTTGACGACCCTGCTGCCATTGCGGTTCTCAACCTTGGCGGTGCCGTTAATGACCTGTTCGATGGCGGTCTGCCGGGCGTCCCGGCGCTGGTCCTCCAGCGGGTCGGGCATCTCGTCAACCGCGTCGGTGGGCTCGGCGACGGTCGGGGCGTTCGCCAGGGGCGCCGCCTGTGCGGCGTTCGCTCCGGTGAACAGCACCCCCATCCCCGACGCCAACGTGAGACTGAGAAGTCCCACGGCTACTTTGCGCACAGGTAAACCTCCCTGGTGGGGCCACGAAGCATCGACAGAGCTTGTCGATCCGTCGATGCGCCTGCCGCAACACCCTAGGAGTCGGACGCACAAGTGGCTATATATGCATGCATGAGAGGGGTTGAGCAAGGGTCTACTGGGCCCGCGACCGCAACCCCTCGAGGTCGTGCACGATGACCTGCATCCGGCCGGTCTTGATCCAGCCCTCCTGCCGCAGCGCGCGCAGCGCCTTGGTGACCGCTTCGCGCGACGAGCCGGTCCAGCCAGCCAGCTCGTCCTGGGACAGCGGCAGCCCGATGCGCAGTCCCTCGGGCGTCTGGGTGCCGAAGCGCTCGGCCAGCTCGACCAGGCGGGCGGCGACGCGCCCGGTGGTGTCGAACGCGCCGAACTCGATCCGCTTGCGGTCGGCGTCGCGCAGCCGGACCGTGAGCTGGCGCATCAGCTCGAACGCGACCCGGCCGTGGGCCTCCAGGTAGCGCTTGAACTCGAAGTGCGGCACGACGAGCGCGGTCACCGGCTCGAGGGCGGTGACGCTGGCCGAGACCGGCACCCGGCCGATCGCCGACAGCTCGCCGAGGAGGGCCCCCGGGCCGCGCAGGGCCAGGACGACCTCGTTGCCGCCGGCGGTGTTGGAGGCGACCTTCACGCGGCCGATCCGCAGCACCACGACCCAGTCGAAGCGCTCGCCCTCGCGCAGGATGACCTCGCCGCGCCGCCACTGCCGCAGGCTGCCGACGACCTCCAGCGCGGTGCGCTCATCGTCGGCGAGGATGTCTCCGAACTCAGTCATAGCAGCTCGACCACCACATAAGCGCGGACCGCCTGGCGCCGGCCCTTGACCTCCAGATCGCCCAGCGGCTTGACCTTGATCGACTCGCCGATCGCGTCGCGCGTGGCGGCACCGATCACCACCTGACCGGGCTCGGCCAGGGTTTGCAGCCGGGCCGCGACGTTCACAGCGTCGCCCATCGCGTTGAAGCCGCGCAAGGTGTCGCTGCCGATGTTGCCGACCAGCGCTGGGCCGGTGTTGGCGCCGACCCGGAACTGTGGCCAGTCCGGCCGGCCGGCCGCGATCTCGTTGACCGCGGCCTGCATGGAAAGCGCCGCCCGGACCGCCCGCTCGGCGTGGTCCGGCTGGCGGGCCGGCGCGTTGAACAGGGCCAGCAGCGCGTCGCCGACGAACTGCACGATCGTGCCGCCGTTGTCGAGGATGCAGGGGACGGCGACGCCGTGGTAGCGGTTGAGCATCGTGACGATCTCGCCGGGCTCGACGCCCTCGGAAAACGCGGTGAACCCGCGCAGATCGGCGAAGAGCGCGGTCACCTCGACCAGCGAGCCGCCCAGCGCGGCCTGATCGGGGTCGGCCAGCAGCGCGGCCGCCACGTCCGGCGACATGTACTGGCGGAAGAGCGTCTCCAGCTCGCGGTAGAGGCGGGCGTTTTCCAGCGAGATCGACAGCTGGTTGGCCAGCGTGCGCAGAAGGTCGTCGCCGCCCGGGATGGCGGGCACCTCGACCGCCCCGGCGATCCGGCCCTTGACGGTCAGCGGGAAGACGATCCGGCCGTTGAACCGGCGGGCTCCCGCACGCTCCAATATGGACAGGTCGTAGACGATGCCGTTGACCCGGAGGCTGCCGCCCGAGACGAGCCCGATGTGGACCGATCCGAACGCCGTCTGCAGGGCGCCGACGGCCTCCCGTACAAATGCCGCCTCATCGGCTCCCACGCGAGCCTGCTCGCCGACGGCGACCAGCGCGGCGAGGCGGCCCGAAGTGTCGCGCTCGACGGCCAGAGCGGCGCCGGCCCGGTCGAGGACCGCCGCCTGCTTCTCGGTCAACCCGAAGCGGCTGGCCAGCCGGGCCGCGATCGGCGCCGCGTCCCGGGCGCCGGACTCCTGGGCCTGCAGCGCGGTGACCAGCTCCTCGAGGGCGGTCTCATACTCGGCGCGGATCTGCCGTGTGGTCTCGGCCAGCGTGATCCCGTCGAAGAGCCCGACCGTGGTTCCTTCGCGGCGGTACTCGACATAGGCGCTGTAGGCGATGAATCCGTAGGCGAACGTCAGGATGACGTGCCACTCCCACCAGGACAGCTTCCAGCGGTCGGCCAGCGTGACCGCGATCATCGCCTCGGCCAGCAGGACGAAGCCGGTCACCACGCTGATCAGCACGGCGCTCGGGCGCTTGCGGTACATGAAGTAGAAGCGGAGCGCGGCGACCACGTACAGGACGACCGCGCCGACCGCGACGATCACCAGCGGCCCCTGGACCTCCCGGTCGGTCGACAGGTCCCGCAGCGGCGGAAGGTCGAGGACCGACACGAAGATCCAGACAACCAGGGTGAGCGCGACCGCGATGCGCAGCAGGAGCTGCCAGCGGGTGACCTTGGCAGCCAGCGGCAGGCCCGACAGCAGTGCGAAGACCGAGCCGATCGCGAGCCCGATCGCGGTCGCCGTGCCGAAGCCGTTGTTCGGGTGGTGGATGATCACGGCCGGGGTGGCCAGCGCGTGCGCGAGCAGGAAGCCGGCGCTGGCCAGGAACACCAGCGAGACGAGGAAGAGCCGCCCGTCGTCGCGCTGCTTGGCGGCCGCGCTCATGGCCACGCCGAGCGCCACGTTGACCGCGGCAACGATCAGCACGAGCCAGAAGTGGAAGTACGCGTGCAGGTAGAGGACGTCGATGCCGGGCCGCGCGAGCAGAAGCCAGAGGCCGGCCAGCGGCAGGGCGAGGTGCAGTGCCCAGATCACCCCGCGCGCCGGCTGGATACTCATAGTCACCGCATCCCCCCTTTCTGTCAGCTAGCCGACTGAACCCGGTTCCGAGCGGGTCCGTAGTGGAGTCGAAGGCCGACTCGATTCTCAGGGAGCCTGCGATGAACTACAAAGCTCTGATCGTCACGCTTCTTGCTGGAGCCGTGGTGGCCGGCGGGGCCTACGCGGTGACAACCAGCCTGAGTCATGATGTCGCCGACACCGGCGCCTGGCGGGAAGGTGGCGCGAACGCGACAGCCGGTATCACGCAGGTGCCGTCGTCCTCACCGTCGGCCGCCCCTTCCCCCTCGAAGGCGCCGGAAGGCCGCAACACGTTCGCCGGCACGACCGACGGCGGCGAGGCGGGCCTCGCGATCGCGATGAACAACGGGAAGGCGGTCGCGTACATCTGCGACGGCCGGAAGGCCGAGTCGTGGATGAACGGCGTCGCCGAGAGCGGCCAGATCACCTTGCGCAGCGCCAAAGGCACCGGCTCGCTGTCCGGCACGTACGCCAACGGCGTGGCGACCGGGACGGTCACGGCCGGGACGAAGACGTGGCGCTTCCGGATCGTGATCGCCAAGCCGCCGTCCGGGCTCTACCGCTCGGCCGCCGGCGTCCGCAAGCGGCTGGACGCCAGCTGGGCGATCGTCCCGCCGAACAACAAGCAGTTCGGCGTGCGCTGGGTCAACGGCGTGCCCGAGGCGGCCCCGATCCTCGACACCACGACGAACACGGCCACCGTCGATGGTGCGCCCTACGACGTCACCCCGGTCCAAGCGCCCCAGTGACGGGCCTAGGGCAGCAACCTTTGAGAATCCGGCGAATATCAGTCCTGAATTTGGTCGAACCCGGGGTCGACTATGGCGCCCGTGTCTGACTCCTCAAGAGGCAAGATTCTGTGTTCGCGTCGGCTACGCGCCTCGACGTGCATCTCGACCGGTGTTCGTGCCAGAACCGCCTCGACCAACGTGGTGAGAAACCGTCCAGCCTCAAGGTCGTCAGGAACCGCTTCACGCACGAGGCGAACGCCACAAAACGCTTGATCGTCCCAGTCTGCCACTACGACGCAGGTCGCGTCGTACACGTCTTCCTCGGCACGAAGCTTGCGTAGCATGTCGAGGGCTTTCTCAAAGGAGCCGGGGTCGTCCAATATCGTCGAGCGGAGGACGAACAAGAAGCCCATAGCCGCCAGCGGATGGCGACCTCGTAGGTTCTTCGCATCGCCGTAGGACTCCTCAAAGCGGTTGGCGATGTTGTTTCGGAATGACCCCACCATCGACTTCGTCGACACGAGAAGCTCAGGACCCCGGGCCCATTGCGCCATCAGCACGTCGACCTGCTTGACATAAGCGCGTCCAAGTACCCGAGCGTCACTTGGGGCGACTTTCCGGTCTCGCAAGAGAGCGTCACGTGCCTGCTGTTGAATCGCCTGCGGAAGTCTGGCGACGAAGAGGCCGACTTCGCGAGGTAGCACGCGCGGCGCCTCAAGGCGGGGCCACACCTCGTCCGGTGGAAATCCGGCCCTGCGTATCTCGCTGGCGACCCACGCGTCGATGGCCTTCGCCAGCCGACCGGAAGCTGAGGTTCTTAGTTCCCCGACAGGTATGGATAGTAACTGTTCGAGAAGCTCATAGTCGACCTTGAACCTCGCCGTTCCATCGCGCCCCGTCGTCCACGGGTTGCCTTCCGGTCGAGCACTGATGATCGGCTCAAATGACGTGAGGACATCACGGTCACTGTCAGGCATTGGCGCAGAATACCAATGCCCTAGAACGCCGCTACATCAGAACGGTTGGGCGGGCTACCTCTTGCGATGCGGCGCGTGTAAAGATCCCTGTGCCCGGCCCGGATTTCCTCAACCTCGCGAGCAGTCAAGCCGAGGTGCCTCCTGAGTAGCACCTCATCAACGATCGCAGCGGCATCGATTACCGTGCCAGCGACCAAAGCCTGCTCGACGTCACTCGCTCGAGCAACGAGATCATCTCTGGCGGACTCGAGTACAGCCGGTGACGGCATGGGCAGAAGATCTGCTTCCCTCGGCTCCAGCTTCAAGATGCCGCCACCGTAGGACCTGCCGACCATCTCTGCTCCGAGAAGCGTCATCGAGTTGAGCGATCCGAGAGGCAGCGTGACCCGTCCGAGGTCGGCCAGACCGGCGCGGAGATAGAGACCGTGAACGGAGTTCAAGTGACGCACGCCCGCCTCGTTGGCGCACAGTCGAGGCGTGTCAGCGTTCATATACGTCAGAAAGATGTCGGCCGATGGGACCAACGGAACCCGCCACCAGGGTCTGCGAACTCGACACTTATAAGCCTGGTCAACCTTCAGCCGCTCACCGTCTGCGATGTAGCGCTGTCCAGCAATAGACGGCGTCTCCTCCGGCCTGAACAACAGAGTCGCGGCACCACGGTCGCCGATTGCGTGCCAGTCGTCTGTTGAGAAACGAAGCGCGCGGAGGTGGCGCGAACCGGGCGGCGACATCGGAAGTAGCTCCGCTCCCGAGAGTCCGTGTCGTTCGGCGTCGGCAGGCGACATCATGAAATATCGATTGTTGCCGCTCACCATACCGAGCGTCGTCTCGCCCCATGTTTGTAAATGCACAAAGCCGTCGCCATCATGCAGGCCTTGAATCGCATTGAGTGCCGTGCTCGACAGCAAGGATGCGGTCCATTTTGCGGACCTCGTTGGAGGTCGCCACGTGGTGAACGGAGCCGTAAGAACGTCGTCGAGGTTATTGGCCTTCACGAGCTCGCAGTGGTCGGTAGGTCCTTGGTCGAATCCGTCCGCCAGGAGCAGCACAACCTCCGCGAGCACTCCGGGGAAGACGCGCTCGTGGAAGACGACCAAGCGTACTGCTCGAAATCGTTCCATCAGGAAGCGGCGAACCTCGGCAGCGTAGTTCACCGTCAACAACTCCGCCGGAAGGACGAGCCCCAGTCGACCCCCGGGCTTGAGGTACATTGCCGCGTGAACGGTAAATGCGGCCCAGGACGACGCCAGACCCGTCAATGCTACGCCGCCACGAAGTGCGGCTTCCCGCGACCGCAGGCGAATGTCGCCCGTGAACTCCTGGTAGCGCACGTAGGGTGGGTTGCCGACAACTGCGTCGTAACGCGGTCGCGGCTCGCAGGAGAAAAATTCAGCGATGGTCACGTTGGCGGCGTGGCCAGCCGCTCGCATCACCTCCGCCGCTCGCGATGCGCTCGCTGGATGAAGCTCGATGCCATCGAGTGTCACCGGGCCATCACCCAGGGCACTTGCCCGCTCGGCGGCCGCTAGCAAGAAGGCGGCCTCGCCACATGACGGCTCAAGCACGGCGTCAGTCGGTTTCCGCACTGCCCAGTTCACTACAAAGCGGCAAATCGCAGGTGGTGTGAAGAAGGCCCCTCGAGCCTTGCGAAGAGCCGGCGAGTCGTTGACTCTTGCGGTCGAGGTGGTCACTCGAGCAATCTTTCACTACCGTCACTCGAGATCCAACCCTCGACGCGAGCAAAGTTATTCGTGTCGCAGCAGAGGTAGCCGAACTCGGAACGTCGCACCCTCACCATCCACTGTGGATAGCGTCACCTCTCCGTCGTGGGCCCGCACCAGGGCAGCCACGATGGAAAGTCCGAGGCCTGACCCACCCGCTGTGCGTGTCCTGGACGGATCGCTGCGATAGAAACGCTCGAAGACCCGGGTGGCGTCATCGGGCTTCATGCCCGGCCCGTCGTCAGCGACCTCTAGGATTGCGTTGTCGGACTCGGTCCAAACTGTCACAGTCACTTCGGTACCTGGCGGTGTATGGATCAGCGCGTTGGTGACTAGATTCCCAACGACCTGCCTTAACCGTATGGAATCGCCGAGCACCACCGGTGCGTCGGCGTCGTCGTCCTCGACGCCGTCGGGGAGGTACCCGTGAACCCCACCCGCTTGACCGGTCGCCGCAGCTGCTCCCGCCTTGAGCCGCAGCACGTGGTCGGGGGCGGTCACCCGCGCGTCGATGACCGCGTCGGTCGCGAGCGCCAGCAGGTCGACCGGCTTGCGCTCGACCGGGCGCTGCTGGTCCATCCGGGCCAGGAGAAGCAGGTCCTCGACGAGCAGCCCCATCCGGGTCGCGTGATGCTCGATCCGCTCGATGATCCGGTTGACCTCGGGGTCGTCGCCGCCGTTCTGCCGGTAAAGCTCGGCGAAGCCGCGGATCGACGTCAGCGGGGTGCGCAGCTCGTGGCTGGCGTCGGCGATGAACCGGCGCATCCGGGCCTCGGACGAGCGGGCCGACTCCTCGGACAGCCGTCGCTCCTCGAACGCCGTCTCGATCTGGCCGAGCATCACGTTCAAGGCCTGGGCCAGGCCGCCGACCTCGGTTCGCGGATCGGTTTCGGGTACGCGGCGGGTCAGGTCGCCGGCCGCGATCGCCTCGGCCGTCTGCTCGACCTTGACCAGCGGGCGGAGGCTGGAGCGGATCAGCACGTATGCGAGCAGCGCAACCAGGACCAGCACCATGGCGGCCACGATCACTTCGAGCAGCACCAGCTGGTTGACGATCCGGTCGGTCTCGTCGAGGGACAGCGCGACCAGCACCGGGGCCGGAGGCGGGTCGCCGGCGCGGAAGGGCTGCTGCGGAAACGCGATGAGCACCTCCCAGTCGGCGCCGCCGTTCTGCCCGGACACGGTGAATGGCTGGTTGAGCCGGGCCTTCACCGCGGTCGGGTCGAGCACCGGAAGGTTCGGCAGGCTCTGCGCCGCGTTGTCGGCTTCGAGGTACGGCTTTCTGTAGTACGGCTCGCCGACCGTTTGTCCGAACCGATCGAAACACTGCGTGTAGTAGCCGTTCAGGAGGGCGGCGCCGTGCGGGTTCTCGTCCCTGGTGTCGCCGCTGCTGCAGTCGCCGGCCGCCGGACCCACCGTCTGGGCCAGCTGGATGTCGACCCGCTGCACAAGGTAGCGCCGGAGCAGCGCCGGGCCGGCGATGCCGGTGACCACCAGTGCCATCGCGAGAAGCCCGAGGATGAGCAGCACCAACCGCACGCGCAGCGGCATGCGGGCGGAGACATCCCGGGCGCGGGTCAGGAACGTGGTCATGTCCGGGGCAGGCGGAGGGAGTAGCCCACGCCGCGCAGGGTGTGCAGCAGCCGCGGCTCGGTCGTGTCGATCTTCTTGCGCAGGTAGGAGACGTAGGACTCGACGACCCCGGCGTCGCCGCCGAAGTCGTACTGCCACACGTGGTCGAGGATTTGCGCCTTGGACAGCACGCGGCCCGGGTTGGTCATGAAGTAGCGCAGCAGCTTGAACTCGGTCGGCGACAGCGGGACCTCCTGGCCGGCCTTGAACACCTCGTGGGTGTCGTCGTCGAGCTCGATGTCGGCGAAGGTCAGCCGGGCCGACATCGAGCTCGCCCCGCCGGCCGGGTCGTTGGCGCGGCGTAGCACGGCCTGGATGCGCGCGAGGATCTCGGACAGGCTGAACGGCTTGGTGACGTAGTCGTCGCCGCCGAGCGTCAGCCCTTTGATCTTGTCTTCGGTAGCGTCGCGGGCGGTCAGGAACAGCACCGGCGTGCGGGTGCCCTCGCCGCGCAGCCGGCGCAGCACGTCGAAGCCGTCGAGCTCGGGCATCATGACGTCGAGCAGGATCATGTCGGGGCGGAACCGGCGGGCCTCCTCCATCGCCTCGCGACCGCTTTTGGCCGTGGCGACCGCATAGCCGTGATACTTGAGGCTGGCCGACAGCAGCTCGACGATGTCCGGCTCGTCGTCGACGACGAGCAGCTTCGCCTGAGGTGTCTGGTTGGCTGCCATGCGGTTCACTCCACTCGGACGCGGTCTGGCCTACGCTGTCAGCTTGCCGCCGCAGTCTGGTAGCTGAGTCCGCTTTCTCTGGCAACCAGCTGAGAACGGCCTGAATCGCGCAGGCCGAGAAGCATCGCCAGCAGCACGGGAAACTCCAGGTATGCGTGGTAACTGGCGAATGCCGCGTACAACGCCCGGCCCGATGCGTAGTCGATCGCGAACAGCACGGCCAGCACCGCGCCGAGGCCGGCCCCGAGCGCCCACGCCCGCCAGCCGGAGAGCCAACCGGACCGGAACGCCGGCCGCGACTCGAACGCCCGTGCGGCATCCGGCGCGTAGCGCGGAAGGAATGCGACCCACACGAAGTAGTGCATCGTCTGCAGGAACGCGAACACGACGAGGAACCGCACGCCGACCTCGGTGACCACGGCCGGCGGCGGAGCGCTGGCGGCGACGATCCGGGCCGGGTCGCCGGCGAACGCGGCCACGCTGGAGCTCACCCCGCCGAGGTAGCGGTCGAACGCCCCGGCCAGCAGCAGCGCCGGGATCACGAACACCCAGCCGACCTGCACGGCCCGGAACCACCGCCGCGCCCGCGCGGTCGGCAGCCGCCGCGACCACTCCCACAGGAAGAACAGCGGGACGACGTTGTGCAGATGAGCCAAGATCACGAAGTGGTACTGGGGGAAGCTCACCGAGGCCGCCAGCGCCGTGGCGAGCGCCGCGAACGCGAGGATCAGGAGCGGGCCTCGAAGCGCGGCCACGCAGGCGGCTCCGAGGACCGCGTAACCGACGAGGATCTCGGCGATCCGGGCCGGCTGGCCGACCACGATCGCCGCGAGCCGGCAGAGCACGATCACGGTGACGAACCCGAGCAGCACGGCGAGCAGCCGCCCGGACAGCACCGGCGCGAACCGGCCGGCGACATAGCGCAGCTCGAGCACGTTGTGTAGCACGCCGAACGCCATCAGGCCGAGCACGGTGGTGGCCAGCGGCGCCCGCATCGCCAGCGCCAGCGCGGCCCCGGCGACCAGAGCGAACGCCCAGCTCGCCCGTAGAGTCATGGGGTGTCCCAGCCGGCCGCCTTCGGCCTCACCCTGGCCGTCGAGCTGCCCTGGTATGGCGCCGGGCTGGTCACGCTGCGGCTGGTCCGACGCTGGTGGTGGGCGCTGGCGTTGGGTCTCCTGATCAACGCGGTCAGCCACCCGTTGCTGTGGTGGACGCTCGCGCCGCACCCGAGCTGGGCCCGGCTGGCCGGGGCCGAGGTCGGCGTGTGGCTGCTGGAGACACTGCTGCTGTGGGCGGCCGTCCGGCGGGACCTCGGGCTGCTGCTGGTGCTGAGCCTGGCCGCGAACGCCTCGTCACTCCTCATCGGCCTGCTCCTCAGCTGACCGGGGGTGGCTTCTTGCCGGATCGGCGCACGAGCAGGACGACCGTCAACCCAACGGCCGCGACGACGACCAGGCAGCACAGGCCGGCCAGGACCATCCACGGGGCGATCGACGGACCCGATGGTTGCGGGGCGACGTCGGCAAGCCAGGTGAGCATGCGGCTGACGCTAGCGGACCAGCGCCAGCCGCACGCTCCAAGAACCGTTACTGCTCGGCGGTGGTTGATCCGCCGCCCGCGTCGGCCGGTTCGTCGGCCGGGGCGGTCGGCGCCTCGGCCGGCCGGAGCCACTGCCATAGCAGAAAGAGCAGGCCGAGCACGAGCATGCCGAGGCCGGCCCACAGGTTGATGCGGACGCCCTGCGCCTTGTCGATCTCCGACTGGCTGTCGAAGATCCCGACCAGCGTGACGACGATGCCGTACACGACGAACAGCCCGCCGATCACCCGCCGCACGTCGAAGAGCCGGGCGGCGGCCGACACCTGCTTTGTATCTTCGGTCGCCGCGATGTCCTTGTCCCGATCAGCCATGGTGACCCCCTAGATGAACGGCAGGTAGAAGGCGGCGGCCAGGACCACGACGATGGCCCCGAGGAGCACCGGCGAGCGATACCAGGCGCGGTCGCCAGCCACCGCGCCCTCGTTGAGGTCGGCCTTGCCGATGCCGCGGACGAGGCCCCTGAGTTCGCTCTCCGGTTTGGGCTCCGTAAACGGCGTGACGACGGCTGCGGTGATGACCACGAGGATGAACGCGATGGCCGCGCCCCAGAAGCTCTCATCGAGGTCGGAGCCGAACTTGACGACGCCGACCTTGTAGAGCACGTAGGTGATGAGCGCGCCGAGGGTGCCGATCACCAGGCCGAAGAAGCCGGCCCAGGCGGTCATCCGTTTCCACAGCATGCCGACCAGGAACGTGCCGAACAGCGGGGCGTTGAACAGCGCGAAGAGCGCCTGGATGTAATTCATGATGTTGTTGAACCCGGCCGCGATGAACGCGGTGCCAATCCCGATGATCACGCCAATGACCGTGACGATCCGCCCGACGCGCAGGTAGTACTCGTCCGGGCGGTCCTTCTTGAAGTACTCCTGCCACAGGTCGTAGGTGAAGACCGTGTTGAAGCCGCTGACGTTGGCCGCCATGCCGGCCATGAACGAGGCGAGCAGGCCGGTGACGGCGATGCCCAGTACCCCGTTGGGCAACAGATCCCGTATCAGCGCCGGGATCGCGTTGTTGTAGGTCAGGTCGCCCTTGTCGGCCCCCAACCCCTTTACGGTCACCAGCGCGACCAGGCCGGGAATGACGGTGACGGCCGGGATGAGCAGCTTCGGGTAGGCGGCGATGATCGGCGTGCGCCGGGCCGCGCTCATGTTCTTGGCCGACAGGGCCCGCTGGACCTCGGCGAAGTTGGTCGTCCAGTAACCGAAGGAGAGCACGAACCCGAGACCGAACACGATGCCCAGCCAGTTGGCCCCGAGCGGGTTGTCGGAGCTTCCCGTGTTGGACCAGGTGTGCAGCGCGCTGTCGCCGAGGCTCGTGCCGCGGACGGCGTCGACCAGTCCGTGCCAGCCGCCGACCTTCACGAGGCCGATGACCGTGACCGGGATGAGCCCGGCCAGGATCACGAAGAACTGCAGCACCTCGTTGTAGATGGCCGAGGACAGGCCGCCGAGCGTGATGTAGGCGAGCACGAT
>Ga0070683_100001283_pt1:0-17500 | contig 19118 bp, 26 predicted proteins | sample KBSC713LmetaG_FD_64662 | JGI IMG/M metagenome (GOLD analysis project Ga0070683, IMG submission 64662) | Corn rhizosphere microbial communities from Kellogg Biological Station, Michigan, USA - KBS C7.1-3L metaG | ecosystem: Host-associated > Plants > Roots > Rhizosphere ... | reverse complement strand
GTCGCGCGGCGATGTCTTCCTTGCCGGTGATGCGGTGCCGGAGCTGCCAGCGCCAGTCGTCGAAGGCCTCGGGTTCGGGAGCGGGCGTCGACGCCGGCTGATCGACGATGGGAAGCGCGAAGGTCATGGCGTCACCGCCGCCGTGAGAGTGACCGCGATGATTGTTTGCGCACCCGGGTTGATGTGCGTCTGCGTCGTGGAACCAGAGGCCACCACGTAGCTGTAGCCGTCCAGCGCGTCGATCACGATCGTCACGGGACCGGTGATACTCCGATCCAGCTCCACAGAAAAGCTGGTGGGGAACGAAATCGTGGTGGGCGCTGGGGGCACCAGGAGGCTCCGGGAGGCGCCGTTCGCTGTCATCGTCACCGATAGCTGCGCCGGCATCAAGGTGAGGTCGCCCGCCACCTCGACCAGGAGGATGGAATCGTCGCGCTGGCACGCCGCCGTCGCCGCCAAGACACCTGCGACCGCGACCAGGACCGATAGTCGCGTGGGAGGCCGGCGAGCTTGGCTCGCCGAATCCCATCGCGGGAGGGCATGGGAACCCTTCAGGGTTCCCATCCAAGAACTCGCGCGGGCGATGACGGGGAGCGGCGCACCCTCAGAACCTGTAGTTGCCCAGCGCGGTATCGGGTGGCGTCTGATCGTGCGGGCGAAACAGGAGGAATCCGGCGGCGCCCGCCCCGACGGCCAGCACTGAGAGCGCGACCCAGACCCACGGGCGCGTGCCCCCCGACGACGTGGCTTCAGCCGGCGGCGGGGCGCGCCGGGTGACGACGGCTGGCGCGGGCGTCGGCTCAGGCGGCGGAAGCGCGGGCGGTGGCGGCGCGACGACGACGGGCGGTGGAGGCGGCGGTGCCGGCGGCGGCTGGACCTCGGCGGGCTTCGGTGGCGGCGCCTTCGCGGCGGTCGCAGGCGGTGGTGGAGGTGCCTTCACTGCCGTCGCGGGCGGTGGCGGCGGCGTCTTCGCGCCCGTCGCGGGTGGTGGTGGCGGCGGCGTCTTCGCGGGCGGCGGTGGCGGCGTCTTCGCGGCCGTCGCGGGTGGCGGCGGCGTCTTCCCGAGCGGCTGCCGCCCCGCCGCGCCCTCCAGCGCGGCGATCTTCTCCTCGATGGCCGCGCGGTTGGGTGCGTTCGGAACCTTCTCGAGGAACTCGCGGTAGTCGTCGATCGCGGGGTCGGCGTCACCCACGCGGCGGAAACACTCCCCGCGGTTGAACAGCACGACCGGATCGTTCAGCAGCTGGTACGCCTTCGTGTACTCGTCGATGGCGGACTGGCAGTCCCCCTTGTCCGCGAGCGCGTTCGCGCGCTTGAGGTGGGCCTTGCCCGCCTCGGGTCCACTGGCGGCCTCGTCTTCGCCGCGGTGATGGCGGTGGTGCGACTTTTTTTCGTGATGCTTCTGCTTCTTCGACTTCGCGAACGCGACGCTGGTCGCGTCGAGGCAGAGACAGGCGGCGGCGAGCGCAATCCCCGCCCGCGCCGCCCTCGTCAAGGAGAGCCTCCCGGCGGCGCGCTGTCGGCGCCCAGTCGGCGAACGTAGCCGGACAGCGCCTGCATCTTGGGCAGGCTCATGCTTCGCCCGAACGCCGGCATCTGGCCCTTGCCGGCCATCATCACGCTGACGATCGCGTCGGTGTTCGCGCGCGCGCGGAACTCCGGATCGTGAAAGTCGCGCACGTTCGGCATCGTCTTCCGGATCTCCGCGTCGCCACGCCCATCGACGCCGTGACAGCGCGCGCAGTTGCGCGCGTAGATCACGGCCGGCTCGACCGCGACCGCCGGGCCCGGATCGTCGCCGGTCGAGCATCCCGTCATTCCAGTGGCGCCGGTGGCGGCGGCGAAGGCAAGCGCGGCAAACAGGGTCAGGCGCTTCTGGCGCTGCTTCATTGGCGTCATCACTCCCCGCCGGCCGGCCTATCGCCGGCGTACAGCGCCTGGCCCTGCTCCCGGAAGGCCTCCGCCTTCTCACGCATCCCAGCCTCGACGGCCTTGTCGGGCGCGATCCCCTGCGCGGCGGCGTAGTCGCGCACGTCCTGCGTGATCTTCATGGAGCAGAAGTGCGGCCCGCACATCGAGCAGAAATGCGCCCCCTTCGCGGCCGGCGCCGGCAGCGTCTCGTCGTGGAACTCGCGCGCCGTCTCCGGGTCCAGCGACAGGTTGAACTGATCTTCCCACCGGAACTCGAAGCGCGCCCGCGACAGCGCGTCGTCGCGCGTCTGCGCACCCGGGTGGCCCTTCGCGAGGTCAGCCGCGTGCGCCGCGATCTTGTAGGCGATGACGCCGTCCTTGACGTCCTTGCGGTTCGGAAGACCGAGGTGCTCCTTGGGCGTCACGTAGCAGAGCATCGCGGTGCCGTACCATCCGATCATCGCCGCACCGATCGCGGACGTGATGTGGTCGTAGCCGGGCGCGATGTCCGTGACCAGCGGCCCCAACGTGTAGAACGGCGCCTCGTGGCAGATCTCGAGCTGCTTGTCGACGTTCTCCTTGATCTTGTGCATCGGCACGTGACCGGGGCCTTCGATCATCACCTGCACGTCGTGCTTCCAGGCGATCTGGGTCAGCTCGCCCAGCGTCGTGAGCTCGGCGAACTGCGCCTCGTCGTTCGCGTCAGCGATCGATCCCGGGCGCAGGCCGTCGCCCAGGCTGAACGACACGTCGTACTTCTTCATCACCTCGCAGATCCGTTCGAAGTGCGTGTAGAGGAAGTTCTCCTGGTGGTGGGAGAGGCACCACTTCGCCATGATCGACCCACCCCGCGAGACGATGCCCGTCACGCGGCGCGCGGTCAGCGGCACGTAGCGCAGCAGCACACCCGCGTGAATCGTGAAGTAGTCGACGCCCTGCTCGGCTTGCTCGACCAGCGTCTCCAGGAAGATGTCGATGTTCAGGTCTTCCGCCTTGCCCTTCACCTTCTCCAGCGCCTGGTAGATCGGCACGGTGCCGATCGGCACCGGCGAATTGCGAACGATCCACTCGCGCGTCTCGTGGATGTCGTTACCGGTCGACAGATCCATCACGGTGTCGGCGCCCCAGCGCGTCGACCAGCGCAGCTTGTCGACCTCTTCGCCGATCGACGACGACACCGCCGAGTTGCCGATGTTGGCGTTGATCTTCACCAGGAAGTTGCGGCCGATGATCATCGGCTCCGCTTCGGGGTGCTTGCGATTGGCGGGGATGATGGCGCGGCCGCGCGCGACCTCGTCGCGCACGAACTCGGGCGTCGTGCCTTCGCGCAGCGCGCAGAACCGCATCTCCTCGGTGATCTCGCCGCGGCGGGCGTAGTGCATCTGGCTGAAGTTCGTGTCACCGCGCGCGACGCGCCGGTCGATCCACGGCTGCCGCAGCTTGGGCAGCCCGACGTGCGGGTCCGCGGCGCGCGGCCCGGCGGGGTCGTAGACATCGATGGGAGGCTCGCCGGCGCCGACGCTGATCCGGCGCATCGGGACGCGGATGTCACCGTCCGTCACGAACACGCGCTCGGAACCCGGCAGCTCCGGCAGCGTCTCCAGCCCTTCGACCGGGTCGACCACCGTCGTCAGCGACCGTCGGCCGCCCGCCTTCGTCGCTCCGTTGCCGTTGCCCTCGCCGTGACTACCCCCGCCGCCGTTCGTCTTGCCTGCGCTGCTCATCGTGCCTCGCTTTCCTTCGCCGGCATTACCCGGATCAGGTTCAGGGGTCGCGCCCGCCAATCGGGTGGCGCCTCTCAGCCTGCGGACCGAATGTCCGCCCAGCTCCCCCAGCTATTTGTTGGGTTTCCTACCTGTGTGGAGGCCCAACGTTAACGCGCCCTCGTCCAATTGCAAAGGCGCGTCAGGACCCTGTTTTAATTGACGTATTTTTTCGGCGGCCGGCCGCCGCCCTCGATGACGCCGAACCGCCGCCGCAGCCGCCGTGCCCGCGAGATGTCCCGCGCGTTCGCGAAGAACGTCCGCAGCTCCGACAACCCGCCCGGCGCCGCCCCGAAGTACCCCACGACGATCGCCACGAACAGCCCCGCCAGCCAGGGCCAGTTTCCCTGCGCGACGGTGACCAGCGCCGCGATCGCCGTCAGGCCCAGCACCATGTAGCGGGCCTGGACCATCAGCGTCGTGGGCCAGAACTGAACCGGCTGGCGGCCGTACATGCGCGCGAACGCCACGAACAGCGCCATCACCGAGAACGAGCAGCCATCGACGAACGGCACGGCGCCGAATCCGCGCAGCCGCCAGACGCCCGCGATGGCGAGGTTCGCGAGCAACCCCGAAATGAAGAACAGCGCGGATGTCCGGCGCGCCCCCCGCGCCTGCTCGACCGCGCTCCCCACGAACCAGAGCCCGATGGTGGTCAGCACGAAGCCGATGAAGTCGAGGTGAACGAACAGCGACGTCAGCGGCTGCCACAGCTCGCCCCCGAAGAACGCCGGCCCCAGCGCCAGGTGGCCCTCGAAGAACCACCGCCAGTCCCGCGCGAAAACGTAGAAGAGGTACACGCAGAGGTTGATGAGGACCAGTGTCTTGATCGTCGCGGTCAGTCGACCCGAGATCCGCCTCATCCACACAGGGCCTTGCGTGCTTCGCCGCCGCGGCAGGTCCGGCATGACACGGAAGCTTAGCAGCCGGGAACGGTCATTTCTTTGGCCGTGTTCAGATCGCCCGTGCAATCGTCGTCGTCGAGATCGACGCGCCCGTCGCAGTCGTTGTCGATCCCGTCGCTGCACGCCGGCCGGGGCGCCAACGTCACGGCTGATGGGTCCGTATCGGTCGGCTTGTCCTTCAAGACGGTGACCGTCGCGGTCGGATCCGGTACCGGCTGGCCCTGATCGTCGTTCGGCACGATCGGCCGGCCGCGCACGTCCAGCTGATGGAGAGTCAGGGTCCAGTCACCGACCGGGACCTCGTGCGTCAGGTCGCCCGGCGCGCACAGCGTGATGATGTCGTCGCTGTCGCCCTGCGTGCTCGTGCCCGTCACCCGGATGGAGTCCACACCGTGATGGCCACAGCCGATGCCGGCGGGGGCGTCAGCGCCGAAATTCCACCCCACGTGGTAGCTGCCGTGGTCGGTGCAGCCGGCGGCAGCAAGGCCGCCGGCGAGGGAGATGACGCAAGCCCAGGAACGCCACATTCTCATTGGCGCTCCGGCTTATATCACCGGCTTCAGAAGTTTACGTAGAGAGGAGCCTCGGGCGTGACCGTCGTTCCGGTGCAATCGACCGGCTGTACGAGCACGTTCGTCTCGGACAGCAGCGTGGCGCCTGCCGTCAGCTCCAGCGAGACGTTGTAGCTGCCAGACGCCGGCAGTTCGACCTTGAACGAGCCCGACTTCGCGCTCGACGGACAGGCCGTCGGAAACGGGTGCACCACCGAGCCATACGACCCGCCGTCGATCTGCGCGGTGATCGTGTCGGCGCCACCAGCCTCGGCGCAGGTGAGGGTCGTCTGGTCGATGTTGCTGACGAGCCGCCAGTAGATCGTGAGATCCGGAAGGCAGACGTTGCCGCCGTCCGGGCAACCGTCGCTGTCCTGGAAATTGTTGTAGTCCTCGGGCAGCGTGATGCAGGCGTCGTAGTCGTCCGGGATCCCGTCACCGTCGGTGTCGTAGACCCGCGGGTTCGAGGCGTCGATGATGCAGCCCGATGCCGACAATGCGAGCCCGGACGCGGCAGCCAGAAGCACGGGGGCACGCAGCGACCAACGATTTCCTCGAGTGGCTTTCATCTACTGTCTCCTGTTTGAAGAAAAACTGCTGTCACGGACGGGAACAAACCCCCGAGGTATTCATGAGGCACTCCATCGCACAGTCTGCGACAAGCTGCATCGACGCTACCTCCGTGGGCTGACCGCGGACGACCTCTCGCAATATCGGTGCCGGCGCCATAACCTGAAGCAGAGGGCTGCCGTCCGTCCCCAGCGCGATGATGGAGACCTGATATCGCTCGTCGCCGTGGGTTTCCGGGATATTGAAAGCGGTCGCCCCCGTCTGCCGCGCGCAGGGAAAATCACACTGGGCGTTCGCGGCACAGGGTTTCTTCTTGTCGACGGCGCCCCCAACGCCGGTCAGGTCGAGCCTCACCGCGGAGATGGAGGGGGAGGCGCACCCACAGTCGGTGATGGCGCTGCCCGCCTTCGATCGAATCACCCAGCTGATCTCGACAGCGCCGCCGTCGATCTCCACGCACGCCGTCGATAGGGACGAGAGCAAGAGGAGGATGGCGGCGGGCTTCATGAGGATGAGCGAGATAATCCAGCGTAGGAATCGGGGCGGGTCATGTCAAACTGCGGCCCACGCATGGAGGTCACCGCCTGATGACTCAACTCATTCTGCAGGCCGGCACCGGCGAGGCCTCGCTCGACATCATTTCGCTGGTGCTCAACGCCTCACCCGTCGTGAAAGGGGTTCTGGGGCTTCTCATCCTGATGTCCGTGGCGTCGTGGTTCGTGATCGCTTCGAAGACGCTGTATCTCGCGAACGCGGCGTCGCGGTCGACCAAATTCCAGGACAACTTCTGGAAGACGGGCCGCCTGGACGAGATCTGGCGCATCAGCGAGTCCAGCGCGCCGTCTCCGGTCGGTGAGGTCTTCCGGGCCGGCTACACCGAGCTGGCCAAGCTGCAGAAGCGGCGACAGGAGAACGTCGACACCGCGAGCGAGGCGCTGATGGGCGACATCGAGAGCATCCAGCGCGCGCTGGATCGGGCGCGAACGACCGCCATCACCGAGATGGAATCGCGCGTCCCGTTGCTGGGGACGACGGCCAGCGCAGGGCCGTTCATCGGACTGTTCGGCACTGTCTGGGGCATCATGAACTCGTTCCGGAACATCGGCGCGAAGGGCGCCGCCAACCTGGCGACCGTCGCGCCGGGCATCGCGGAGGCGCTGGTCGCAACCGCCATCGGCCTGATGGCGGCGATCCCGGCGGTCATGGCCTACAACTACTTCTCGCGCCGGATCCGCGTCATCGCGTCCGACATGGAGACCTTCTCCAGCGACTTCTTGAACATCGTCCGGCGGAGGTTCTTCTAGCCATGGCGATGTCGACCGGAAGCAGCGGGTCGATGTTGACGGAGATCAACGTCACCCCGCTGGTCGACGTCATGCTCGTGTTGCTCATCATCTTCATGGTCACGGCGCCGATGCTGCAAACGGGGGTCGACGTGAACCTGCCACAGGCGAAGGCGCAAACGATCCCCGACGACGAGGGGAAGCTGATCCTGACCGTCACCAAGGACAAGCGCGTTTTCCTGGGCAAGCTCCAGATCCCGTGGAATGACGTGGAGAAGACGCTGAAGAACAACGCCAAGCTCAACGCTGACCACGAGCTGTACCTGCACGCGGACAAAGATCTTCCGTACGGCGAGGTCGTCAAGGTCATGGCGGCAGTGAAGCAGGCCGGCGTCGACAAGCTGGGAATGGTGACGGACCCGCTGGAATAAGAAGTGGCGCGAAGGGACGGCATAAGGCGCGGGTCGCGGCGGAGCTTCTCCGGCCTGCTGATCACGGTCGCGCTCCACGGCGTCGCCTTCTACGCGGTCAAGTCAGCGCACAGCCATCCGCAGGAGCCGCTGATCGTCCCGCGCGACTTCGTCCAGGCGGAGATGGTCAAGCTGGGAAAGCCGCGCGACAAGTTCTGGCTGCCGAAGGTCCACGCGGCGCCGCCCCCGCCACCGCCCGACGCGATCAAGCTGTCGAACGATCCGAACGCGAAGGCCGCGCCGGTCGAGGCGCCGAAGATCGAGGACCCGAAGACATCGAAGGAAGTCCGGCGCGCGCTCGAGCGCGCGCAGAAGCTGAGCGCCCTCGCCGTCCCCGATGAACCGGACGAGGGCTCGCTGACGGGTTCGAAATCCGGAACCTCCGACCACGAGATCGGCGACCAGTACATCGCCGCGATCAAAGGCGCGCTGCTGCAGAACTACAATCTTCCGGCCGGCATGAACGCGGATCAGATCCCGACGCCGCCGATGGTCCGGTTCCGCATCGGCCCCGATGGAACGATGTCCGACATCAAGTTGACGAAGACGTCTGGCAACCCGCTGGTCGACGACGCGTGCGTGAGCGCCGCGCAGTTGACGCGAAAGGTGCCGCCGCCCCCGCCCGGATCGAAGGTCCGCGGCCTCAACGTGGCGTGCGAGAAGTAAGCCCATCCGTGTTATCTAGGCCGGCGTGCAGATCGTGAACGGACGACATCGCGGGACGGGCGCTCTCGTCGCCGCTGCCCTGACCCTCGCGTGCGGCACGGCCATCGCGCAGACGCCGGCTGGCGATGAGGACCTGCCCTCGATCACGCTGCAGGGCGCGGGCGTGCAGATGTTGCGCCTCGCGGTCCCGCGCGCCGAAGGCGATTCGGGCGCCGTGGCCGTCGAGACGATGTCGAAGGACATGGACATCACCGGCCTGTTCCAGGTGCTGGACCCTGCGTCGTTCCCCGCGCAGTTACAGAATGAAGGCATGGCGTTCGCGTCCGCGCTGTGGACGCAGGTCGGGGCGCAGGTGGTGATCAAGATGAAGGCCTCCGGCGGCGCGCTGGAGGGCAAGCTGTTCGTTGTCGCGCGCGGTGACACCCCGACGCTGACGAAGAGCTACCGCAACGCGGACATCCGCGACGCCGTCCACGAGTTCGCGAACGACATCGTGCAGTCGACCACCGGGAAACGCGGCGTGTTCGGATCGCGCATCGCGTTCGCGATGAGCGGCCGCGGCTCGCACGAGATCGGCGCCGTCGACATGGACGGCGGCCGCATGGGCGTGCTCACCAAGATGGGCTCGGACAGCCTGCTGCCCGCGTACTCGCCGGGCGGCGCCGAGGTCGCGTTCACGTCGTACGCGCGCAACAACCCCGACCTGTGGATCGTCTCCTCGGGCGGTGGTCGTGCCCGCCGCGTATCGCAGAAGCCGGGGCTGAACACGGGCGCGTCGTGGTCGCCCGACGGCCGCGCGATCGCGCTGACGCTGTCCCACGAGGGCAACTCCGAGATTTATCGGATCAGCCCCGATGATGGGCACATCCTCGGGCGGCTCACCACGAGCCCCGCCATCGACAGCTCACCGTCGTACTCGCCGGACGGATCGCAGATCGCGTTCGTGTCCAACCGCCAGGGCTCGCCGCAGATCTTCGTGATGTCGTCGTCGGGCGGCGGCGCCAAGCGCGTCACGTTCCAGGGCAAGTACAACCAGACGCCGCGCTTCTGCCCGCGCACGGACAAGCCGCAGATCGCGTTCACCGGACGCGACGAGAAGGGCGCGTTCGACGTCTTCATCCTGGACCTCAAGACAAACCGGATCGATCGCATCGTGCCGCAGGCCAAGGGATCCAACCTCGACCCGACCTGGTCGCCGGACGGGCGGTTGCTGGCGTACACCTCGACCCGCGGCGGGATCTTCGTCTACAACCCCGAGACGCACCACGAGGTCCAGATCTGGAAGGGCGGCGCCTCGTCCCCGTCGTGGGGCCCGGCGCCCCGGCGCTGATCGCGGCCACGGCCCGGCTTGCGCACCACCGGCCGGGGCTTAGTTTTGAGTACATGGCCATCGATCCGGTTTGCGGCATGGAGATCGAGGAAGCCCAGGCGCCTGCGACCACCGAGTTCGAAGGGCGGCGGTACTACTTCTGCTCCGAGTCCTGCCGCGACGAGTTCGAGGCGACCCCGCAGCTCTACGCCGTGGACGCCGGCGCGGCGCCGGACACGATCGCCTAGCCTGCGATTTTTGCGCGCGATTTTCGCGATCGGAGCGATCGGAGATAATAGGCGGGATGACGCTCGCCACGATCGACATCGGGACGAACACGACGCTGCTGCTCGTGGCGTCGGCGAATGGAAGGGCGGCCACGGTCCTGGAAGAGCGCGCGGAGATCACCCGGCTGGGCCGCGGGATCGGAAAGAACGGGGCGCTCGATCCCGACGCCATCTCGCGCACGCTGGCCGTGCTGCGCGAGTTCGCCGCCGCGGCCGCCCGTCACGGCGCACGCATCGCCGCGGTCGGAACCGAGGCGCTGCGGCGCGCGCCCAACGCGACGGCTTTCCTTGGTCCGGCGGCAGAGATCCTGGGAACGCCGGTCGAGGTCATCGACGGCGAGCGCGAGGCGGCGCTGACGTTCCACGCGGTCGTGGCGTCGTTCCCCGACCTGCAGGCAGGCTCGCTCGCGGTCATCGACATCGGCGGCGGCTCGACGGAGATCGTGCTCGCCGTCGGCGGCGAGGTCCGCTTCCGGACCAGCCTGCCGCTCGGGTCGGTGCGGCTGACCGAAGCGTTCATCCACCAGGATCCGCCGACCACCGCCGAGCGCGCCGCCATTGTCGACGCGATCGACTCGGCGATCCGCGGTGTCCCTTTCCCGCCCGAGCCGCCGGCGCTGGTCGGGGTGGCCGGCACGGTCACGTCGCTGGCGGCCATGGCGATGGCGCTCGCCAGCTATGACCCCGCCCGTGTCCACGGCTACCGGCTCTCGCGCCCAGACCTCGGCCGTCAGATCGAACGCCTCGGAACGGCGACGCAGGCGGAACGCGAGCGGATGGTCGGCCTCGACCCGAGGCGCGCCGACGTCATCCTCGCGGGCGCGCTGATCCTCGATCGGATCGCGGCGGCGGCCGGTGTCGCCGACGTCCGGGTCAGCGACCGCGGCATCCGCTGGGGACTTTTCCATGAACTTACGCACGGTTGACTCGACCGCCGCGCCGCTTGAAGCGGACGGGGCCGGGGGGTATTTTCCTGGCATGCGCGGCGCCCGGCTGGCCTCCTTCGTGGGGCTGGCACTTGCTCCCTTCCCGGCCTGCCGCGCCAAGGTGCCGGTGATCGACGCCCCCTTCGCGGACGACTTCCAGCGGGCCGAGGTCGGCGCCGACTGGAACGCGACGTCGGATGCTTACCGGATCAGCGACGGCCGGCTGACCGTCTCCAACGCCCACAACCATCCGGCCTGGCTGCGCCGGCGCCTACCCCACGACGTGCAGGTCGACGTCGACGTCGTGTCGAAGAGCCCGTCGGGTGACATCAAGCTGGAGCTGTTCGGTGACGGCGAATCGTTCGACCCGGACAAGGGCGCTTACACGTCCTCCGGCTACGTGCTGATCTTCGGCGGCTGGAGCAACTCGCTGTCGGTCATCTGTCGCCAGGAGGAGCATGGCGCCGGTCGTAAGGCCGTCCGCAACGACGTCCGCGTCGAACCCAACCGCACGTACCACTTCACCATCACGCGCAAGGGCGGCGCCCTCGACTGGGCCGTCGACGGCCGCCCATTCCTGGCGTGGACCGACCCCGATCCGCTCGCCGGCGCTGGTCACGAATACCTCGCGGTGGACGACTGGGAGGCCGAGCTGCACTTCGATAACCTTCACATCCGCCCTGCCCCCTGACGCCGTCATGGACGAACCTCCGAGTTCCAAATTCGATCTGGATAGCGCGCTGGCGGGCCTCGCGGGCCGGCGGTCGCTGCTCATCTACACGCACGACAACCCCGATCCCGACGCGCTCGCCGCGGCGCTGGGGCTGAAGCGGCTGGCGGAACACGAGCTGAAGATCCCCACCACGCTCACGTATGGCGGCATCGTCGGACGCGCGCAGAACCGCGCGATGGTCGAGAACCTGAAGATGCCGCTCACGCCCGTCGAACGCATCGACCTGGCGCAATTCGACACCATCGCGCTCGTCGACAGCCAGCCGGAGACGGGCAACAACTCGCTGCCGCACGGCCACCGCATCGACATCGTCATCGATCACCACCCGCTGCGCCCGGCCAGCGCGCGGGCCGCCTGGTGCGACATCCAGCCCGACCTGGGCGCGACGTCGACGATCGTCTTCGAGTACCTGCGGCAGCGCGCCGTGCCGATCGACGTGCCGCTCGCGACCGCCTTCTTCTTCGCGCTGCGGACCGAGACCCGCGATCTGGGCCGCGAATCGAGCGAGGCGGAGCGCAGCGCGTACCTCGCGCTGGTGCCGCTGGTCGATCACAACCTGCTCTATCGCATGACGCATCCGAAGGTCCCGCGCGCGCACTTCGCGGCGCTGGACCGCGCGCTGCGCTCGGCGCTGGTGTTCGGCGACGTCGTCGCGGTGAACCTGGGCGCGCTCGGCTATCCCGACCTCGTCGCCGAGATCGCCGACCTGCTGCTGTCTTACGAGGGCGCGCGGTTCGTGCTGTGCATGGGCCAGTACGAGGAGAACCCATACCTGTCGTTGCGCACCGAGGCCGACAACGCACGCGCCGGATCGCTGATGCGTCAGGTGGTGGGCAACGACGGCGCGGCCGGCGGACACGGAACGATGGCAGGCGCGCGCCTGTTCGCGCGCGTCGGATCGGAGGCCGAGCTGGCGGTGTCGTTCAAGGACATCGTGCAGCGCCTGCTCGCGACGCTGGACCACACGATCACGCCGGGCGACCCGCTGCTCAGCCTTCCGCCGCCTGTGGGCGGGAAGACCTGGAGCGGCCGCGCGCGCTGACCCGCCCGACGCCGGTTCAGACGTGGTGTCTGGCGGCCGCGATCGGGCTCGGATGATGCGAGCTCTCGGCGGGCGATATTTCCTGCTTCGAAAGACCGTAGTAGATCCCGAGCGCCATCAGGACGAGCACGCTCGCGCAGACGACCACCGCGCGGATCGCCTTGCGACGAGAGGCGCGGGCGGTCCACACGCCGCGTTTGTGATGGCGGCCACGCGCACGCCGCCGCCGAACCACCACGCGCTCGCGGCGGATCTCGGGCACGAATATGGGAGCGTCTTGGGGGCTGTCGACTTCGGGCGCGCCTTGGGCCATGGCCGTCCTCTCAGTTGACTGCGGGCAGCTTACCGTCTTACCGAAATCGCTTCACGCGCAAAACGCCGCACGCCGCACGCACGCAAGCTCGGGCAAATACAAGGAAATCGCCGCCGCCCGCGCCGTAAGACAATTCCTGACGCGCAAGTGGTTGACCGACAGCCGATCGAAGCCACCTTGCCAGCATGGCTCAGGAGATTGCAACCGCCGCGGCGCGCAAGGATCTGGCGCGCATCGTACGGCGATCAGCGGCGGGTACGCGCATCAAGCTCACGCGGTACGGAAAGACGCAGGCTGTTTTGATTCCCGAGCAGGACCTGGCCTTCCTCGAACAGTGCGAGCGAGCCCGGCGCGTCGGGCGCCGCGCCAAGCGGCGCTGATCCGTCGAAGCCGTCGCCGCGGTAATTGGCGCGAACACCAGTCCTAGTACTGCCGATACGGGTGGCTCTGCAGCATACCCGCCGCGCCGTCGCGGACCTTGCGCATGATGCCCACGGGCCGGCTGCAGTACGGGCAAAGCGCCACCTTCGCGCCCGGCAGGATAGGAACCACGCGCATCGTTCCGCTGCAACGACGTCGTAAGGTAGATGGTCTCATTTGGGCCCCGATCTTACCCGGTTCCGATTCGAGACGCCGGTTAAGCCGCGCCGAGCGGCGGGGGCAGCAACCACGCGTGCGCCGACCGCATCGGGCCATCGCTTTCGGCCTGACCGTCGAAGGGCACGACATTGGCGATCAGGTCGTGCCACCCGTCGCCGAAGTCCTGCTTCTTTGCCGCGAAGTTCACGACGATCAGGGCCGTGTGACCGAGCGGGCTCTCGACGGTTATCTCCATTGCCTTCGCGCCGCGGGGGCCCGTGAACGTCCCGACCACGCGGTAACGGCCGCTGCCCTGCGACGCGACCTCACGACCGTGAAACGCGAACAGGCTCGCGTTGTCGGTGTTCTCAGCGAGCGTGCTGGTCGTATCGATCGCCAACCTCACCCGGACGCGATCCAGATCGGGACCGAACGCGAGCCCCGACTCCCAATCGCTGAAGTTCCCTTGCAGCATGAAATCCTCGCCGGCGATGTCCAGGTTGACGCTGCGCCGCGCGCTCGAGGTCGATGTGATGAATTGCGGATGCGCCGATGTTTCCACGGGGCACACGCTATGCACCGGGGCGTGGACGTCTAGGAATGCTGCTCAGCCGCGCTGCCCGCCAGGGTGCTTCGCTCGCCCCGCGTCGGGTTTGTTCGGCCGATCGCTGCGCGGTGGCTCATCGCGGTGTTGAGACGGCTCAGTCCGCTTGCCCATGGCCCAGCTCGGGGGATCGCTGGCGGGAAACGACTCGTCCGAGGATTCGTCGACCTCTTCGACTTCCGGCGGTTCCGGCGTTTTCGCGTTCGGTCCAGGCATGGTCACCCCCTGAAATTCTGCGGGCGGGCGCTTGCGTCGAAGGAAAGCTAACGACGGAGCCCGTCGGGGGCAGTAGGCAGTGGCCCGGTTTCGGGCTAGAACGGGCGCCACCAACCCCGGCTTCCGACGACGGAAGCACGCAGAAAGGACCATCAAGATGACAACGAAGGGCGCGCTCATCGCCGCGATGGCGGCTGGCTTTTTCGGCGCTTCGACGCCGCTGGTCGTCTCGGCGGCCGACTCGGACAAGGTCCAGTGTCAGGGCGTCAATTCGTGCAAGGGCAAGAGCGCTTGCCACACCGCCACCAACGCGTGCGCCGGCCAGAACTCGTGCAAGGGCAAGGGCTGGGTCCAGATGACCGAGAAGGAGTGCAAGGCCAAGGGCGGCAAGGTCGGCAAGTAGCCCCGGGCGGGCGCGCGCCGCGCGCGAGACGATCAACCCGCGCGAAACTGGAAGTCGCGCTCGCGTACGACCTGCTTCTCGACCAGGTCGACGAGGAACGCCCGGCCCTCGCCGACCATCCCATTGAACGTCAGCAGGTACCAGACGTCCAGCGCCCAGCGCACGTGGCCGCTCTCGCAGGGGGGCGACCACTCGGCCGGCTCCAGGTCGCCCAGTCCCGCGGGGCGGACGCGGCCCTGGCCGCGCAGCTCGCGGAACGGCGCCGACGCGCGCACGATGTCGATGGCCTTCGAGGACGCGTTCGGCTGGATCTGCCGGCGCCATTCGCTGACGAGCCGCAGACGCGACGGACTGCCCGCCAGGTCCATCTCGGCTTCGTAGGCCTCGTCCGCCGGCAGACCGGCGAAGTCCGACACGTCGAACTCGGGGAAGAGGTCCTCGGTTCCGATCTCGCGCAGTCGCGCCGCGTGCGCCTGTTCCAGCTCGCGCTGGCGCTCCGAGGTGTAGTGCGCGTAGAGGCGCAGGATCGCGTGGCGCGACGGGATGCGGTGATCCCAGTCGACGATCCAGATCCCGCCCGAGTAGTCCGCCTCCCCGAAGGGAATCAGCGGCGGGATCGCGGCCGCGATGCGCGTGCGGGCGTCGATTCGCGTGAACAGGCCTTGCTGCACGAGGCGCGGATGAATCCGCAGCTCGGCGCGCAACAAGTCGCGCAGGTCGACTCCCATTGGTCGTCGATTCTACGACGGTCGTCCGGGCAGCCGCCAGCCGCGTCGATGCTTGCGTGCGCCGGCGGGCTCTCTTATAAGCGTCCACCATGCGCACAGCTCATCTTGGGGGCTCCCGGTTCCGCCACACCGACGGTGTCGCGCTGGCCGCCTGCCTCGCCTTTGCCGTTCTGGCGTGCGCCGAGACGACCCCGTCGGCGCCGGCTCCGGCGACCGCGGGTGGCGCCGCCGGCAGCAAGGAGGTCGCCTGGGCGGACATGGTGAAGGAGCAGCGCATCGAATACATGAAGACCGTGGTCCTGCCGCGCATGAAGACGGCCTTCACCCAGTTCAGTCCCGATCGCTTCGACAAGATGAACTGCGTCACGTGTCACGGGGATGGCGCGACGGACGGATCGTTCAAGATGCCGAATCCGAAGCTGCCGGTGCTGCCGAATTCGCCCGAAGGGTTCAAGCAGCTCGCCGGCGAGAGGCCCGCCGTCATGTCCTTCATGAAGAACGAGGTGAAGCCGAAGATGGCCGCCCTGCTCGGCATGCCCGAATGGACGCCCGAGACCAAGAGCGGCTTCGGCTGCGGGGCCTGCCACACGACGGCGCAATGAAGTGTTCTCCGCGCGTCTTCCCTGGCACGTCGCGGAGAACGCGCTCGCGGCTCGCGTGCAGGAACGCCGGGCGCGCGGCGACCTGCTCGATCTGACCGAGTCGAACCCGACCCGGGTCGGCCTGCCCTATCCCGTCGAGGCGCTGGGCGCGGCGCTCGGGCGCGCGGACCCCGCGCGCTACGAACCGGCGGCGCTCGGCCTGCCGGCGGCGCGCGCCGCGGTGGCGGCCGCGTACGCAGCGGCTGGGACGCCGGTCGATCCGGCGCGCGTCGCGATCACCGCCAGCTCCAGCGAATCCTGCTCGTTCCTGTTCAAGCTGCTCTGCGACCCGGGCGACGCGGTCCTGATCCCGGAGCCCAGCTACCCGCTGCACGACTACCTGGTCCGGCTGGAGGGCGCCGTTCCGATCGGCTACCGCCTCGCGTTCGACGGCGCGTGGAGCATCGACTTCGCGAGCATCGAGGAAGCCCTGCGCGAAGCGCACACCCGCGGCGCTCGGCCGCGCGCGATTGTCGTCGTGAATCCGAACAATCCGACGGGCGGCTTCCTCCGGCGCGACGAAGCCGCACGCCTGGCCGCCGCCGCGGCGCCCGCCGAAATGTCGGTCATCTCCGACGAGGTGTTCGGGGACTACGCGTTCGAACGCGACCCGGCCTGCGTCCAGACGGCCGCCGTTGACCCGGCGCTCGCCTCCGCCGTCCGCGTGTTCAGCCTGGGCGGGCTGTCGAAGTCCTGCGGCCTGCCCCACCTGAAGCTCGGGTGGATCGTCGTGGGCGGCCCGGACGCGGAAGCGACGATGGCGGGCCTGGAGCTGGTCGCCGACACGTATCTTTCCGTAGCCGCGCCCGTCCAGCAGGCGCTGCCCGAGCTGCTCGCGGCCGGCGCCGGCATCCGCGCCGCGATCGCCGCGCGCGTCGCCGCCAACCGGACCACGCTCGCGGGCGCACTGGCCGGCGCGCCCGCCACAACGCTACTGCCGTCGGAGGCGGGCTGGGCCGCGATCCTGCGCGTACCGGCGGTTCGCAGCGACGAGGCCTGGGCCGCCGCGCTCGTGTCGGAGACCGGCGTGCTGGTTCATCCCGGATATTTCTTCGACCTGCGCGGCGGAACGTTCCTGGTCGTGAGCCTGCTGCCGGAGCCGGCCGTGTTCGCCGAAGCGGTTCGACGATTCACCGCCTTTCTGGGCACATAATGCAGCGGTGTACGCGGCGGCCCTGATTCCCGTCTACCTGCTGCTGGCGGCCGATCAGCTGCGGGTCCCGGATTCGCACATCATCGCGGTCAGCGTCGTGCCCGAGCAGGCCTGTCCCGCGTCGCGCCCCGTGACCGAAGCGCTCGCCGCCCGCTTGCCGGGCGCCGTGTTGCCGCCTGGACAAGCCGCTCGGCCCGGCATGGTCCGCCTGGCCATCGCCGTCGACGCAACCGGCGTCCGCATCGACCTCGCGGATCCCGACGGGGTCCCGCTGCTGCACCGGACGTTGCCGCCGCGTGGTCCGGGCGAATGCGCCGCGCTCGCCGACACGATCGCGCTGATCATCGAACGGTACTGGCGTGAGGTCGGCTTCGATGCCCCGCCTTTGCAGCCACCCGCGCCCCCGCCGACCCCGCCACCACCCCCGCCACCCGCGGCCCCGCCCCC
>Ga0070683_100001282_pt1 | contig 19120 bp, 14 predicted proteins | sample KBSC713LmetaG_FD_64662 | JGI IMG/M metagenome (GOLD analysis project Ga0070683, IMG submission 64662) | Corn rhizosphere microbial communities from Kellogg Biological Station, Michigan, USA - KBS C7.1-3L metaG | ecosystem: Host-associated > Plants > Roots > Rhizosphere ... | reverse complement strand
CGCCGTACGTCTCGGCGCGCTTCCACGGCGCCTTGTCGTAGATCGTCACCTTGCGCTCCAGCTCCATGTCGTCGAAGACCGCCATCCTGTCGCGCCCGACCACGGTCAGGCGGCGCATCTTGTGGGGGTCGAGCCAGGAGAGGTGCATGTGCGCGATCTTTCCGGAGGGGAAGCGGAGGTAGCAGAAGACGACGTCCTCGACGCCGTCCTGGAGGAAGTCGCGGCCCTGCGCGGTCGCCACCTCGGGCTCCTCGTCGAGCAGGTACAGGATCACGGACAGGTCGTGGACTCCGAGCGACCAGAGCGCGTTCTCGTTCGCGCGGACGATGCCGAGGTTCTGGCGGTTGCCGTAGACGCAGAGCACCTCGCCCAGCTCGCCTCCGTCGATCAGCTCCTTCAGCTTCTGGACGCCCGGGTGGTAGAGCAGCAAATGGCCGGGCATCAGGACGAGGTCGCGCTCCGCGGCGAGCCCGACCAGCTCGTCCATCTCGGCTGCGCGCATCGCGGGCGGCTTCTCGACGAGCACGTGCTTGCCGGCCGCCAGCGCCTTCTTCGCCAGCTCGTGGTGAGTCGGCACCGGCGTGGCGATCACTACGGCCTGAAGTGCCTCGTCGGCCAGCATCTCGTCGAAAGCCGCGGTGGCTTTCGCCTGCGGAAACCTTCCTCGGAACAGCGTCAGCTGTTCCGAGGACATGTCGCACAGCCACGCGAGGTCGGCGAGGTCGTCGAAGTTGCGCGCGAGGTTCGGTCCCCAGTAGCCGAGCCCGGCGACGCCGACCCGCGTCACAGCTTCCAGACCTTCCCGTCCACCTCGGCGCCCTTGGTCGCGTTCCGGAAGTCGACGATCACGTCGGCCCGCCGGACGACGTCCGCGTAGTCGATCCCGGAATGCGCCGTGACGATCGCGACGCAGTCGTAGCGCTCGGGCTCGAGCGGCACGGAGCTGAGGCCGTCGAACTCCGCCACGTGCGGATCGTGGTAGGAGACGTCGGCGCCCGCGTTGCGAAGGAGCACGAGCAGCTTCTCGGCGGGCGACTCGCGGACGTCGTCGATGTCCGACTTGTAGGCGACCCCCAGGAGCAGGATCTTCGAGCCGCTCAGCGACTTCCTGGCGCCGTGGTTCAGCGCCTGCGAGATCACCGAGCGGCAGAAGTACGGCATGTTCGCGTTGATCTCGCCTGCGAGCTCGACGAAACGGGTCGAGAAGTCGTACTCGCGCGCCTTCCACGAGAGGTAGAAGGGGTCGAGCGGGATGCAGTGGCCGCCGAGGCCCGGGCCCGGCTTGAACGACATGAACCCGAACGGCTTGGTCGCGGCGGCGTCCACGACTTCCCAGACGTCGATCCCCATCCGGTCGCAGAGCTGCGCGAGCTCGTTGACGAGGGCGATGTTGACCGACCGGAAGATGTTCTCGAGCAGCTTGGTCAGCTCGGCGGCCTCGGCGGTCGAGACGGTGTGGATGTCGTCGACCGCGCCTTCGTAGAGGCGGGCGGCCGCCTCGGTCGAGGCCTGGTCGATTCCCCCGACCACCTTCGGCGTCGTCTTCATGGTGAAGTCCTCGCGGCCCGGGTCGACGCGCTCGGGGGCGAAGGCGAGGTGGAAGTCGGCTCCGGCCTCGAGCCCGCTGCCCTCCTCGAGCAGCGGCCGGAGGACGTCGCGGGTCGTCCCCGGGTAGGTGGTCGACTCGAGCACGACCAGGTGTCCCTTGCGTAGGTGCGGGGCGATCGAGCGGGCGGCGCTCTCGACGTAGGAGAGATCGGGCTCGCGCTGGACGGACAACGGCGTGCCGACGGCGATCACGATCGCGTCGGTGTCGGCGACGACGGAGAAATCGGTGGTCGCGGTGATCGCGCCCTGCTCGACGAGCGGCTTCAGCTGGTCGGAGGGGACGTCGCCGATGTGACTCTCGCCGCGGTTGATCGCATCGACGACGTCCTGGAGGACGTCGACGAGCACGACCTTCTTGCCCGCCTCGGCGAAGGTCTGTGCGTGCGGCATGCCGACGTAGCCGGCGCCGATCACGGCAATGTCGTAGTGGGAGCCTGCGCTCATTCCGGCCGGGAAGGGTACAGAGCGGCCGCGATGCGTTCGGCAGCGTGCCCGTCGCCGTAGAGCTGCGGCCGCTCGGGCGGCATGCGGGCGTCCGCGACCGCCTCGACCAGCCGGTCGGGGTCGTCGTCCACGAGCACGTTCGCACCCGCCTGGACAGTGTCGACCCACTCGGTCGACGGCCGCGCCGTCACGCACGGCACGCCGTACCAGTACGCCTCCTTCTGCAGCCCGCCGGAGTCGGTGACGATCACGCGCGCCTGTGACGCGAGCGCGGCGAGATCGAGGTAGCCGAGTGGCTCCAGGAGCCTCATAGGGTCCGGCCCCGAAGGGGTCTGACCCCGCAGAGCCGCGCGAGTCCGAGGATGCGCCGGAAAGACGACCGGCTCCTCCAGCCGCCGCAGGCCGGAAAGGATCCGGCCTAGCCGCGGTTCGACCACGTTCGCCTCCCGGTGCAGGGTCACGACCACGTAGCCGCCCGGCTCCAGGCCCAACCGCTCCAGGATCGCCGAGCGCTCGCGCGCGATCGGGGCGAGCCGCAGATTCGCGTCCATCATCACGTCGCCGACCACCTCGACGCGGCCGGCGATGCCCTCCCCCTCGAGGATCGCCTGTGAGCGCTCGTCCGGGGCGAACAGGAGCTGTGACAGTCGGTCGGTCTCGACCCGGTTGTGCTCCTCCGGCATCGACAGGTCGTAGCTGCGGAGGCCGGCTTCGACGTGCGCCAGCGACACGCCGCCCTCGACCGCCGCGCGCGCGCCGCCGAGCGTCGAGTTGGTGTCGCCGTAGACGAGCACCCAGCCGGGCCGCTCGGCGACGATCGCGTCGGCCAGTCCGGGGCGCAGCGACTCGAGCATCTCCCCGCGCCCCAGGCCGCCCACCTCGAGCCGGTAGCGCGGCTCACCCAGGCCGAGCTCGTCGAAGAAAACCTGCGACAGCCCGTGGTCGTAGTGCTGGCCCGTGTGCACCACGACTTCGTCGATTCCCGCGTCGCGAAGCGCCTCGGACACCGGCCCGGACTTGATGAACTGGGGCCGGTTTCCAACCACCGACAGCACCTTCACCCGGGCTAGACTACGCAGCCCGCGGGCCGTTAGCTCAGTTGGTAGAGCAGGGGACTCTTAATCCCAAGGTCGAAGGTTCGAATCCTTCACGGCCCATCATCGAAAGCCCTGCAAAGGGCTTTTTCTCTCTTGGCACGTCGTTGGCAGCAAGGCTTCCGGGCCACCCAGGGGCCACCGGGCGTTGCTTAGAAGCGGCGCTCGGTATCTGATTCCCGAATGGGCGCGTAGACGAAGGACGCTCGCCCTGAACTGCTCTGCAGCCCCCTCCAGGGCAGCCAGGTCAAGCGGGTCCCCTTCGAGTGGCTCGTAGGACGCAGCCTTGCCCCAACCGCGGTCGGCCAGGAGCTTCGACGCTTCGAGCCTGTCGGAGGTCCGCTGCATCTTGTCCTGGCCAATCGACCACCACAGTTGTGCCATCGCCTGACCGTCACCTCCAACCAGCTCGCGGGTGGCACGGGCAAGGCCCTGCGACCTGCCGCCGGGATTGCCAGAGCGGCCGGGCATGAAGCCCCTGCCGGTGACCCCGCCCGTTCCTCGACCGTTGTTCTGAACACTGCTCATGCGCCTATTTGCAGCCGCTTCGGCTTCGGATATGCGAGTCGTTTACAAGTCGGTCCCGACAAGCGCGGCAACTTCCGTCCTCAACGTTCGTCCCGCGTCAACGAAACCAAGACGTTCATACAAGGAGCGGGCGGCGACGTTCGGCGTATCGACGCTCAACACCACGTAGTCCTTCCCTTCTTGATCGAGCGCCTCTGCGATCGAGCGCATCAGGGTCCGGGCAATCCCCTGCCGTCGGCAAGCAGGGCGGACATAGAGGCCAAAGACAAACCCGAACTTGTCCTGTCGCGTGTTCGCATACACGCACCCGAGTGGCCCTCCTTCATCCTCCGCAACCAGGGCAACAAAGTCGGTCAGGAGCGACTCCTCGAATGGCGCTCCGGGATAGGGCGTGTAGGGGACCTCCTCATTGAACTCGTTCCAAAGAGAACGCATGAGCGATGCGTCGGCCTCCGTCGCCCGTCTGATCTTCACGAAGAGACCGTAACTCCACGCCGCCGCTGAGGGACTCATCGGCGAGGGTGCCTCTCCGGGCGCCGCGCAGCCCGGGGGTGCTGATACCTCCCTGTTCTGAGCGAGACTGAAGGCACGTCGCCGATCAGCATGGGGAGCGGTGGCTCCTCCGGGGGCAGGGTCCGGGCCGAGCCGACGCTGCCGCAGGCGGTGGCGTCTTCACGACACTGGAAGCGGCGGAGTCGTGGATTGCAGACAACAGCTCACGGGCGTTTTGACCCTCTACCCGCTCGACACGGGCGTGTACGAATGGGCAATCGCCCGAGGCTGGTTCACTCCGAAGCGGGAGGAGCACTCGTCACCGCAGTTCATCGGGGGCCTCACAACAGCCTCGATGTCGCACAACCATTACGAAGACGGCGTCTTCCAAGGCTAACGGGTCGCAGGGATCAGCAGGAGGGGGCGGTTGGCTCTCCGGGCAGGCTGCCGTCAGGATCGAGCACGAAGGCGTAGTTGTCTCTGGCGCAGGAAAGCTGCCGCTGCGATTGCGGGCGCTACGAGCGAGGCGACCAAGAAGGGTGGGCCGGAGTTCCAGGGTGTTGCCGCGAACCACGCCACAAGCGGCACCGTGCCGAGGAGGACGACTATTGCCCGTCCTCGATGCTGAGCGACAGCCGCAAAGAGCGCTGCTGCGCCTACGAGGGTGAACATGCCCTCCCCTACCGTTCCGTCGGCGTTGTCGAAGTTGACATGGACGGCATCTGGATGGATTTGTGCGAATACGACTACAGGGACATCAAAGGCATCGAGTTCGGCTCCCGGTACCTGGAAGAACTCGCGTCGTTCATCAGCCCCTACGACGCACCACTGCAGTAACTACTTGCGGCACCGTCGTCGTATCACTGTTCCGGCCGCGCGGGCAAGGTCTGCACACCCGGCACGTCCGGCGATGAAGCGGTCTCCTCCTGGGCGTACGCGGAGAGCAGAAACGAGAAGCGAGCGATCCGTGGCGCCCAGAGCTGGAACGGCTCGAGGTCCGGGATCGTGACGAGCTTCGACGTCTCGGCGAGGCCATCCGCGAGGCGCTTCCAGTCGGCCAGGTCGGCCCCCTCGATCGAGCCGACGATCGCGTTTCGCCAGGTCGACCGCGGCCGGCGAGGTTGCATGTCCGTGACGAAATCGGTCCAGCGCTCGTTCTTGGCGCGGAAGCGGAGACCGCCCTTGATTCCGCGGCTCTTCGGGGCCGCGAGCACGTTCTCGAGCAGCCGCCCCTGCCCACTCAGCAAGCCGAGCAGGATGACGACGGCTTCATGATCGCCGGGTGTGTGATCGTCACCCAGGAACTGCGAAGCCGGGCTGAGATTGCGGGTCGAGCGGATCATGCGGTAGAGGTTCAGCAATCGCTTCGTCTCACGTGGTGTCTCGACGAGCGGTGCGAGCGCGGCAAGCATCTTCAGCTCACCCTCGGTGATCGAGCGCACTTCGGGGGCCCGAGCCTCGGGGCTTTGCAGCGCGGCAACCTCGGATCCCGCCTCGACCGGGATCGCGGCTGGAACGTCACCGGTCACCGCGCTTCCGTCGTCGGAGGTTTGCACCTGCACGGCAGTGGTCTCGGCCGGAGGAGTCGGCGAGGGGGGATGCTCGCCGGCAGGTTCGTGTTCCTCGTCAGGAGGCGGCTCGGCCACGGCGACGCTACGCACGAGCCGTTCGAAGCTCGCGGGGCTCATCCGCGGCAGCGCGAACGGGATGTTGAAGATCTTCTCCATGTAGTCCTGGGGAGTCGTCTCCCACCGCGCGTCCTGGTCCGTGGGTCGTGAACCCATCGTGAGCATGGCGCGGTACTGGCGGCGCAGGGCACGCAGAAGCCAGCGCGGATCGACGCCGACGACGACGACGAACAGATCGAGCGCGAGGAGCAGATGCACGGCCTGGAGCACCTCGACCACCTGCTGCGGGGAGCAGCGGTCGAGATCGTCGATATAGAGAACGATGCGGTCGATCGGCTTGGGAGACCGCCGCCCACCCTTGGGCGCACTGCTCTTCTGCCACGCCTTCATCAGACGCGTCAACTCCAGGAAGTCCTTTCGGATGGTCGAGATCAGCCCGAGCTGGCTGCGGTAGGTCTCGCTTCCCGCGCGCTCGGCGATGAAGTTGTAGAGCCGTTGGCCAGGTGTGAGCTCTGCCAGCTCGCGGCCGATATCCGCCACCTGCGCTGTCATCTCGTCGAGTTGCACTCGCACCACCTGCTCGCTCGCTTCCGCCTGCCGAAGTTGCTTGCGCGCCTTTTCTGCGCCCTCCGCCTCCTGGGTTCGCAGATTCCCAGCGACTTCATGGAGCAGTCGTGCCCCCGAACGAACCCGCATGATCACCCGGTCGGCGATCGCGACCACCGCTGCGAGCACCACCACCCCACCTCCCGCAAGCCATGCGCGGGATGCGACTGCTCCGACGACGACGACGGCCACGGCGCCGACGAGTCCCGCGAAGACGAGCCATCGTCGTCTTCCTCCAAGAGCTCGATTCACCGTCGTCAGGTCGTCAGGCGTCTCGCTCAGCTCACCTGCAAGCAGGCGCACCTTCTCCGCCGTGCTCTGCACCCCGAGCTGGCTCCAGGCCTTGTCCAGGTCGCTCCGGAACGTCGGCGAGCCGAGCACAGCCGTCACGAATTCCCGAGCAGAAGCCGAGCGGTTGATCGACGCCTCATCGAGCGCAACTGTCAGGCGCGTGACCTCTTCTCTTGCCGTCGCAGCTGCGTCCTCCAGCTCCTTACGTCGCTGTAGCTTCTTGCCGAGCTCCTTGCGCAAGCGCTTGCGTCGCGCCGCGTCGGTCTCGCCCGAGCCGGCGAGGCGCTCGAAGATCTCGTCGCCGAGGCTGGCCCACAGATTGCTGTCGGAGTAGTGCCAGGCGTTGAACCCGATCTGGACGATCTCGCCGCAGTAGCGGTTGTCTTCGGACTGCGCGAGCGTCCTGACCTGCTCGCGCAGCAGGCCCATGAAGTAGCTCTTGCCGGAGCCCCATTCGCCGAACAGTCCGAATGAGAGCGGCATCGGCGTGTTCCTGTCGGCGATGACCGTTGCGAACATGGTGACGTAGTCGCGAACGCCGAGGTCGTCGCGGTCGAGCGTGATGCCCTCTGTCGGATCGACCAGGTCCTTGGAGATGCCGCCGGCGAGCTCGAATGGAGCCGGCGGCGGCGGTTCCGCGAGCGCCTCGTTCCAGAGCTCGACCGGTTCGTCGTGCCGCGATGCGATCGACTGCCGGAGCGCCTCGCGCAGCTCCGGGATCGTGACGCCGAGCGCCTCGAACAGCGGCGGCGGGAACGCAGTCGGCGGCTGAGTGAGCACGGCGGCGAGCAAGAACCGGCGCTGCAGCCGCCCGGAGGGCTCGATGTCTACGCGAAACCCTTCGGCTGCCGCGAGGACCGGCGCAAGCGGCGAGCTCGAGAGCGTCGCGTCGGCCGGACGCGGGTCGGGGGGATAGATCGGCGTCATCAGCCCGACTGCACTCACCGCCGAGTCGACCAGCCCCACGGGTTGGTTGTGACGCTCGGAGATGAAGTTCAGGAGATCGCGCGGAACCGTCTGAGCGGTCTCGTCCACCGCCGACCGCAGCACGCCGAGCAGCACTGCAGCATGCGCTCCGATTTCCGGGCCGGGCACGAATCCTGGAAATGCCATACCGCCCGTGAGCCCGAGTGCGTACCCGAGCGCGTTCCGCGTCGCGTCGCTGATCGCCAGTGACGGTGTTGGCGCTGGCTCCTCTTGCGCTGTCGCCGCGGGAGTGATCAGCGTCTGCAGCTCGTCGAGGCTGTACGCATCGACGGAGCCTGACGTCGCAGTGGGAGCGACGATGCCGAAGACGGTCCCGTCCGACGACACGACGGGCGAGCCGCTCGCCGTCTCGTAGTCGCCGAGTCGCTGATCGAGGGCGACAGTGAAACGGCCTTCTGAATCGATCTTCTCCGCCCGGCCGGTGACGAGGCGCACGCGCGGGAGGTCGTCACGCACTATCGCGACGGTGCACTGCGCGCCGGGCGTCATCTGACTCAGGCTCGCCGTGCGCGCAGTGGTCGAGCTGTCGAGCACTCGGTAAACCGCAAACCGCTCATGCGGGGGCGGCCGCTCGACCGAGATCTCGACATCGTCGAGGACCGTCAGGATCGCATCAGGAAGGCGGTCGGCGACGTGTGCCAGCGTCACGACGTAGTCGCCGACGATCCAGCCGAGCCCGTGGACACGCACTTCCCCTGCCGCCGACTCCGACTTCGTGGCCGGCGCCCTCGACATCAGCACGACCAGGAACGGCCACGCTTGGGGCTCAGCCATGGCTGCAAGCTAACGCAGTGAGGGCCGGACGGCCATTGGCGGCGAGGCCCGGAGCAGGCGGTCAGGGGCCACGAACGTAGCGGTCGACCCCCGGCCGCTGCGCCTTTCGGGTACAAGAGAACCGTGCCTGCACTGCTGGTTGGGCTCGCTCTTTTGCTTCTGCTCCCGCATCCGTGGAACGGTGTCGGGCTGGCGGCCGCCATCACCTGGGAGATCGTCGGGATTCTGTACGGCCTCCGGTGGTCGAAGCGTCAGGCGCCGCTGGTCGGAACCGACACGCTCCTCGGGCGGGGGGCGGTGGTGGTCGAGCCCTGCGCCCCCTGGGGCCGGGTCAGGCTCCAGGGCGAGACCTGGCGGGCATGCTCGAAGGTCGCCGCCGAGCCCGGAGCCCTTGTTCGCGTCCGTTCGGTCGAGGGGCTCACCCTCCATGTCGAGCCCGATCAGGGTCGCTAGCGCCGCGACTGCGGCGTGGCGTTCCGGCGCTGGACTCCCTTCGACCGAGTGCTCTAAGATCGCCCGATGCTGCGCAAGGACGGCAAGATCGAGTTGCTGAAGAAGGTCCCGCTGTTCTCGCAGTGCAGCAAGAAGCAGCTCGCAGCCATCGCGAGCCTCGCCGACCTGATCGATCTACCCGAGGGCGCGGTCCTGATTCGTGAAGGCGCGCGTGGACGCGAATGCATGGTGATCGTCGAGGGGGAGGTGGAGGTGAGGCGCAAGGGCCGCAAGATCAACTCGCTCGGCCCCGGGGACTTCATCGGAGAGATGGCGCTCATCTCGGGAGCCCCGCGCAACGCCACGGTGAGCACGACCCGGGACTCGTCGCTCCTCGTCGTCACGGAACGTCAATTCTGGGAGCTCCTCGAGCGGACGCCCAGGATGCAGACGAGCGTGATCAAGGCGCTGGGCGAGCGGCTGCAGTCCCTCGCCGTCTGACGGCCTCCGTCGTCGAGCTTCGACCTTACGGGTGGAGGCAGCCGGCCGGATACCAGGTCGTCAGGGGTTCTTCCCCCGGACCGGCCGAAGACGCGGCGCTCGTGCAGATCGGCTGGGCATGCGTCGAGCCCGAGCCGGATGGAACCGAGAAGGCGAGCAGCACCGACATGGTCAGCAGCACGAGTTTCACGCCACCTGAAGGATGGCCACGGCGTGGCCGCATGGCTATGGGCCGTTCGGCCTGTCCTTCGGGAGCATCCGGCCCAGTAGATCCCCGAGGCGAGGCTCGCGGCGGTGGATCAACCCTCTAGTATCCGTCGTCCGTGCCGGGCGTTCGGGGGGGGCGACTCGCTTTCGATGTGGAGTAGGGCGTTGACTCGAAGCCTTGTGTGCGCCGCGTCCGTCTCGGCGGCGCTCGCATTCGGCGCGGGGCCCGCATGGGCCTCCTACACCGCTCAGATCGTCGGCGCGACGCTTCAGGTCACCGGCAACGGGTCGAGCGACAGGCTGGCGCTCCGGCTCCAGGCCGGGGTGCCGACCGTGCTCGAGGTCGACGTTGGCGACAACGGCACCGCCGACGCCTCTTTCGATCGCAGCCTGTTCACCGCGATCGGCGTCAGCGCCGGCGGGGGGAACGACCGGGTCCGCGTCGACCAGGCGAACGGCACCTTCACGGACGAGTCGATCGCGATCGACGGCGGCCCCGGGAACGACACGCTGCTCGGCGGCAGCGGCAGCGAGCTCTTCGTCGGCGGCCCGGGGGACGACTTCGTCGACGGCAACCAGGGCGACGACATCGCCCTCCTCGGCGAGAACGACGACACGTTCCACTGGGATCCGGGCGACGGCAGCGACATCGTCGAGGGCCAGTCGGGCGACGACGTCCTCGACTTCAACGGCGCGAACATCAACGAGATCTTCGACATCTCTGCGAACGGCGGGCGGGTGCGGTTCACGCGGAACGTCGCCAGCATCACGATGGACCTGAACGACGTCGAGGGGATCGCCCTCCACGCCTTCGGCGGGATCGACACGGTGAACGTCAACGACCTGTCCGGCACCGACATGAAGACGGTCGATCCGGACCTGGCCCTGGCCGGCAACGGCGACGGCGCTCTCGACACCGTGGTCGTCAATGGGACGGCCGGCGGGGATACGGTCGCCGTGTCGATGGTCGGCGGAAGGCCCGTCGTCTCGGGCCTCGCAACGACCGTCACGGTGTCGGGCGGCGAGGCGGCCAACGACGTCCTCCAGGTGAACGGGAGTACGGGTAACGACGTGACCACCGTCAACGGCGGCATCTCGGGCCTGTCGGCGCTGAACGTCGACGGCGGCGTCGACTCCGACAGCACGGTGATCGAGGGGACCAAGAAGGCCGACACGATCAGCGTCTTGCCGAACGGCACGGCGGCGACGGTGCTGGCCGGGAGCAGCTCACCCGTCAACTCGACGGCCGACGGCCTCGTCGTCCGCGGCGAGGGCGGCTCCGACACGATCGCGGGCTCGCCCGGGCTCGCGGCGATCACGTCGCTGACGATCGACGGCGGCAAGAACAACGACACGCTCCTCGGCGGCAACGGCTCCGACCTCCTGATCGGCGGCCTGGGCAACGACTTCGTCGACGGCAACCAGGGGAACGACACCGCGCTGCTGAGCGAGGGCAACGACACGTTCCACTGGGATCCGGGTGACGGCAGCGACATCGTCGAGGGCCAGTCGGGCGACGACGTCCTCGACTTCAACGGCGCGAACATCAACGAGCAGGTCGAGGTCTCGCCTAACGGCGGACGCGTCCGGTTCACCCGTGACATCGCCAACATCGTCATGGACCTCGACGACGTCGAAGGAGTCGCCTTTCACGCCTTCGGCGGCTCGGACACGTTCACCGTCGACGACCTCACCGGCACCGACGTCAAGACGGTCGACGCGGACCTGGCCCTGGCCGGCAGCGGCGACGGCGCTCTCGACACCGTGGTCGTCAACGGGACCGCCGGCCCCGACAAGGTCAAGGTGTCAAGGGCGAGCGGGAAGATCCAGGTCGCCGGTTTGAAGGCGCAGACCCGCATCACGGGCGCCGAGCCGCTGACCGACACGCTCCGGATCCAGACGCAGGCCGGCGACGACGCGGTCTCGGTCGCCTCCGTGGTCTTCGGCCTGATCCAGTTGGTCGTCGACCTCGGGCCGGACGAGTAGCGGAACCGGGAGCCCGCCGTCCCGGCCCGAGGGGCCGATCCGGGTGTTCATCTCGACGCTTCCGCGAAGTAGCGATGCACGAACTGGGCGGCCATCGCGCCCTCGCCGACGGCCGACGCGACGCGCTTCACAGAGCCGTGACGGACGTCGCCCGCGAAGAAGACGCCGGGCTGGCTCGACTCGAGGAAGTACGGATCCCGCGGGAGCGGCCAGTCGCCCCGGCCGTTGCCGTCGAGGAGCTCGGGGCCGGTGAGCAGGAACCCGTGCTCGTCGCGGCGTAGCCACCCGTGCGCGCACGAGGAGGTCGGCTCGCCGCCGATCAGGATGAACAGCGCGTCGGCACGGATCTCCTCGGCCGCGCCGTTCTGCCGGTCGAGGAGGACGATCCGCTCGAGCCGGCCGTTGCCGAAGGCGTGCGTGACGGTCGTGTTCGTCCGGATCGCGAGCCGCGGATGCTGCTCGCAGCGCTCGACCAGGTACTGCGACATCGAGTCCCCGAGCGACGGGCCCCGGACGAGCAGGGTGACCGAGCGCGCGAGGTCCGCGGCGTGGAGCGCGGCCTGGCCCGCCGAGTTGGCGCCGCCGACGATGAACACGTCGCCGTCCCGGTGGAAGAGCACGTCGCTCGGCGCCGAGCCGTAGTAGACGCCTGACCCCACGAGCTCGTCGAGGCCGGCGGCCTCGAGCCGGCGGTACTGCGAGCCCATCGCGCCGATCACGGTCCGTCCCTGGACGACGGCGCCGTTGGCGAGCTCGAACGCGATCGAGCCGTCGGCCTCGGGCCAGCCGTCGACCATCTCGGAGCCGACCACGATCTCGGCGCCGAGCCGGACGGCCTGGTCGTGCGTCGACCGCGCCAGCTCGCTGCCGGTGATCCCCTGCGGGAACCCGGGGTAGTTCTCGATCCGCGCGCTCGTGCCGGCCTGGCCGCCGGGGGCGTGGCGCTCGATCACGAGCGTCCGCAGCCCCTCCGACGCCGCGTTCACGGCCGCCGTCAGCCCCGCCGGGCCGGCGCCGATGATCACCACGTCGTAGCGCTCGTCGTCCGGCACGGCGTGCAGCCCGACCCGCCCGGCGAGCTCCGCGCGCGTGCGCAGGAACGCCAGGTCCGCATCCGGCCCGGCGGTCGGCTCCAGGTGGCTGCCGTCGGCGAACAGGAAGAAGGGAAGCGACCGGCGGCGCAACGCGGGCGCCGCCTCGAGGTGGCGGACGAGGGGATTCCGGTCGACGTCGATCCACCGGAACGGCACGCGGTTGCGCTCGAGGAAGTCGCGGTACTCGTGGACGTGCGGCGAGCCGCGGCGGCCGATCAGGTAGGTCTCGCCGCCGACGGCGGGAGCCGATCGAGCGGGGAACGAAGCCGGAGATGCGATCGTGCTGGGCATCCCGAGAGCATGACGAGGCGTGGGCCGGCGGACAGTGCTGCCAGCTGGCGTCAGGAAGTACGGCTAGCCCTACATCCACCGCCGCCCGGCTCGTGTAGACGATCCGGCCCCTGGCGTAACGTCTCCGCCGTGGCGCGTCCGAACCCGATCGAACGTCGGATGGCGAAGTTCCTGCGCGAGCCCCCGACCGTGCGCGGTGCGGTCGCGACCATCGTCGTCGCCACTGCCACCGTCGTCGTGGTCGGCGGCGTCCTCATCCGCGTTCTCGACCGCGAGGAGTATTCGAGCGTCTGGGTCGGCATGTGGTGGGGGATCCAGACGGTTACGACCGTGGGCTACGGCGACGTCACGCCCGCCCACTGGTCGGGCCGGCTGATCGCAGCCGTCGTCATGCTCTACGGGATCGCCTTCCTGGCGATCGTCACGGCCGCGATCACCTCCACGTTCGTCGCCCGGGCGGCGAGAGAGCGCCAGGCAGAGCACAGCCTGGACGAGCTGACGGAGCTGCAGCGGCTCGAGACCAGGTTCGACGAGCTCGACCTGAAGCTCGATCGCATCGAGGCGGCGCTGCGCGGCCGACAGGCCTGAAAGCGGTGCGCCGCACGGTGCCGTTGGCCGTCGCCCTGCTCGCTGCGGTCGTTTCCGGTGGACCGATCGCCGCAGCCGCCTCCTCGCCCGAGCAGCAGCTGGCCGACCGCTACGCGCCGGTGGTCGCGCTGAAGCAGCAGTCCGAGGCCTGCAGCTCCGACGGCGAGCCGTATCGGCCCGTTCCCGTCGATCCCCTCTTCGGACGCTCCGACGTCCGGCTGGTCGACTCGAACGGGCGCCTGATCCGCACGGCGCCGGCGGCCGCCGACCTGTACGGCCGCAGCGACCGGACGTACCTCGACTTCCCGGGCTCTCCGCTCGACCCCGGCTGCGACTACGAGCAGTGGGCGGACCGGATCTTCGCCGGCAAGCCGCCGACGGCGTATGCCCGCGTCGTCGCCGAGCCGGGCAAGCCGGGCAAGCTTGCCCTCCAGTACTGGCTCTACTACCCCTTCAACGACTGGAACAACAAGCACGAGTCGGACTGGGAGATGATCCAGCTGATGTTCGACGCCTCTACGGCGTCGGAGGCGCTCGAGCGCAGCCCCGCCGAGGTGGGCTACTCGCAGCACGAGGGGGCCGAGCGCGCCGCGTGGGACGACGACAAGCTCCAGAAGCGGGGCGCCCACCCGATCGTCTTCCCCGGCCGCGGCTCGCATGCGAACTACTTCGAGCAGTCGGTCTGGCTCGGCCACAGCGCGCAGGAGGGCTTCGGCTGCGACAACACCACCGCGCCCTCGCGCGAGCTGCAGACGCACGCAGTTCTCCTCCCGGACGAGTCTCCCGCGTCGCCGTCTGCGCCGTTCGCCTGGCTCGCCTACGGCGGCCATTGGGGCCAGAAGGAGCATGGGCCGAACACCGGGCCGACCGGGCCGAACACGAAGCAGCAGTGGACGGAGCCGGTCAGCTGGTCGGAGGACGACTGGCGCGGCGGCAGCACGAAGGTGCCGTCAGGCGGGACGAGCGGCCTCAGCGCGACCAGCTTCTTCTGCGGGGCGGTCGCGACCGGGTCGCAGCTCTACCTCGAGTTCCTGCGCACGCCCTGGTTCGTGCTGGGTGCACTCGCCGCCGTCACCCTGCTCGGCGTCTGGCTCAGCCGACGGACCGCCTGGTCTCCCCACGAGCCGTTCCCGATCGACCGTGCCCGCTCCGGCGGCCAGATCTACCGTGCCGCCTTCAAGCTCTACCGCCGCTACCGGCTGCTGTTCGTCGGGATCGGACTGATCTTCGTGCCGCTGTCGGTCCTCGGCGTGCTGCTGCAGCAGGTGCTGATCCGAACGACCGGGGTCGGCACGTTCCTCGACGAGACACAGAGCGACCCGATCGTCAGCGGGATCTGCGCGCTGCTCTTCGGCCAGCTCTCCGCGATCTTCGCGGGGATCGCCGTCAGCGCCGCCGTCGCCTGCGCGCTGGGCAAGATCCACGAAGGTGAGCGGCCCGACGCCCTGGACGCGTTCCGGGGAATCGTCCCTCGGCTCGGCTCGCTCGGCTGGGCGTGGTTCCGGGTGATCCTGGTCGCCGGCCTGCTTGCCCTGACGATCGTCGGCATCCCGCTGGCGGTCGTCTACCTCGTCCGCAAAGCGGTGCTCAGCCAGGCCTGCGTGCTCGAGGATCTTCGCGCCACGCCGGCGCTGCGCCGGAGCAGCGAGCTCGTCTCCGGGCACGGGCCGCGCGTGCTCGCGATCGGCGCGCTCGTCAACGTCACTGCGGTCCTGCTGGGGCCGATCGTCGGTGTCTCCGTGCTGTTCCTGACCTCGGGATCGCTCGCGCTGATCAACCTGATCAGCTCGCTCGTCTACGCCTTCGTCGTGCCGTATGCCGCGATCGCGATCACGCTGCTCTTCTACGATCTCCGGCGCCGCCGGGCCGGGGAGGAACCGGCGGTGGCGCAGACTTCACCCCGAGCGGGCTATGACGCGACCGCGCCGGCGTGAGATGCTGCACCCGACCGCTCAGTCACTGACGAAGGGAGCCACCCGATGAGCGAGACCTCCGCCCCTTCCCCGCCTCCGCCCAGAGGCCTGCCGCGCTGGCGGATCATCACCGCGCGCACGCTGACGGTGATCGGGATCCTGCTTCTGGTCGTCTCCGTGCTCGCCAACTACGTCAAGCGCACGGCACTCGACGAGGGGAACTTCCGCGGCACGGCGCGCGCGCTGATCGCCGACGACAAGATCCGCGACCAGGTCGCCTCCACGCTCGTCGAACAGCTCTACGCGAACACGGACGTCGCGGCAACGCTGAGGCAGCGGCTGCCCGACAACCTCAGGCCGCTGGCCGTGCCGATCGCCGGCCTGGTGCAGAACGCCACCGAGGGCGCGGCGAAGCAGCTGCTCGCCCGGCCGCGGGTCCAGAACCTGTTCGTCGACGCGAGCTCCTTGGCCCAGCGTCAGTTCGTCGCGCTCCTGAACGACGACAAGAACGTCCTGCGGACGACCAACGGCGCCGTGGTGCTCGACCTCCGGCCGATCCTGGAACGGCTCGGCCAGCGCTTCAGCGTCGCAGACCGGATCCCGCCCGACGCCGGACAGATCACGCTCCTCCAGTCGGACCAGCTGAAGACCGGCCAGCGGGCGACCCGGGCACTCCGCTTCGTCGCCAACTGGATCTGGGCGCTTGCGCTCGCCGCCTGGATCGGCGCGGTGCTGCTCGTTCCGGGCAGGCGTCGCCTCGAGGTCCGAGCGATCGCGATCGGGATCCTCTCCGCCGGTTTCCTGATCCTGCTCGCGAGGAGCTGGGCCGGCCGCTACGTCGTCAACAACCTCGTCGTCTCCGACACGGTCCGCCCCTCCGCGAACGACGCCTACGCGATCATCACCAGGCTGCTCAAGGGCGCCGGCTGGACCGGCGTGATCCTCGGCGTGGTCGCGCTCGTGGGCGTCTGGCTCACCGGGGCCGGCAGGTATGCCGTCACCGCGAGACAGCACCTGGCGCCGCATCTGCGCGGCGCGGGGATCTACGCGGTCACGATCGTCGGCTACCTGCTCCTGCTCTGGTGGCGGCCGACGCCGCAGTTCGGCTACTGGGTGAACATCATCATCTTCTTCGTCCTGCTGATGCTCGGGACCGAGGTCCTGCGGAGGCAGCTGGCACGAGAGCATCCGGCGCCTCCCCCGGCCGTGTCGACACCCGTGGCATGAGCGAGCGGGCAGGCTGGCAGCCCGCCGGGCTGCGCTACCGGCCGCTGCCGGTCCTGCTCACCTGGGTCGAGACCGCGGCCGCGCTGCTGATCGCCGCGTGGCTCCTTCCCGGCATCTCGGTCGACGGCTTCAGGGGAGCGCTCGTCACGGCACTCCTGATCGCGATCCTCAACGCCGTGTTGCCGCCGATCGCGGCGGCGCTGCGGATCCCGTTCATGGCCGTGCTCGGCTTCCTGATCGCGCTGGTCCTGAACGCGGTGATGCTGCTGCTCGCTTCGCGGATCGACGCGGCCTCGATCACCGTCGACAACTTCGGCTGGGCGCTGCTCGCCGCCCTGGTGGCCTCTGCGATCGGCGTCGCCCTGTCCGTGCTGCTCGGGACGAACGACGACGACACGTACATGCTGCGGACGACGCGGCGCATCGCCCGGCGGCAGGGCGGCGGCGCCGTCTCGGACGTCCCGGGCATGCTCTTCCTCGAGATCGACGGCCTCGCACTGCCGGTGCTCCAGCGGGCGATGCGTGACGGGTCGGCGCCGACGCTGGCGCGCTGGGTCGACGAGGGATCTCACCGGCTGGTCGAGTGGGAGCCGGATCTCTCCTCCCAGACCGGGGCGAGCCAGGCGGGGATCCTGCTCGGCTCGAACCAGGACATCCCCGCGTTCCGCTGGGTGATCAAGGAGACGGGGCGGGTGGTCGCCTGCTCGGGCCCCCAGGACTGCGCGGAGATCGAGCAGGCCCATGCGACCGGGATCGGCCTCCTCGTCAACGGCGGCTCCAGCCGCGGGAACCTGCTGTCCGGCGAGGCCGACGAGGTGATCCTCACCTGCAGCCGGATCAGCGCGGAGACCCGCGCCAACCCCGGCTACCGCGCGTTCTTCGCGAACGGGCTCAACGTCAGCCGGACGTTCGTTCTCTTCTTCTGGGAGGTCGTGCTCGAGTGGACGGCGGCGCTACGGGCCGCCCGCCGCGACGTGCGCCCGCGGGGGCATCGCGGCGGGATCTATCCGTTCATGCGGGCGGCGATGTGCGTGATCGTCCGCGACCTGATCGTCTACGGAGTGATCTCGGACATGATGTTCGGCCGGCCCGTGGTCTACTCGACCTTCTCGAGCTACGACGAGGTCGCGCACCACTCCGGCCTCGAGCGGCCGGACACGCTCGAGGCGCTGCGCAAGCTCGACCAGCAGTTCGACCGGATCGACCGAGCGCGCCGGTACGCGGCTCGTCCCTACCTGATCGCCGTCCTCTCGGACCACGGCCAGACCCAGGGTGCGACCTTCAAGCAGCGGAACGGCTACGGGCTGAACGAGCTGGTGGAGCGCTCGCTCGAGGACGGCCGGGTCGAGGCGATCGAGGGCGGCGACGAGCAGCAGGCGATGACCGGGCTGGCGCTCGGAGAGGCGGTCGGCGCCACCGCCAAGGCGCCTAAGACGTCGAAGGACAAGGTCGGCGACCGGCCCGTGGTCGTGCTCGGCTCGGGCAACCTCGGACTCGTCTACCTGATGGACGAGCCGCGGCGGCTGACGCTGGAGGAGATCGACGATCGCCATCCACGGCTGATCACCGAGCTGCGCGCGCACCCGCATGTCGGCTGGCTGCTGGTGCGCTCCCGCGACCGGGGTGCGGTCGTGCTGGGCGCGCGGGGAGCCCGGGTCCTCGAATCGGGGACGGTGGAAGGCGAGGACCCGCTTGCAGTCTTCGCGCCGACCGCCGCGGAGCACCTGCTTCGCACCGACGGGTTCGCGAACGTCGCCGACATCATGGTCGGCAGCTTCTACGACCCGCAGCTGGAGGAAGGCTGCGCGTTCGAGGAGCTGATCTCGTTCCACGGGGGCCTCGGCGGCCCCCAGACGCGCCCCTTCGTCCTCTACCCGGCGGAGCTGCCTGCACCCGGGGGCGCAATCGTCGGCGCACCCGCCGTGCACGGCCTGCTCGCCGGCTGGCGGCGTGCACTGCAGGGCGACGACGCCGTTCCGCTTCGCCCGGTTGCGCCGGCTGAGCAGACCGTCTCGGGGACCGGATGAATACCGCCCCCGAGACGGTCCCGCTCGATTAGGCGAGTGCCTTCGCCTTCATCTGGTCGAACTCGGCCTGCGTGATCGTTCCGGCGTCGAGGAGCTCCTTCGCCTTCGCGATCTGTTCGGCGGACCCACCGGCGACGGCCTTGATGTGGTCGTCGAGCTGGGCCTGCGACTGCTGGACGTCCTTCGCCTGGCGCTCGGCGATCCCGTGTCCGTTGACGATCAGGTAGATCAGCAGGCCGAGCAGCGGGGCGAACAGGATGAACAGCAGCCAGAGGGCCTTCTTGCCGCCGCTGGCGTCGTGGCGGCGGAAGATGTCCACGATGACGCTGAACAGCATCATGAAGTAGACGACCATGAAGAAGATCACGATCAGCGACCACAGGAAGGTCGTGAAGCCGGTTG
>Ga0070683_100001281_pt1 | contig 19122 bp, 17 predicted proteins | sample KBSC713LmetaG_FD_64662 | JGI IMG/M metagenome (GOLD analysis project Ga0070683, IMG submission 64662) | Corn rhizosphere microbial communities from Kellogg Biological Station, Michigan, USA - KBS C7.1-3L metaG | ecosystem: Host-associated > Plants > Roots > Rhizosphere ... | reverse complement strand
GGAGCACCCGCGTTGGACGACGCTGCTCGACCCCGACGGTCAGGAGCACTGCGTGTTCCCGCGCGAGCAGGGTCTCGACCGACGCGCCTACGAGCTGGGCTGGGACTGTGCCGAGGGCGCGCGGGCCAGCCACGACATCGCCACCTGGTGGTGCGAGATGGTCGGCGGCGAGGTCCACGACAGCGAGGAGGGCTACTCGTGGGTGCAGGACATCCCCGGGTGCCCGTGGGAGTCGTTCGACTTCGGCGGGGTGCCGGAGCCGAAGACGGTGAAGAACCGCGTGCACGTCGACGTCCGCACCGACGACCTCGACGCCCTCGTCGCGCACGGCGCGGCCGTCCTGCGGGCGAAGGGTGACGGCGGCCTGCGGTGGACCGTGCTGGCCGACCCCGACGGCAACGAGTTCTGCGCCTTCACCGACTGAGTGGTCAGGGGGTGTGGCGCAAGCGCACCGACAGACAGGTGACGCAGCCCTCGAGCTTGATGAACTCGCTGATGTCCACCGCGACCACGTCCCAGCCCCGCTCCTCGAACAACGCCTTGCTCGCCGGGGCGTCCGAGCTCATCAGCACGGTGTCGCCGCCGAGCAGGACGACGTGCGAACCCGACTCCTCGGGCACGGCCAGGAACGACGACCAGACCGTCGGGTCGTCGACCAGGGGCGGGTAGCCCACCACGGTCCCGTCGGGCAGTGCGGTCACGGCCGACTTCAGGTGCAGCACCTTCGAGACCGGTACCGCCACGACGCGCACGCCGTACGGCGCGAGGTGCGCCGTCAGCTGGTCGACGCCGGACCGGTTGGTGCGACCGCCGGTCCCGACCCAGACGGTGCCGCCGTGCTTGAGCACGTCACCCCCGTCGAGGGTGCCGGGAGTCTCGATCGACACCACGTCGTACCCGAGCACATCGAGGAGGTCGGCGACCGGTGCCGTCTCCGGCTTGCGTTCGTCGGCCCCGGGACGGGTGACGACGGCGCGGTCGCCGTACATCACGACGGTGTCCTCGACGAAGACGCTGTCCGGGCACTCGTCGGCCGGCGACACCTCGATGGTCTCCCATCCGGCCTCCCGAAGAGCCGCGACGTACCCCTCCCACTGGCGCATCGCGAGGTCGACGTCCACGGGTTCTCGCTCGATGTGGGTGACGAGGCCCTCCGCCAGGCGGGACGAGGGGCGGCGAACCAGGGCGCGGCGGTCGAGCATGGGCGGAGTCTAGGGCGAGGCGGCACGCGCCCTGGTCTCCGGCGCCGTCCGATCGTGCCGGGTCGACCTTGCCGAGCGTGCGCCGGGCGCGAGACTGTTCTCCGCAGGCCCGCTGGCGAGGAGAGACCGGGCATGACAGAGGCGATCGCGGGCAGGGCCGTCGAGGTCGGAGTCCTCGACGAGATGCTCGGCGACCGGCTTCCCGAGCCACGCTCGGTGCTCATCGAGGGAGCACCCGGCATCGGCAAGACCACGCTGCTCCGGAGCTTGCTCGACGCGGCACGCGAGCGGGGCTACACCGTTGCGGTGTGTCACCCCACCCGCTCCGAGATGGAGCTCTCCTACGCGGGACTGGTGGCGCTGCTCGGTGACCTCGGGCTCGAGGCCGTCGACTCCCTGCCGGCTCCCCAGGCCCGCGTGCTCCGCACGATCCTGCGCCTGGACGACGGCGCCGAACCCCTCGACCGTCTGTCACTCAGCCTGGCGACGGTGGCAGCCGTCCGGTCCGTGGCCTCCGCGGGACCCCTCCTGGTCGCGGTCGACGACGTCCAGTGGCTCGATCAGCCGACCACCCGCACCCTCGCGTTCGCGGTCCGCCGGCTGGCCGGCTGCGGCACCCGCATCGCCCTGGTGCGCAGCCGGGGTGCCGGGCCGATGCCTGGTGTCGGAGACCGATCCGTGGCGAGCGCCGAGGCGCTCGACTGGACCGCGGAGCTGGCCCGGGCGATGCCCGAGGGTCGCCACCACACCATCGAGCTGGGCCCGGTCGGACCCAGCGACCTGTCCCGCATCCTGCGCAGGGTGCTCGGCTGGGCGCCGGCCTGGCCACGCGTCGTCCGGATCGCGGAGCTCTCGCAGGGCAATCCCCTGCACGCACTGGAGCTCACACGTGCCTTCGGCACGGTCCGGGCCGGCGACGGTCTCGAAGGGCCGCTCCCCGACAGCGTGCTGGAGCTCGCCCGGTCGAGGATCGCCGGCCTGCCCGACCGGGTGCGGGACGCGGTGGAGCTGGCCTCCGTCCCCCGGGACCCCCGGCTGAACCTGCTCGCACATCTGGACCCCGCGGCACTCGACCTCCGGGAGACCTTCGAGGCCGCTGCCCGACAGGGCATCGTGACCCTCGATGCGGAGCGGGTGCGCTTCACCCACCCGATCCTGGCCGCCGCGGCGTACGGGTCGATCCCGGGCACACGCCGCAGAGACCTGCACCGCGCCCTGGCGGTGCTGTCGGACAACCTCGAGGAGCGGGCGCGCCATCTGGCCACGGCCGCGGAGGAGCCGGACGCTCAGGTGGCGGTCGCACTCGAGGGTGCCGCCGAGCAGGCCTGGCGCCGGGGCGCTCCGGACGCCGCGGCCGACCTGCTGCGCCAGGCCTGTCGGCTGACGCCACCGGCGGACGCCGAGGCGCTCGCCCTGCGTCGCATCGCCTACGGCAGGCTGCTGCACAGCGCCGGCGACGCTCCCGGGGCGGTCGCCGAGCTCGAGTCGGTGGTGGCGAGCCTGCCCGCGGGCGTCCTCAGGGCCGGAGCGCTCTTCCACCTGATGTACGTCACCCGGCTCTCGGGCGCGCTCGAGCGCGCCGTGGAGCACGGCGTCCGAGCCGCAGCGGAAGCGGCCGGCGATCCTCTTCTCCAGGCGGAGGTGCTGGAGCTGCTCTCCCGGATCTCCGACAACGACATCGAGCGCAAGCTGGACGCCGCCCGCGGCGCGCTCGAGGCGGTCGAGCAGGTCCCGCATCCGGGCCCCGACGTGGTGTTCCAGGTCCGTGCCGCGCTGGTGGAAGCAGAGTTCTACGCCGGCCTCGGCATCCACCTGGAGCGCCTCGAAGGGCTGGATCCCGAGGCGAGACCCCGCTTCCCGCCGGTACGCACCGCCGCGCACGGCGACGACCTGGTCGGTCGCCTCCTCGCGTACGACGGGCGCATCGACGAGGGACTCGGGCTGCTGCGCGCCATGTACGACCGGGCGAGTGTCGAGAACCGATCCATCCTGCCGGCGATCCTGGGGTGGATGGCCGAGGCACAGCTCCTGGCGGGGCGGTTCGTGGCCGCCCGCGACCTCACCCGGGAGGCACTCGACCGGGCCGAGGAGACCGGGGGGAAGGGCGGTCTGCCGTGGGAGGTCGGCCTCCACGCCGTGGCGCTGGCCAGGCTCGGCCTGCTGGCGGAGGCGGAGTCGACGGCCGGACAGGTCGTCGTGGACGCTGGTACGCCCGAGGGAGAGGTCGGCCTCGACGCGGCCCCAGCCCGGCTCGCCCTCGGCGTCGCCGCGCTGTCGCGCGGTGATCTGGAGCCGGCGGTGAGCCAGCTCCGGGAGCTCGACCGGATGAAGCGGGAGGCTGGGATCCGGGAGCCGCGGATGTGCGCCCATGCAGCCGACTACGTCGAGGCGCTCGTGGCGGCTGGGCAGCTGGACGAGGCCGGGGAGGTTCTCGCGCGTCTCGATGACCAGGCCTCGACGTCCGGAGGACTCTTCTCCTCGGCGGTGGCCGCCCGAGGACACGCCATGGTCCTGGCGGCCCGCGGAGACCTGGACGCGGGGGTGGTCGCCGCGGGCCGAGCCCTGGAGCTGCTCGAAGGCCTCCCGATGCCCTTCGAGCGGGCACGCACGCTGCTGCTGGTGGGTCAGCTCCGCAGACGGAGGCGGGAGAAGCGGCTCGCTCGGGACGCGCTGCAGGAGGCGTTGCAGGTCTTCCAGGACCTCCGAACCCCGGTGTGGGCCGAGCGCGTGCGCGCCGAGCTGGCGCGGGTCCCGGACCACCGGTCGGACGGAGGTCTGACCCCCACCGAGGAGCGCGTCGCCCGACTGGCCGCCGAGGGCCTGACCAACCAGCAGATCGCCGAGCGGACCTTCCTCAGCCCGAAGACCGTCGAGGTGAACCTGACCCGCATCTACCGCAAGCTCGGGGTACGTCGGGCGGCGCTGGCGAACCGGTTGGCAGAGATCCCCAAGGCGGATCAGCCGTAGGGGAAACCCTGATTCGTGCCGGGGCCCGGCCGCCTAGGTTCGCGCCGTGACCAGGACGAGCAGCACGCACTGGGTAGCAGAGTGCTTCTGGCCCGGCGTACGCGAGGAAGACCTTCGCGAACTCGATCGCCGGGTGCTGCGCGCCGCGGCCGGGCCGGCGGGTGCGGGGGGACCCGCCGGCTATCTCGGCTGCCTGCGGATCACCGACGACGACGTCGTGCTCTTCCTCTTCGAAGGGCCGATCGGATCGGTGCAGCAGCTCACCGACGAGACCGGGATCCGCGCGGAGCGGATCCTGCACTGCGTTCCGCACCTCCAGCCACCGACAAGGAGTCACCGATGAAGCCTGTACTGACGATCGCGGCGGCAGCCCTGTCGGCCGCCTCACTCGCTGCCTGTGGCAGCAACGACAAGCCCACGGCGGACCCGACCCATGCGGCGGCGCACACGGCACCGGCGAGCCCGAGTCCGGCGTCCGGGTCGGCCTCGCCGCATCACGCGCCCACCGCGTCGTCGAGCCCGAAGGGGGCCGCGACCGCGCTCGACCCGTGCCAGCTGGTCACGCAGGACGAAGCCTCGGCACTGGCCCATGCCACGTTCGGGCCGGGCAAGGAGGAGGGGAACAAGGTCCGGCACGAGTGCGTGTACGGAGCGCAGACCCCCAACGTGTTCACGGTCTTCGTGCTGAAGGGAGCCAGCGTCGGCGACGCGCAGGCCGAGTGGGACCAGCTCCTCGCTGAGGCGAAGCAGGCCGCCGGCCAGGCCGCGAACCTGGTCTCGCTGACTCCCGAGCCCGGTCTCGCGGACCGCGCCGAGTGGGTCGAGCTGGACCTGGCTCAGATCGACGTGTCCGCTCGAGGTCTGGCCTTCCTGCACGGGGACGTGGGTGTCTACATGATCGACCTGGTCCGCGGGGGCGCGGCCCCGAGCCGGACGGACCTCGCCGCGGAAGCGAACACGGTGCTGGGTCGGCTCGCCTAGCTCCGCCCGACGTCCTACGGCGGTGGACAATGGGGCCCATGACCCAGCCCCGCGACGTCGTCGTCCTCGGCTCCACCGGCTCGATCGGCACCCAGGCCCTCGACATCGTGCGCGCCAACCCCGCGCGGTTCCGGGTCGTCGGACTGACCGCAGGTGGCGGCAACCGAGAGCTGTTCGACGCGCAGGTCGCCGAGTTCGAGCCGGCGTTCTGCGGGCTCGGAGCCGATGCGTCGGCCGAGGCCGCCGCGCAGCCGTGCGACGTGGTGCTCAACGGCATCACCGGCGCGGTCGGGTTGAAGGCGACCCTCGCGACGCTCGACGCCGGCAACACCCTGGCTCTGGCCAACAAGGAGTCGTTGATCATGGGCGGCCCGCTCGTCCTCGAGCGGGCCAAGCCCGGCCAGATCGTGCCGGTGGACTCCGAGCACTCAGCGCTGGCGCAGTGCCTGCGCGGCGGCACTGCCGACGAGGTACGGCGCCTGGTGCTGACCGCGTCCGGCGGCCCGTTCCGCGGCCGCACCCGGGACGACCTGCTCGAGGTGACCGTCGACCAGGCCCTGGCCCACCCGACCTGGGACATGGGACCCGTGGTCACCATCAACTCCGCCAACCTGGTCAACAAGGGGCTCGAGGTGATCGAGGCGCATCTGCTCTTCGGCATCCCCTACGACCGGATCGAGGTCGTGGTCCACCCGACGAGCGTGGTCCACTCGATGGTCGAGTTCGTGGACGGCTCCACGCTGGTGCAGGCCAGCCCGCCGACGATGCTGATCCCGATCGCGCTCGGCCTCGCCTGGCCCGACCGGGTGCCGGACACCGCGCCGCCGGTCGACTGGACGGTGGCCAACACCTGGGAGTTCTTCCCGCTCGACGACGAGGCGTTCCCCGCGGTCCGGCTGGCCCGCACTGCCGGCACGACGGGTGCCACCGCGCCCGCTGTCTACAATGCCGCGAACGAGGTCTCGGTCGAGGCCTTCCGCCAGGGACGCCTGGGGTTCGTGGAGATCATCGACACGGTTGCCCATGTGCTCGGGTCCCACGACGTACCCTCGAATGCAGTACTCACCCTCGACGACGTCCTGGCCGCCGATGCCTGGGCCCGCGACGAGGCCGCCCGCCTGATCGAGAGAGCCCGATGACCGTCCTGCTGTACCTCCTCGGGGTGGTGGCCTTCGTGGTCGCGATCCTGGCCTCGATCGGGCTGCACGAGCTCGGCCACATGATCCCGGCGAAGGGGTTCGGCGGGAAGGTGACGCAGTACTTCATCGGTTTCGGCCCCACCGTCTGGAGCCGCAAGAAGGGCGAGACCGAGTACGGCGTGAAGGCGATCCCGCTCGGCGGCTACGTGAAGATCGTGGGCATGCTCCCGCCGGACCAGGAGCATGCCGGCAAGGTCGAGTACGACGAGCACGGCAATCGCGTCGTCACGGTGCGGAAGTCCAACACCGGGCTGTTCGCGCAGCTGATCTCCGACGCCCGCGCGGCCGAGTGGGAGACCATCACCGCCGCCGACGAGGACCGGCTCTTCTACCGGATGGCCTGGTGGAAGAAGGTCGTGGTGATGGCCGGTGGCCCGACGGTCAACCTGCTGATCGCGTTCGTGATCTTCGGCGGGCTGTTCGCGACGTACGGCAACCCGGCCGATGAGGTCCTCCACACCACCGTGAGCAAGGTCGAGGCCTGCGTCGTCCCGGCGGCCGAGGACGGACGCGTGTGCACCACCCGGGACCCGGTCAGTCCCGCCGCGCAGGCCGGGCTGCGGGTCGGCGACCGGTTCGTGTCCTTCAACGGCACGCCGGTGCGCGGCTGGACCGACATGCAGGACCTCATCCGCAGCAACCGCAACGGCGCCGCCACGATCGTCGTGGAGCGGGACGGCCGACAGGTCACGCTCCACACCAACACCATGGTCACGCCGCGGCCCACCGACGAGAGCGACCCGAGCAAGCTCACCCCGGTCGGCTTCCTGGGGGTGTCGCCGACGGTCACCTACACCACGGGCGGCCCGATCTACACGATCGAGCAGATGGGCGGGCTCGCGAAGCAGTCCGCGCAGGCGCTGGCCACGCTCCCGGTCAAGGTGTGGGGGGTGGCCGAGGCGATCGCCGGTGTGAAGCCCCGTGCCGCCGACAGCCCGGTCAGCGTCGTCGGCGGTGGCCGCCTCGCAGGTGAGACCGCGTCCGCCCAGGACTTCCCGCTGAAGGAGAAGCTGGTCAGCCTCCTGGGCCTGGTCGCCGGCTTCAACTTCTTCATCGGCCTGTTCAACTTCGTGCCGCTGCTGCCGCTGGACGGCGGACACATCGCGGGTGCGCTCTGGGAGGCGGTCCGGCGCGGCATCGCCCGGCTGCGCCGCCGGCCCGACCCCGGGTACGTCGACGTCGCCCGGCTCCTGCCCGTCGCCTACGTCGTCGCCAGCTTCCTGCTGGTGATGGGCGTGGTGCTGATCGTGGGCGACCTGGTGGTCCCGGTCCAGGTCTCCTGACCCACGAGTCCGATCTCCTCGACTCGGGCGCAGGCCCCGCGACCACCTACTCTGGAGCCATGACCGCTGTCAGCCTGGGGATGCCCGAGGCACCTCCGCCCGTGCTCGCGCCCCGCCGCAAGACGCGCCAGATCAAGGTCGGCAAGGTCGGGGTGGGCAGCGACCACCCGATCTCGGTGCAGTCGATGACCACGACCCTGACCGCGGACGTCAACAGCACGCTCCAGCAGATCGCCGAGCTGACGGCATCCGGATGCGACATCGTCCGGGTCGCCTGCCCGAGCCAGGACGACGCCGAGGCGTTGCCCCACATCGCCCAGCACTCCCAGATCCCGGTCATCGCCGACATCCACTTCCAGCCCAAGTACGTCTTCGCCGCGATCGAGGCGGGCTGCGCCGCCGTTCGCGTGAACCCGGGGAACATCCGGAAGTTCGACGACCAGGTCAAGGAGATCGCCCAGGCCGCCAAGGATCACGGCACGTCGATCCGGATCGGCGTCAACGCCGGCAGCCTCGACAAGCGACTCCTCGAGAAGTACGGCAAGGCCACGCCCGAGGCGCTCGTCGAGAGCGCCGTCTGGGAAGCCGGCCTGTTCGAGGAGCACGACTTCCACGACTTCAAGATCTCGGTCAAGCACAACGACCCCGTCGTCATGGTCCGGGCCTACGAGCTGCTCGCCGAGGCGGGCGACTGGCCGCTGCACCTCGGTGTCACGGAGGCCGGCCCGGCCTTCCAGGGCACGATCAAGTCCGCCACGGCGTTCGGCTCGCTGCTCAGCCGCGGCATCGGCGACACCATCCGGGTCTCGCTGTCCGCTCCGCCCGTGGAGGAGGTCAAGGTCGGCATCCAGATCCTGGAGTCGCTCAACCTCAAGCCACGCCGGCTCGAGATCGTCTCGTGTCCCTCGTGCGGCCGGGCGCAGGTCGACGTCTACAAGCTCGCCGACGAGGTCACCGCGGGTCTCGACGGCCTCGAGGTGCCGCTCCGCGTCGCGGTGATGGGCTGCGTCGTGAACGGGCCGGGCGAGGCACGCGAGGCCGACCTCGGCGTCGCCTCCGGCAACGGCAAGGGCCAGATCTTCGTCAAGGGCGAGGTGATCAAGACCGTGCCGGAGTCGCAGATCGTCGAGACTCTGATCGAGGAGGCCATGCGGATCGCCGAGGGCATGGAGCCGGTCGACGGAGCAGGGGCCAGTGTCTCGGTCGGCTGAGAGCGCCCGACCTCGCACCGCGCTTCTCGGGATCGGCGGTACGACGCTGCTCGTGCTGGCGATCATGCTGACGCCGGCCCCCGGGCACACGTTCTCGAGCCCGCCGGACGACGCACTCCGGGGTCCGTCCGCGCGTGCCGCCACGCCCCATGTCCGCCACGTGTTCGTCATCAACATCGAGAACAAGGGCTTCCACACCACCTGGGGCAAGCACTCGGCCGCGCCGTACCTCGCCAAAACGCTGCGGATGAAGGGGGTGCTGCTCACGCAGTACTACGGCACCGCCCACCACAGCCTCGGCAACTACCTCGCGCAGATCTCCGGACAGGGTCCCGATCGCGCCATCCAGCACGACTGCGGCGTCTACTCGCGGTTCAAGGAGACCCGGCCGGAGGTCGATCCCGGCCAGGTGGTCGGCAACGGCTGCGTGTATCCGAAGAAGGTCGGCACCCTGCCCGAGCAGCTCGTGCACGCGGGGCTCGGCTGGCGCGGCTACATGCAGGACATGGCCAGGCCCTGCCAGCACTCTCGGCTGGGCGCCCCGGAGCGGTGGTCGTCTGCGACCAGGCGGCAGCAGTACGCCACCCGCCACAACCCGTTCATGTACTTCCGGTCGATCACCTCGCGCCCGTCGTACTGCCGGGCTCACGTGCGGCCGCTGTCGGCACTGACCCGCGATCTCCGGACGAAGTCACACACGCGCACGCTGAGCTACCTCACCCCCGACCTCTGCCACGACGCCCACGACGCCCGCTGCGCCGACGGCGGCCCGGGCGGCCTCCGCGCGGCGAACAGATGGTTCAAGACCTGGGTGCCGCGGATCCTGCGCTCCCCGGCGTTCAGGGCCAACGGGATGCTCGTGATCACCGCCGACGAGTCCGAGGGCGTGAGGGAGGACTCGCGCGCGTGCTGCGGCGAGGGCGCCGGACCGAACGCCGGGCAGCCCGGCATCGACGGGCCGGGCGGCGGCCGGATCGGCGCCCTGGTGATCTCGCCGTACGTCGAGCCCGGGACGAGCACCAGCCGCGCGTACAACCACTACTCGTTGCTCGGCAGCATCGAGGACCTCTTCGGACTGCCCCGCCTCGGATACGCCCGCACCGTCTCCGACGTGTTCGGGGACGACGTCTACAACGCCTCCTGACCCTCATCGGCACTCGGGTTCATCGAGCGGAGTGTCGGCTGCTGACTTCTCGGAGATCCTGCCCGATAGTTCACGTGTGACTGTTTCGCGCAGGACGTTGCTCGGGGCCACGGGAGCGGCAGGGCTGCTCACCGCGGCCGGTGGATATCGGATGCTGGGTGGCGACGGTGCCGAGGCGGCCACCGCCCTGCCGGCGCCCGGCAGCTCCGGGATCGAGCACATCGTCGTGCTGATGATGGAGAACCGCTCGTTCGACCACTTCCTCGGCTGGTTGCCGTCGGTCAACCCGGACGTGGACGGCAGGCAGGCCGGGTTGACCTACCTCGACCGGTACCGCGTGCCGCACCGGACGCACCACCTCACGATGATGGCCAGCTGCGGCTTCCAGGACCCCGACCACAGCTACGAGGGTGGCCGGATCCAGCTCAACCACGGCAAGTGCAACGGATGGCTGCGCTCGGGTCAGAACGACAGCCTGTCGATCGGCTACTACGAACGCGCGGACCTGCCCTTCCTCGGGCGGGCGGCCACGGACTGGACGACGTTCGACCGGTACTTCGCCGCGATCATGGCCGAGACGTACCCGAACCGCTTCTACATGCACTGCGCCCGGACCGACCGGCTGCACAACAACACCAGCTTCGCGACGATGCCGAGCATCTGGGACCGGCTCCACGAGAAGAGGGTCTCGCAGGCCTACTACTACTCCGACCTGCCGTTCGCCGCGCTCCTGGGCAGCCATGGTCCTCGCCACTTCAAGCAGTTCCCGCAGTTCCTGCTCGACTGCGCGGCGGGGAAGCTGCCGGCGGTCTCGTTCGTCGAGCCGCGGTTCCAGGACGAGGACAAGGGCCTCTCGAACGACGACCACCCGCATGCCGACATCCGGGCCGGCGAGGACTTCATGAACCAGGTGTACGACGCGGTGCGTCACGGACCCGACTGGTCGAGCACCGTGCTGGTGATCACCTACGACGAGTGGGGTGGCTTCTTCGACCACGTCCCACCGGGCCACGCCGCCGACGTCAGCAAGAAGACCAGCCTGCGCGGCTTCCGGGTGCCGACCGTGGTGATCTCACCCTTCGCGCGCCGCGGGCACGTCTCGCACCAGACCTTCGACCACACCTCGATCCTGAAGATGATCGAGTGGCGGCACGGGCTCAGGCCGCTCACGCCGCGCGACAGGTCCGCCCACAACCTGGCCACGGTGCTCGACCTCGCCAACCCGGACACGAGCTCGGCCACCTACGACGTGCCCCCGTTCACGAGCACCGGGTGCCCGGCCGCCGACGCGACCGGAGGATCGGAGCTCACGGAGTGGCCCGCCCTCAGGCTGACCCTGCAGGAGCGCGGCTGGAAGCTCCCGCGATGAGCCGCCGACGCACCACGGCGCTGCGGGTGGTCCCGGTCCTGCTCGCGCTCGCCCTCGGAATGACCCTGGCGCCGGCGCAGGCGACCAGAGGCGCCGGTCACGGCAGCGCGGCCGCCCCGGGGCGTCCCCCGCGCCCGCCGTACGTGCCCCCGATCAAGCACGTGTTCGTCATCAACATCGAGAACAAGGGGTACGACGAGACGTTCGGCGCGGGCACGGAGTCGCCGTACCTGGCCGGTCCGCTCCGGAGGAAGGGCGTGCTGCTGAACTCCTACTACGCGGTCGCCCACAACTCGCTGCCCAACTACATCGCGCAGATCTCCGGCCAGGCGCCGAACGCACAGACCCAGTCCGACTGCCAGATCTACTCCAGGTTCGAGACCACCGGTCCGAACCAGGCGCCCGGCCAGGCGGTCGGCGCCGGCTGCGTCCTGCCCAGGCGGGTGCCCGACCTGGCTCGCCAGCTGTCCCGCCACGGCATCACCTGGCGGGGCTACATGCAGCAGATGAACAAGCCCTGCCAGCACCCGACGCTCGGCACGCCCGACCCGACCCAGCACGCGACCAGAGGACACAACTACGCCGTCCGCCACAACCCGTTCATGTACTTCCGCTCGATCACCGGCCATCGGGCGTACTGCCGGCGGCACGTCCGGCCGCTGGGGAACCTGGTGCGGGATCTGAGGCACGTGGGGACCACGCCCCACTTCGCCTACATCACGCCCGACCTGTGCCGGGACGGGCACGACGACACCTGCGCGAACGGCGAGAAGGGCGGGCTGCGCCAGGTCGACGGGTTCCTGAAGGTCTGGGCACCCCGGATCCTGCACTCGCCGGCCTACCGGCGGAACGGGATGCTGATCATCACCGCCGACGAGTCCGACAGCCCGGGCGCGGACTCCACCGCCTGCTGCGGAGAGGTGCCTGGACCCAACGTGCTGCTCGGCACGGGTCCCGGCATCGTCGGCCCCGGTGGCGGCAAGGTCGGTGCCCTGGTGATCTCGCGCTTCACCCGGAGGCACACCTGGAGCACCACGCCGTACAACCACTACTCGCTGCTGGCCTCGCTCGAGGAGCTGTACCGGGTGTCCAAGCTCGGCATGGCGTCGGTGAAGGGGCTGCCGGTGTTCGGGCTGGACGTCTACAACAACGGCTGGTGGCACCGCTGAGCCGACCGCGCGGAGGGGTCGCGGGGCCGACCACGGCGGCCCCGATCCGCGTAGGCTCCGGAGCGTGACCCTGTCCAGGTCCCGCGCCCGTCACGGAGTGAACGTGCTCGGTCCCGCCGACCTCCCGGACTTCCTGGAGCTCACCGGGCGCAGCCCGGTGGTCAACGCCTTCGTCGAGTATCGCGCGCGCAGCACCAACCTCGAGCCGAGGCTGCTGGCGGGGGAGGTCTGGGGTCGGTACGACGCGGGTCGGCTCGTCGCCGCCTGCCACGTCGGCGCCAACCTCGTGCCCGTCGAGTGCGCCCCTGACGACGGGCGCGCGTTCGCCGAGCGGGCGCTCACCCGACCTCGTTCCGTGGTCACCATCGTCGGCCCGCAGGACCAGGTGTGGCCGCTGTGGGACTGCCTCTCCGACGCCTGGGGCCCGGCGCGCGAGACGCGCTGGGACCAGCCGCACCTGGAGCTGGCCACGACGCCGCTCGTGGAGCCCGACCCCGAGGTGCGCCGTACGACGCCGGACGACTTCGCCATGCTCTATCCCGCCTGCGTCGCCATGTACACCGAGGAGGTGGGGGTCGACCCCGAGGCCGAGGGGGGCGCCCCCATCTACCGCTCGCGGGTCCGTCAGCTGATCGGACTCGGCTGGTCGTTCGCGCGGATCGAGGACGGCCGCGTCGTGTTCAAGGCCGAGGTCGCCCATGCCACACCGGCCGCCGCCCAGATCCAGGGCGTCTGGGTGGCACCCGACCGGCGGGGTCAGGGACTCGCCGCCCGCGGCGTGGCCAGCGTGGTCGAGGCGTGCCGGCGCGACGTCGCCCCGGTGGTGTCGCTGTACGCCAACGTCTGGAACGAGCCCGCCCGCCGCGCCTACGAGCGCGTCGGGTTCCGGCAGTCCGGCACCTTCGCGACGGTGATGTTCTGACCCGCGGTGACCGTGACGGCGAGGTCATCGGGCGACCGGTCTCGGGTCCATCAGGCGGAGCAGGGTCCCGCAGGGCGCGGAGGATGACGGTCGGCCGGCGACCTCCGCAGGCAGCGCGGGCGGGCGCAACCGCGTCGCGGCCTGCGGCGGAGCGACCGTAGGCTTCATCCATGAGCACCGTCCTGCGCATGTCCAGCCTCTTCGTCCGCACGCTGCGCGACGACCCGGCGGACGCCGAGGTGCCCTCCCACCGGCTGCTGCTCCGAGCGGGCTACATCCGCCGCAACGCCCCGGGCATCTACACCTGGCTGCCCCTCGGCCTGCGCGTGCTGCGCCGTATCGACGCGATCATCCGAGACGAGATGGACGGGATCGGGGCACAGGAGCTGCTGTTCCCGGTGCTGCTGCCCCGCGAGCCCTACGAGGCCAGCGGTCGCTGGACCGAGTACGGCGACAGCATCTTCCGGCTCAAGGACCGCAAGGGCGCCGACTACCTGCTCGGTCCGACGCATGAGGAGATGTTCACCCTCGTGGTGAAGGACCTGTACTCGTCGTACAAGGACCTGCCGCTGTCGATCTATCAGATCCAGAACAAGTACCGCGACGAGGCGCGTCCGCGGGCCGGGTTGCTGCGTGGTCGCGAGTTCACGATGAAGGACTCCTACTCGTTCGACATCGACGACGCGGGCCTCGACGTGTCCTACCAGCGGCACCGGGACGCCTACATCCGGATCTTCGACAAGCTCGGCTTCGAGTACGTCATCGTCAAGGCGACGTCCGGTGCCATGGGCGGCTCGAAGTCCGAGGAGTTCCTGGCCAAGGCCGCGGTCGGCGAGGACACCTACGTCCGGTGCACGAACTGCGACTACGCCGCGAACGTCGAGGCCGTCCAGGTGCGTCCGCCCACGCCCGTCGCGTACGACGACGCGCCCGAGGCGCACGCCGAGCAGACCCCGGACACGCCGACCATCCAGACCCTGGTGGACCACCTCAACGAGAAGTACCCCCGTGACGACCGTCCCTGGGCGGCGGGCGACACGCTCAAGAACGTGCTGGTCGTGCTCAAGCATCCCGACGGCGTCCGTGAGCCGATCGCGATCGGCGTGCCCGGTGACCGGGAAGTCGACCAGAAGCGCCTCGGCGGGCAGCTCGAGCCGATCGAGGTCGAGCCGATGGACGAGGCCGAGATGGCGAAGCACCCCACGCTGGTCAAGGGCTACATCGGCCCCGGCGCGCTGGGGGAGAAGCAGTCGTCCGGCATCCGGTACCTCGTCGACCCTCGGGTCGTCGAGGGCACGCGCTGGGTGACCGGGGCCGACGTCCCGGGCAGCCACGTGCTGGACCTGGTCGTGGGCCGCGACTTCACGCCCGACGGCACCATCGAGGCCGCCGAGGTCTGGGACGGCGATCCCTGCCCCAACTGCGAGATCGGCACCCTCGAGACCGCCCGCGGCATCGAGATGGGCCACATCTTCCAGCTCGGTCGCAAGTACGCCGACGCGCTCGGCCTCCAGGTGCTCGACGAGAACGGCAAGCTCGTGACCGTCACGATGGGCTCCTACGGCATCGGGCCGTCACGGGCCGTCGCCGCCATCGCCGAGGGCACCTACGACGAGCTCGGTCTGTGCTGGCCCCGCAACGTGGCTCCCGCCGACGTCCACCTGGTCGCCACCGGCAAGGACGAGGCCATCTTCGCGGCCGCCTCCCGGATCGCCAGAGAGCTCGCCGCCGACGGCGTCACCGTGCTGTACGACGACCGCGAGAAGGTCAGCCCCGGCGTGAAGTTCAAGGACGCCGAGCTGATCGGCGTCCCCACGATCGTCGTGGTCGGCCGCAACCTCGCCGATGGCACGATCGAGGTCCGCGACCGGCGCTCGGGCGACCGCGAGGACGTCCCGGTCGACCACGTGGTCAACCACCTGGTGCGGATGGTCCGCTCGGGTCGCTAGCTCACGCCGAAGCGCTCGAGCCGCTCGACCGTGCCCGCGAGCCCGCTCTCGACGAACTCGGGACCACCTTCCCCGAGCCCGTAGAGGACCTCGTGCCAGGGCCCGAGCAGGTGCCAGTCACGCGCCCGGGCGAGCACGTCGTCGTCGGGTCGGTACGCCGCCAGCACCGCCTCGGCGAACGCCGCGGTCGATCCCAGTGCCGTCCACGCGAGATCCACCGCCGGGTCGGTGACACAGCTGTCGCCCCAGTCGATCACTCCGCCGATGTGCTCCCCGACGACCCGAATGTGCTCGGGACCCAGGTCGCCGTGCACCAGACGGCCTGCGGTCGGCCGGGTGGCCATCCGCCTCAGGAGGGCCCGCCCACTCGAGCCGGCCCGGTCGGGCAGCAGGGGCAGCACCTGGCGCCCCATCCGGTCCAGCGTGTCCTGCAGCTCGGCGCGGGCCGCGGCCGAGTCGCGGGCTCCATGGCGGACGGCCTCGTCGGGATCCACGGAGTGCAGGGCTCGCAGGAACGCTCCCATGGCGGTGCCGTGCGCGGGCGACGTGCCGGGACACGCCTCGCCCGGCAGGTACTCGTGGCGCACCGTGAACGGGTCCTCCGAGAGGATCTCCGGGACGGGGATCGGCAGCGGCAGCCGTGGAGCAAGCCAGGGCAGCAGCGCCACCTCGCGGCGTAGCTGGGGCTCGCGGTCCGGGTAGCGCGGTGTCCGATCCACCCAGCGGCCGTCCACGAGCGTGACCCGGTTGTCCCATCCGCCGTCGAAGTCGTCCGGTGCCACGATCGGACCTCACCAGCCTGGACGGCCGACCGCAACACGATTTCGGGCACTGGCCCCCGTCGTCCTAGGGTCGGGGCCCGTGGAGCTCGATGCGGTGATCTTCGACTGGGGCGGCACGCTGACCCGCTGGCACGACATCGACTTCCACGCCGAGTCGCTGGCCCTGGCCGCGGCCGTCACGACGACCGGGCACGACCCGGAGACATCCCGCGCGGCCCTCCACGAGGCCGGAGACATCGTCTGGGGCAGGTCACGCGACCACCAGCGGAGCGCGACCATCGCGGACCTGTTCGACGTGGCTGGGCTCGACCACGACCCGGCGCTGCTCACGGCGTACCGCGAGTTCTGGGAGCCGCACACCTACACCGACCCGGAGGTGCGGCCGTTGTTCGAGCGCCTCCGGGCCGACGGGCTCCGGGTCGGCGTGCTCTCCAACACGATCTGGCCGCGCGAGTGGCATGTCGGGTTCTTCGAGCGTGATGGGGTCTACGACCTGATCGACGGGGACGTCTACACCAGCGAGATCCCCTGGACCAAGCCGTCCCCGCGGGCGTTCCGCGCGGCGATGGACGCCGTCGGTGTCGACGGTCCGGCCCGCTGCGTGTACGTCGGTGACCGCCTCTACGACGACGTCTGGGGCGCCCAGCAAGCGGGCATGCACGCGGTGCACATCCCGCTGAGCAGGATCCCGTCGGGCCAGGTGGGACACACCCTGGGAGAGCCCGATGCGGTGGTCCGGACCCTGTCGGAGCTGCCGGGCGTCCTGGCGTCCCTGTGAACTTCATGTTTTGGCATTGCACAAACATGAGGCACCAAGCGTTGCCCGCACGTGGCCCGCGCGTTGCATGATTGTGCATGACGGGTCATGGATCACCCCCCAAGAGATCCTGACCCGGGCCGATTCCCCCCAATTGGCCTGGCGCCCGGTGCTTCGGGGAATGTCTCGGGAATTCCTCGGAGCACCAGGCGTCCGCCCCTGGCCCGTCCGGGCCGGGGGCCTTCCCATGCTCGCGGTCCGGCTCCGTCAGCCGTCGAGCCCCGGCAACGGCTCGGCCCGTCCGCCGAACGCCGCCTCGCCGACGGCGGTGGCCACCAGCGCCTCGACCGCCCAGCGCCGGGTCGGCCCCGCGGTCGCCGCCACCAGTGCGCCGTACGTCGTGACACAGGCGCGTTCGATCCGGAGCGCCTCGGCCCGGATCTGGTCCGCGCTGGCGAGCGGTCGCGGCAGTCGGTACACGGGCTCGGCGGCCACCGGGTCACCTCCCGCGGTCGTCACCATCGTCCGCAGCTGGTCACGGCGCGCCACGTGCACGTCGTACGCCGCGGACACGGCGGTGCGCAGCTGAGCGGCGGTGAGGCTCGACGCGCGCCCACCGAGGGCGCCGAGCACGAAGATCGCGGCGTGCTCGGCGGCCAGGGTCCGCTGCAGCGCGTCGACCGTCGACGCCGCCTTCACGACGCCTCCCGGAGGACCGGCTGCATCCGGATGCCCGCGGCCACGGACGCGAGGACCCGCGCGAGGTCGCCGTTCTGACAGGTGATCGCCCAGCGGGTGAACCGCTCGGCCGCACGACGCTCACGGGACACCGTCTGGGTCGGCGTCAACGGCCGGCTGCGCCGGGTGGTCGACGGCGGGTCACCATCGAGCGCGGCCAGCTGGGCGCGGTGACAGGCCACCAGGGGGCCGGCGCCGGCGGTCGCGGAGAGCCGCAGGATCAGTCCGGACAGCTCCGCCCGGGCCGCCTCCACGATGCGCTGGTCCGGGTCGGGCTGCGGCGCCTCGGCCGGCGTCGACGACGATCGCGGGTCGAGGTCACAGCCGCTGAGGAGGCCGGCCCCGATGACCCCGGCGGCACCGCCCAGGCGCAGCAGCGCACGGCGCGACAGAGGGGAGCCCGACACGCCGCGACCCTATCTCCGGGCATCGTGCGGGCACTCCTCCGCACGCCCCGTTCGCCTCGTGCGGCGGGATGGCGAGGTGTTCGGCAACCGCTATCGTGGACAACGACAACAGCACAGGAGGTCGCGTCGTGAGCCCGCTCAGTCCGGACAGCTCTCGCATCTCCGGTGCGCTCCGAGAGCCGCTGTCCGTGCTCGGCCTCGATCTCGAGGCGGTGGAGCTCACCCCTGCCGGCAGGAGGCGAGTGCTGCGGGTCGCGGTCGACAAGGACGGGGGCGTCACCCTCGACGACATCGCCGAGGCGACCCGCGCGGTCTCCCGGGAGCTCGACGACGACGACCTCATGGGCGAGCAGGCCTACACCCTGGAGGTCACCTCGCGCGGGGTCGACCGGCCGCTCACCGAGCCGCGTCACTGGCGTCGCAACCACGACCGTCTGGTGCGGGCGACCCTCCGTGACGGCGTCCAGCTGACCGGGCGGGTCGGTGAGAGCGACGAGTCCGGGGTCACGCTGGACGTCTCCGGGACGCCGCGCCGTCTGGAGTTCGACGCCATCACCAAGGCGCTGGTCCAGATCGAGTTCAACCGGAAGGACGGTTAGGCCATGGACATCGACCTGACGATCCTGCGCACGCTCGAGCGCGAGAAGGAGATCTCCTTCGATGTCCTCGTCGAGGCCATCGAGCAGGCGCTGCTCACGGCGTACCACAAGACCCCCGGCGCGGTGGAGCAGGCGCGGGTGCAGCTCGACCGCAAGAGCGGACACGTCACGGTGTACGCCGCGGAGCTGGACGACGACGGCAACCAGATCGCCGAGTACGACGACACCCCCGAGGGCTTCGGGCGGATCGCGGCCACGACCGCCAAGCAGATCATGCTGCAGCGTCTGCGCGACGCCGAGGACGACATCCGCTACGGCGAGTTCTCCGGCAAGGAGGGCGACCTGATCTCGGGCGTCATCCAGCAGGGCCGCAACCCCGACGACGTGATGGTCGACCTCGGCAAGCTGGAGGCGCTGCTGCCGCTCGGCGAACGGGTGCCGGG
>Ga0070683_100001276_pt1 | contig 19154 bp, 20 predicted proteins | sample KBSC713LmetaG_FD_64662 | JGI IMG/M metagenome (GOLD analysis project Ga0070683, IMG submission 64662) | Corn rhizosphere microbial communities from Kellogg Biological Station, Michigan, USA - KBS C7.1-3L metaG | ecosystem: Host-associated > Plants > Roots > Rhizosphere ... | reverse complement strand
CCGAACATCCGAGGGCATGAGAAGACCCGGTCGATGTCGACGGGGGAGGCAACAACGACCGGGCCGTCCGCGACGCTAGCGAACGTCTGGATGCCGGATCAACCTCCGCGGGTGTGGTTTTTGTTCGAGGGCGGATCGTCGCAGGTCAGCGCAGGGTCACCTGCTGGGTGGCCAGCCGCGAACGCGCCTCGCGCTCGCCCGAGCTGAGGTCTGAACGATCTGCGAGCGCTTCCTCGAGACGGGTCCTGAACGCCACCGCGGGCTCCTCGAGGTCGGCCGCACCCGTGCCGGAGGGGAGGTCCCAGACGGGCGTGAGGAGCCCGTGCGCGCGGAACATCCCGACCAGCTTCGAGCCGTCGGCGACCGAGTCCTCGCCGGCGGCGTGCAGCCGCGCGAGCGCGTCGAGCAGGGCGGCCTCGTCCTGGGGCAGCACCCAGCGCAGGTGCTCCTTGCTCCCGGCGTCGACCCAGTACGCCGCGTCGACGGTGCCCAGTCGCACCGTCGGCGCGACCGCGCCGTTCGCCTGCTCCAGGGCGTCGGCCATCGCCTGGTCGCGCTCCGCGACATCGCCCAGCCACCACTCGAAGCCCTCGTGGACGGTCACGTCGAGCGGCTGGTCGGCGACGAGGTCCTGCAGCCGGGCACCCGGCCCGGGCGGGTCGACCAGGCCCACGACACCCGGCTCGTCGGCGGCCAGGGCCCGCTCCAGGACGGCTGCCAGGTCGCGGGACGGGTCACCGAAGGAGTGCCGCACCTGCAGGCCGATCCACACCTCGCCGGAGTCGCGCACCATCGCGGGCGCCGCCATCGGCAGCAGGCTGCCCAGCAGGACCGTGCGGTCGCCCACGGTCAGTGGAGCCGTCGCCGACGGCACGAACTCGCGGAGGGCCACCAGGTCCCGCTCGCCGGCCAGGCCCTGGAACGGTCGAGCCACGAAGACGCCCCCCGTGGATCCGTGGCACGCCTTGTAGCGCTTGCCCGAGCCGCACGGGCACGGCTCGCGCGGGCCGACGCCGCCCTCGGTGACGCGGTCGCGCGCCTTGGTGCGGGACTTCTTGGCCATGGTCGCGAGGCTAGACCCGTCGGCGGCACCGGACGTCAGGCGGTGGGTACGCCGTCCAGCCACCCCAGCACGGCCCGCGGCCGGTCGGTGATCACGGCGCGTACGTCGAGCGCGCGGCACAGCTCGAGCTGCTCCTCGGTGTTCACCGTCCAGACGTGCAGGTCGCGGCCGGTCCGCCTCATCTTGGCCGCGAACTTCGGGTGCTTGGTGAGCTGGTCGATGCCCGGCCCGAGGATCCAGCCATCCTCGACCATCGGCTTGAGCATCGGCCAGTGCCGCGCCTTCTCGATCAGCATCACCAGCCGCAGGCCGGGCGCCAGCTTCTGCATCCGCTGCAGCGCGACGTAGGAGAAGCTCATCACGCGTACCGGGCTGCCCTCCCCCGTCCAGCCGAAGTCGCCGAGTGCCTCGACGAGCCGCCGCTCGACCAGCCCGCCATAGCGCGTGGGGTGCTTGGTCTCGATGGCCAGCTCGATCGGCCGGTCGGCCTCGGCGACGGTCTCCAGCAGCCGACGCAGCGTGAGCACCTTGTCGAGGTCGGGGTCGAGATCCTCCATCTCGTCGTCGAGCATCGCCCAGGGGTTCTTCCACGACGCGAACTCGAGCTGGTCGAGGTCGGCCAGCTCCATCGTCGAGACCAGCCCGCGTGAGCTCGCCGTCCGCCGGAGATCGCGGTCGTGGACGCAGACCAGGTGGCCGTCGGCGGTGAGTCGGACGTCGCACTCCAAGGCCTCGGCCCCCTCACGGATCGCCTCGAGATAGGCCCTCCGGGTGTGCTCGGCGTTCTCGAAGCTCGCGCCGCGGTGTGCGACGACCTGAGGCCTCATGCCTGCATTCTGGCTCATCCGCGCGGACGAACCCGGGCGCTCGCCGCGCGGGCGCCGTGGTGTTCACCCACTCTTCGGCGTGCGGTTGCCGCCGGGCCACGGCCTCGGCGACCACCCGTGGCCGGGCACGGGTGATCGACGTGGGCGGGCCCGACTAGCGTCGACCTCATGAGCGCGGACGTGGAGGTACGGGACAACCCCGAGCAGCGGCGGTTCGAGGCGTACGTCGACGGGAGGCTCGCCGGCTTCTCGGCGTACGACCTGACCGACGACTCGATCACGATCATGCACACGGAGGTCGACGACGCGTTCGAAGGACAGGGGGTGGGCTCCGAGCTGGCGCGGCAGATGCTCGACCTGATCCGCGCGGACGGCGATCTGTCGGTCACGGTCCTGTGCCCGTTCGTGAACGCGTGGCTGCGTCGCCATCCCGCGTACCAGGACCTGACCCGGCGATGAGCAGCACGCTCAGCGACGACCTGCGCGGCTACCTCCAAGAGTCCCGCGAGGCGGTCGTGGGCTCCCTGGACGGCCTGTCCGAGTACGACGTCCGCCGGCCGCTGGTGCCGTCGGGCACCAACCTGCTGGGACTGGTCAAGCACCTCACGGGCATCGAGCTCGGCTACCTCGGCGCGTGCGTCGGCCGGCCTTCGCCGGTGACCCTGCCCTGGGAGGACGACGGCTCGGTGTGGGAGTCGGCCGACATGTGGGCGACCGCCGACCAGTCGCGGGAGTACCTCCTCGGCCTCTACCGGCGTGCCTGGCGGCACAGCGACGAGTCACTCGACTCGATCCCGCTCGACGCCCCGGCGTCGGTCGCGTGGTGGTCCGAGGGACAGCGCGCGACCACGTTCGGGCACCTGGTCGCGCGGGTGCTGGCCGAGACCGCCCAGCACGCCGGTCACTGCGACATCGTGCGTGAGCTGATCGACGGTCGCGCGGGGCGAGACTCGTCGGGCATCGGCGACGAGCAGTGGTGGGAGTCGTACGTCGCGAGGGTCCAGGCCGCGGCCGACGCCCACCGCGAGGACGCGGCGGACACCTAGCGTCGGTGGTGGTCCACGCGGGCGCCCGCCCGTAGAACCTCGCCGCGGACCGGCGATCCGCCTCCTCGGTGCCGTCCAGCTCCTCTTCATCGTCTCGCCACGGCTGCCGGTACAGGTCTGACCCGTCCTCTGTCAGGGTGGAGTGACCACTGACTGATCGGGAGGCCGACATGGGCAGGATCCTCGTGCACGAGTTCATGAGCCTCGACGGTGTGATCGACGCGCCACTGTGGACCTTCGACTTCGGCTTCGACCCGAGGATGGGCGAGACCCTGGCGAGCGTCACCGGCAGCTGCCAGGGCATCCTGCTGGGGCGCACGACGTACCAGATGTTCGAGCCGGCGTGGTCCACGCGGACCGTCGACGACGACCCGGGCGCGCCGTTCTTCAACGACACCATGAAGTACGTCGTGTCCGGCACCCTCACCGAGGCCACCTGGCGCAACACCGAGATCATCGGCCCCTACGACCCCGACCGGATCCGAGCCTTGAAGGACGAGGTCGGTGACCTCTACGTCAGCGGCAGTGGCACGCTGGTGCGTGGCCTGGTCGCCGACGGGCTCGCCGACGAGCTGCACCTGTTCATGTATCCGGTGACCCGCGGCGGCGGTCCGCGCGTCTTCCCCGACGGGGTCACGGGGACGTTCGAGCTCGCGTCGGTCGAGCAGTACGCGAACGGGGTCGTGCACCTGCTGGCGACGCCGCGGGCCTGACCGGCCCGAGGTCATCGCGACCGCAGGAACGCTCCGAAGTGCGGGACCGTGAAGGCGATCCGTCCACGCTCGCCCGAGTAGATCAGACCCTTCTTCAACAGCGCGTCACGGGCGGGTGAGAGCGACTGGGGCCGCTTGCCCAGCACCACCGCGACCTCGGCCGTCGGCACGGACTCGATGTCGTCGAGGGCCTCTCCGCTCTCGGCCAGGGCCGAGGCGGCGTCCGCCATGGCGCGCAGGTACTCCCGCTCCCCCGGGGTCGCGCGCTCGTAGCGCGAGCCGAAGAAGCCGAGGGCCAGCTCCCGCTCGGCCTCGGGCGCCGCGACGGCGACGTCATCGGCGCCGATCGGTGACCGGGGTGCGAGGTCCCACACGGTCTTGCCGTAGGCCTGGATGAAGTACGGGTAGCCCCCGGTGGCTGCGTACAGCGCGGCCAGGGCCTCCTCGTCGTACCCCGCGTCCTCGGCCTCGGCCGGGACGCGGAGCGCGAGATCGGCGCTCTCGCGGTCGAGCCGGTCGATGCGCTGGTAGCCGAACAGGCGCTCGGAGTAGGACTTCGCGGCGGAGAGCACGGCCGGTAGGTGCGGCAGCCCCGCGCCGACCACGATCACCGGCAGTCCTGACTGGCTCATCTCGTGGCAGGCGGCGCAGAGCGCGGAGACGTCGTCGGGGGCGAGGTCCTGCATCTCGTCGACGAACACCGCGATCCCGTGGCCACGGTCCGCCGCGAGTCCCCCGACATCGGTGAACAGCTCGACGAGGTCGATCTCGATGTCGCCGGAGTCCGCCCGGCCTCGGACCGACGGCGCGTCGATGCCCGGGTGCCAACGGTCCCGGAGCCTGGCGTTCGTCCCGGCATCGCGCTCGGCGAACGACCGGACCACGCCGAGGACGTGGGTGACCGAGCCCGGGTCGGGGTGGCCGAGCTCGCGGACCGCCTGGTGGAGCGCCGAGGAGAGCGCGCGGCGCAGGCCCTGGTCGGGTCGGGCCTCGAGCTTGCCGGTGCCCCAGGCACGTCGTACGGCGGCGGACCGGAGGGCGTTCAGCAGCACGGTCTTCCCGACCCCGCGCAGGCCGGTGAGCACGATGCTCCGCTCCGGTCGACCGTGGGCGACGCGCTCGAGCACGACGTCGAAGGCCGCCAGCTGCGCGCTCCGGCCGGCCAGCTCGGGTGGCCGTTGGCCGGCGCCCGGCGCGTACGGGTTGCGGATCGGGTCCATCCTCGGACCGTATCGGTGCCTCTAGCCGATTCCGTAGATATCGGGTCCGGGCTCGTCGCCAGGTTCCCGATGCCGGTCGCGAGCCGGATCGCGTCGCCGCTCGCTCCGGACGTTCCACCCCGGCATGGCCGGGGCGGAACGCCTCACTCGCCCCGAACAGCGCGTGTCGGGGAGCCCGGGTGGTGCGGCCGGATGGTCCGGTGGGGGACGGCGGGCGCCGCTGGTCCCTTTGTCGCAGGCGCCGGTGAGCACAGGCCCTCGACGAGCCGACGAACGGGTGAACTCCGGACGAGCTCTGGTCCCGGTGGAGACCGCCGTTCCGATAGTTAGTACAGTTGAACTAATGAACTCGACCGCCTCTCCCGCCACCCTGGGCCCGCGCTACAAGTGGATCGCCCTGTCCACGACCACGCTCGGCGTCCTGATCGCGACGATCAACTCGTCGATCCTGCTGATCGCCCTGCCCGACATCTTCCGCGGCCTGAGGATCGATCCGCTCGCGCCCGGGAACTCCAGCTACCTGCTCTGGCTGATCATGGGCTACCTGGTCGTCACCGCGGTCCTGGTCGTCACGTTCGGCCGGCTCGGCGACATGTACGGCCGGGTGAGGATGTTCAACGCCGGCTTCGCGATCTTCACCGTCTTCTCGGTGGCACTCAGCGTGACCTGGCTCTCCGGTACGCAAGGCGTCGTCTGGCTGATCGTGATGCGGATCCTGCAAGGCGTCGGCGGCGCCCTGCTGATGGCCAACTCGTCGGCGATCATCACCGACGCCTTCCCGGCCGACCAGCGCGGTCTGGCCCTGGGCCTGAACATGGTCGCCGGCATCGCCGGGTCGTTCCTCGGCCTGGTGATCGGCGGGGTCCTGGCACCCGTCCACTGGCGCTTCGTGTTCCTGGTCTCGGTGCCGTTCAGCCTGTTCGGCACGGTGTGGGGCTATCTCAGGCTGCGCGACCTCAGCCCACGCCGTCACCACGTCATGGACTGGTGGGGCAACGTCACCTTCGCGCTCGGCCTGGTCGGCGTCCTGGTCGCCATCACCTATGGGATCCAGCCGTACGGCGACAGCATCATGGGCTGGACCAACCCGTGGGTCCTCGCCTCGATGATCGGCGGCCTGATCCTGCTCGGGGTCTTCTGCGTCATCGAGACGCGCATCGACCACCCCATGTTCCATCTCGACCTGTTCCGGATCCGCGCATTCACGTTCGGCAACCTGGCCAGCCTGCTGGCCGGCCTGGGTCGCGGTGGCCTGATGTTCATCCTGATCATCTGGCTGCAGGGGATCTGGCTGCCGCGACACGGGTACTCGTTCGAGTCCACCCCGTTGTGGGCGGGGATCTTCATGCTGCCGATGACGGTCGGCTTCCTGGTCGCCGGGCCGCTGTCCGGTTGGCTCTCCGACCGCTACGGCGCGCGCCCGTTCGCCACCGGCGGCATGCTGATCGCGGCGTTCAGCTTCTTCTGGTTCGCCGCGCTCCCGGTCGACTTCACCTACTGGATGTTCGCGGCCGCGCTGTTCTGCAACGGCTTCGGGATGGGACTGTTCGCCTCCCCCAACCGGGCGGCGGTGATGAACGCGCTGCCGGCCAACCGGCGCGGCGTGGGCGGCGGCATGAGCACGACGTTCCAGAACGCCTCGATGGTGCTCTCGATCGGGATCTTCTTCTCGCTGATGATCGTCGGTCTGGCCGGGTCGCTGCCCGAGACCATGCAGGCGGGCCTGACCGTGCACGGCGTACCGGCCGGGCAGGCACACGCGGTCGCCGGTCTGCCGCCGGTCGCGGTGTTGTTCGCGTCGCTGCTCGGCTACAACCCGGTACAGTCACTCCTGGGCGACCACACGCTGGCGCAGCTGCACGCCGGGGATGCGCACTACCTGACCGGCCACACGTTCTTCCCGTCGCTGATCTCCGGGCCGTTCCACGACGGCCTGATCGTCGCCTTCGCGTTCGCCATCGCGGCGTGCCTGGTCGCGGCCGCCGCGTCGTGGTTCATGGGCGAGAGGTTCGTCCATGCCGACGACCAGCACGAGACGCCGATCGACTTCGCCCAGCCCGAGGCACCGGCACCGGAGCCCGAGCCGGCCGAGCCCGAGGTGGCCCGGTCATGACCCGTCGTACGTCGCGGGAGCTGACCCGGCTGGCCGGCGAGGTGCGCACCGAGGTCAGTCGGCTCGCCTATCACCTGCGGACGCCGGCCACCAGGTCCGGCATCACCCCGACCCGGTTGACCGCCCTGTCGGCGCTGACCCGCTACCCCGACGGCGTCCGACAGGGCGACCTGGCCGAGCTGATGAACATCTCGGCCCCGAGCATGACCCGCCTCGTCGAGATCCTCGACGAGGCGGGATGGGTGGAGCGACGCCGCGACCCGGAGGACCAGCGGTGCCTGCTGATCGTGCTCTCGCCGGTCGGACAGAAGACCCTGGACACCCTGCGCGACGAGTCCGCGTCCCAGCTCAGCGAGGAGCTCGCGGACCTGACCCCGGACGAGCGCGCGACCCTGGCCGCCGCCGTACCCGTGCTGCGCAGGCTCGCGGACCGGCATCTGGACGGCTGACCTCTTCCGGGTCGTCCGCACGGCTCGGCTCAGCAGACCTCATGCCGGCGCGACCGAGCGACGGCGTACGCCGTGTCGAGCCCGGTGCGGAGCAGGGTGATCAGCTCCGGGACCTCATCGACGGTCAGCCGGAACGACCCGGTGCAGACGTTGTCGCGCCACAGCGACAGCACGACCATGTCGGTGTCGTAGTGCCACGAGACCCGCAGCGCGCGGTCGGCGCCACGCGCGTCGAGGAAGATCTCCCCGCTCGCGGGCAGCGGTCGCGCGGTGGCCATGGTCGATTCTCCCTCCCGGGCGGTGATCTGTCACCGGATGGCGGTCCGAGCCGGCGGCTAGCCTGGGGGCATGCCGGAGCTGCCCGAGGTGGAGGCGCTGGCCCTCGACCTCAAGGGCCGGCTCGACGGTCATGCCATCGCCAAGATCCATCTGGCCGCCTTCAGCGCACTGAAGACGTTCGACCCGCCCGTCCAGGCGCTCGAGGGCACGCTGGTCGACGACGTGACCCGGCACGGGAAGTTCCTCGACATCGAGGCCAGTGGCCTCCACCTCGTCCTCCACCTCGCGCGGGCCGGTTGGATCCGCTGGAAGGACGAACTCCCGACCGCGCCACCGCGACCCAACAGCAAGTCCGGTCTGGCGGTGCGCGTCGTCCTCGACGACCAGAGCGGGCTCGACGTCACCGAGGCCGGCACCAAGAAGAGCCTCGCGGCGTACGTCGTGCGCTCGCCGCAGGACGTGCCCGGCATCGCCAGCCTCGGCCCCGATCCGCTCGACGACGCGTTCACCCGCGACACCCTGGCGAACATCCTCGAGGACGCCGGTCGCTCCCAGATCAAGGGCGTGCTCCGTCACCAGGGCACCATCGCCGGCATCGGCAACGCCTACAGCGACGAGATCCTGCACGCCGCGAGGATGTCGCCGTTCAAGCCGGCCAACAGCCTGACCGCCGACGAGCTCGACCAGCTGTTCGCCGCGATCAAGGACGAGCTCGGCGACGCCGTCGAGCGGTCACGGGGTCTGGCTGCCAGCGAGCTCAAGGGCGAGAAGAAGACCAACCTGGCGGTCCACGGCCGCGCCGGCGAGAAGTGCCCGGTGTGCGGCGACGTCGTGCGCGAGGTCAGCTTCGCCGACTCCGCCCTGCAGTACTGCGCCACCTGCCAGACCGGCGGCAAGCCGCTGGCCGACCGCCGGCTGTCGCGCCTCCTCAAGTAGGGAACCGACCGGCGACATGGCACGTCCCTCTCCCGTGCGGATCCCAGCCCTCTCACTGGTCCTGCTCGCGGTGGCAGCGCCGTGGCTGAGCGCCTGTGGCGCGGGGGACGACCCGGGGACGAGCCCGCCGACCGCGACACGTTCCCAGGTCGCCGCCGGTGCGCTGCCGACGTCGTACCGCTTCGTGCTCCACGCGTCCTGCGGCGAACGCCGGCTGGCCGGCGAGTACCACCTCGTCGTTCGCGACGGTCGAGTGGTCGACGCCGGACCCACCCGACTGGTCCGGTTCACCCATCTGCGGCTCAGTGACTTCCCCACGCTCGCCGACCTGCTGGCGAAGGCCGACCACGCCGAGCCGGACGCGGTGGTCGACCTCCATGTCGACGACTCGGGGATCCCCAGCTATCTGAGCATCGACCACGACCCTGCCGCGATCGACGACGAGGAGTGCTACCGCGTCACGGGCGTCCGGCGTCTGGGCGAATGACCGGCGCACTGGTGGAATGGACCCATGGAGATCCCCACCACCCCCGTCTCGGGCGTTCCCGACCCGCTGCCCGAGGGCCTGCTGGTGCTGGACGTCCGTGAGGACGACGAGTGGCGAGCGGGCCACGTCGAGGGGTCGCTGCACGTGCCGTTGATGAAGCTGGGGGCCACGTACACCCAGCTCCCCGAGGCCGACCAGACCCTGGTCGTGTGCCGCGTCGGCAGCCGCTCGGCGTACGCCGCGGGGTTCTTGATCCAGCAGGGCATCGAGGCGGTCAACCTCGAGGGTGGTCTCGTCGAGTGGTACGCCGCGGGGCGGCCGCTGGTCACCGACGAGGACCATCCGGCCACGGTGCTCTGAGCCTAGGAGGGCGCCCCGGTCGGGAGGTGCTGGCACTCCTGGGCGTAGTAGGTGACGAAGGCGCGGACGTCGGCGGCGTCCTGGGCGTGCAGGTCCTTGACCATCTGGGTGATCTCACCCGGCTTGGTGCCTGCAGGCAGGTCGCGCAGGTGCTCGACCAGCACCTCGAACCCGCGCCGGGCACCGGCGTCGATGTCGCTCGGCGTCCCGACCCGGCTCAGCTCGTCGGCCGCCGTCTGCGGGGAGGAGTCGAGACCCAGCTCGTCGAAGGTCCGGCAGAAGTCCACCTTCGACGCCGCCGTTGCGGACGAGGAGCCGCCGTGCCCGCAGGAGGCGAGGCCTCCCGCGAGCATCAGGGCGCCCGCAGCGGCCAGGATCCGCGTCTCCGGCATGTGTCTCCTCAGCGTCCGGCGGGATCTTCCGCCACCGTGCCCTCTCCCCCGGGAGTACGCATACCGGACGCCAGACGTTCGAAGTCGACGTCGGGAGTCCGCAGCACCTCGGCCAGCAGGGCGAGGTACTCGCCGCGGGACACCTCCGAGACTCCCAGCGACGCCAGGTGCGGCGTCTGCCACTGCGTGTCGATGAGGCGGTTGCGGCCGTCGTCGAGCAGGCGCACCAGACCGAGCAGGGCGACCTTCGAGGCATCGGTCTGGTGATGGAACATCGACTCGCCGGCGAACAGGCCACCCATCGCCAGGCCGTACAGCCCGCCCACGAGGCGACCGTCGCGCCAGGTCTCGACCGAGTGCACCCAGCCGAGCTCGTGGAGCCGGAGGTACGCCGAGCGGATCTGGCCGTCGATCCAGCCGGACGGCCGGCGGGGGTCGGCGCAGGCGTCGATCACGTCGGCGCAGGCCGTGTCCACCCGGATCTCGAACCGCCGGGCCGACTTCGCCAGAGACCGGGACACGTGGAGGTCACGCGGTCGCAGCACGCCGCGACGTACCGGGCTGAACCACGCCATCGGCGCTCGTGCTCCGCCGACGGGCATCGGGAAGCTGCCCGCCCGGTACGCCGCCAGCAGCGTCCCCGGCTCGAGGTCGGCGCCCGTCGCGACCAGGTCGTCGTCGGGGTGGAAGCGCGCAGGCGGCGGGAACTCCCAGATGCTCGGGGGCGGGTCGACCGGCACGCCTCCACGGTAGGGGCTGAAACGTAGGATCGAGCCATGGCCGCCGGCACGAGCACCCATGGGACGAGCCGGCAGCCTGCCCGGCTGACCGAGCTCGCGCCCGGCCTCACCGCGGCGTTCGTCCGTGAGGCGCTGCACCGGGCGATCCACGGCGTCGGTCCACTGCCCCCCGCGTCCGCGGCCGCCGACAGGCAGCTGGCGGAGCAGCGCGGGGACGTCGACCGGGCGATCCACGAGATCATCGAGAACCACGTGCGCTACGCCGGGGCGCAGGGCTTCGTGACCAACCTCGGGGGGCTGGCGACGATGGCCTTCACCGTGCCCACCAACATCTCCGGCCTCGCGCTGGTCGAGTGCCGGATGATCGCCGGCATCGCCCACCTCCGGGGATACGACCTCACCGACCCGCGCGTACGCAACGCCGTCCTCGTCTGCCTGCTCGGTGAGGAGTCGGTGCGCGAGCTGGTGCGGGCCGAGAAGCTCCCGGCGCCACCGATGGCCCTGGCCACCGCACCCGCCCACGACCCCTCGCTCGACCAGCTCATCTCGGCGGAGGTCGCCTCCGACCTGGTCGCCAAGGTCGCCGGCAAGCGGCTCGCCGGCACGGCCGGCCGCCGCATCCCGCTGGTCGGGGGGCTGGTCGGCATGGGCGCCGACGGCTACGCGGCGTGGCGGGTCGGTCGCTACGCCGACCGCGAGCTCCTGCCCCTCGCTCGCCGGTAGGCCTTCATCATCAGCCGGCCCGTCTCACCGGACTCGAGCCGGCGGACGAACTTCTCGCGCCACCGGTACGTCGGCCTCAGGTAGGCCCTCTCCAGCAGGCGCTGGGTGTCGTGCAGCTCGCTCTGCACCTGACCGAGCTCGCGCTGCAACCGCACGTGGTCCAGCAACACGGCCTTGAGCGCATCGACCGCGGCCCCGGCCACCAGCGCCTCGTCGGGGTGGTCGGGATCGGCGTAGTCCGGCGCCGGTGGGGCGCCCCGCAGGTCGTCGAGGTCGCCGATCACGTCGTACCCACGGGCACGGATCTCGGCGATCCACGACCTCTCGAGCTCGCTCGCCCACGGATGGACGTCGGGGGGAAGGGCGAGCCGAGGCGTCTCGGTACGGCGCGACAGCGTCTGGTGCGCGACCAGCTCGCGGACCAGGGGCCGGTAGAAGGCGGGGTCGAGCTCCTCGTTGGCCGCGCGGTTGATCCGGCGGATCAGCGTGGTCTCGGCGGCGCCCAATGAGGGGTTGACGCGCTCGCCGTCCAGCTGCAGGTCGATGCCGTCGAGCCCGAACGCCTCGACGAACCGCTTCCACAGCAGGTCGGGCGAGCCGCCGGCCGGCGGGACGGTGACGACGTGCACGTGCTCGGGCGGCAGGTCCCGACCCCAGCGGTCGAGGATGTCGGGGATCTCCTGGACACCCCAGAACCACGTGGGGATGCGGCCCTCACGGCGCGGGTCCTGGATCCGGTCGAGGAACGCGCGGTACGACAGCGCCGCGCGGTGCTTGATGTTCTCCTGCCACTCGGCCGGGATCTGCCGCACCAGGTCGCGCACGGAGAGGACCAGGTGGATCTCGGTGTCGCGGTCGTGGCCGAGGCTCTCCAGGGCCCGGCCGACCTGCACCCGGGAGGCGGTGGCCAGGATCTCGTGGCTGACGATCGAGGCGCCGGACGCGCGCCGTACCGAGCCGGCCAGCTTGTCCCAGGCGCCGATGGCCTCCGCCTCGAGCCCGCCCCACGGCATCCGCATCAGGTCCAGGGCCGCCAGGAAGTGCGCGTCGAAGCGGTCGGCGGGGTAGTGGAAGCCGTGGCGATGCAGGGTGCGGCGGTTGTGGTAGAGCACGTGCTGGAGGTACGACGTGCCGGTCTTCGGGGTGCCGACGTGGAGGTAGACCTTCTTGGTCATGTCGCCTCCCGTTCCGCCAGCGAGGTCCCGATCGGAGGACCGAGGAGCACCCTCATCGCCAGTGCGAGGACCCGCTCCTCGTCCGGCGCCTGCGCCCCGACCCGGTGGGCGGGCTCGAGGAGGGTGCCGTGGACAGCGTAGTCACCGGCGGCGAGCCGGCGACGCAGGTCGGCGGTGCGGTCGCGCAACCACGGGTCGTAGCGTTCCGGCACCCGCAGCGGCGGTCCGGGGTGAGCGGCGAGGACGGGTCGCAGGCGGTGCCACATCAGGGCGGTGCGGCGCTCCGGGGTGACCAGGGTGCCGACCACAGGGGCCGTACGACGCGCGAGCTCGATCGCGTCGGCCGAGAGCGCCCGCGGCATCGGGATCCGGCGACGCGTGACCAGCCGGGTCGCTCGTCGCGGGTCGTCGATGACGACGTGGACCCGACCGGCGCCGACCCGAGGGACCCAGGCGTCGGCGCGCGCCGCCAGGTCGATCCGGTCGGGCAGGCTCGGTCTGCTCAGCTCGGCGCGGAGCCAGTCCGGCCACGGGCGGACCCCGGCGCCGAGCGAGCGAGCGGTCCACAGGTGGACCAGCATCGACCCGAGGTCGCTCCCGGCGACCACGACGGTCGCGCGTCGTCGTCCGGGTGGCCGGCCGTCGGCGACCAACGCGTCGCGCACGGGGTTGGCGACCTCGGGATCCCCGAGGATCCGGTACCGCCGACGCCACAGCCGAGGTGTGCGCGGCTCGAGCGGATCGCCGGCGGCCACGACGTCCTCGGCGATCAGGGCAGTGGCGACCCGCACCAGCTCGTCGTCGGGCAGGTCCGCGGGGTCGACCGGCGGCGGTCCGAAGCCCGACTCGGGCAGGACCCCGACCAAGCCGAGGTCGGGGCGACCCCGCCCCGGCGCGCTGGTGCCGAGCACGCGTTCGGCCAGCTCGGGCGACGGCAGGCGCAGCCGGTTGAGGCGGCGGAGCAGCTCGAGCTGCTGGGCTCCGGGGAGGTAGCGGCCGAACTGCTCGTCGGCGCCCGCCGCGGAGGACCACGCCGCCCAGGGGGTCGTACCACCGTCGCGGAGATGGGCGACCCAGCCCCAGGCTCGGGCCTCATCGGCGCGCTCGTCCCGGTCGGAATGGTCGGACGTCGTACGGCTCACCGGCGGTAGGCCTCTCGCGCGCGGCGGAGGCGAGCCAGCATCGAGGCGTCGGGATCCGGGCGCGAGGCCGCCTCCTCCGTCATCGCGGCGAGGGCGTCGAGCGCCGCCGCGAGCTGGGCCTTGTGGGAGACGCGGTCGGGGTGCTTGAACTTCTGGCCGTCCGGCCACGGCTCGGGAAGCAGCTCGGCCACGTCGCCGATCACGTCGACACCACTCTGCTCGAGCCACTCGACCCAGGCCTCGCCACGCTCGCGGGCCCAGCCCTGGAACTTCGGCGGGAGCAGGATCGGGCGAGAGCCGCTCCCACCGAGCGACTCGTCGGCGAGCATGCCGAGGATCAGCGAGTCGTAGCCGGGGTTGTTGCGGGTGCTGCGTCCGATCCGCTCGTTGAGGGCCCGCAGCACCTGCGTCTCGGCGCTGCCGAGGGAGGCGTTGGTGCGCTCGCTGTCCTCGGGCGCCCATGCGGGGTCGATGCCGAAGGCATGGCAGAAGCGGTGCCAGAGCAGGTCGGGCTCGGCGACCAGCGCCTCCGGCTGCGGGACCGTGACCACATGGATGTGCTCGGGCGCGAGCCCGTTGCCCCAGGTGGTCAGCACGTTCGGGAGGTCGAAGGCGCGGGCGAACCAGGGACGAGCGTTGCGGATGCGGGAGAGGTAGCGGCCGTACTTCCAGCGACGACCCTGCTTGACGCTCTCCTGCCAGCCCGCCGGGGCCTGGCGGGCGAGGTCGCGGGCGGAGTAGACGATGTGGATCTCGCTGTCCGACAGGTCGCTCTTGAGGCGGGCCACGTACTGGGGCTCGGCCGGGGCGAGGATCTCGTGGCTGATGATCGAGGCGCCGGACGCGCGCCGTACCCGGCGGACCATGGCGTCCCACGAGCCCTCCGCGTGCCCCGGCGTCCCACCCCAGTCCTGCTCCATCAGGTCGAGGGCGGCCCGGAAGTGGAACATCCCCGAGCTCATCAACGGCGCCCGCGTCGGGAGGTGGACGTCGTGCGCCGCCAGGCTCTTGACGTTCTTCCCGAGCCGGTCCTGGAGGTAGGTCGTGCCGGTCTTGGGGGCGCCCACGTGCACGTACACCCTCCGGCTCATGCCCGGATTCTGCCAGCCGGGTGGAGGCGCCCCGTCTCGATGGTCCCCATCGGACGGGGACTATCCCGAGAGGGCACGAACGACGGCAGAGGGGCTGGGGCGACCGAGGTGGCCGGCGAGCCAGGTGGAGGTCTCCACGAGCGCGGCGAGGTCGACTCCGTGGTCGATGCCGAGGCCGCCCAGGAACCAGACCAGGTCCTCGGTGGCGAGGTTGCCGGTGGCGCTCTTCGCGAAGGGGCAGCCGCCGAGACCGCCGGCGCTGGCGTCGTACGTCGTGATGCCGGAGCGCAGTCCGGCCTGGACGTTGGACAGCGCCTGGCCGTAGGTGTCGTGGAAGTGGAGCGCGAGCGCGTCCTCGTCGGTGCCGGCGTCCCGGAACGCGTCGACCAGCGCGGTGACGTGTCCGGCGGTGCCGACGCCGATGGTGTCGCCCAGGCTCAGCTGCGAGGCGCCGAGGTCGAGGAGGCGCCGCCCGACCGAGACGACCTGCGCGATCGGCACCGCGCCCTCCCACGGGTCGCCGAAGCACATCGAGACGTAGGCGCGTACGTCGAGCCCCGCGTCGCGGGCACGGCGTACGACGGGCTCGAACATCGGGAACTGCTCGTCCAGCGACCGGTTCAGGTTCTTCTGCGCGAACGTCTCGGTGGCGCTGCCGAAGATCGCGACGTGCCGGCAGCCGAGCTCCAGGGCCCGGTCGAGACCGCGTTCGTTGGGCACCAGCACGGGGAGGTCGCGGCCCTCGTCGCCGAGCATCCGCATCAGGTCCTCGGCATCGGCGAGCTGCGGGACCCACGCCGGGTGGACGAAGCTCGTGGCCTCCACCACCGGGAGGCCGGCGGCGAGCAGGCGGCGGACCAGCTCGGCCTTCACCTCTGTCGGCACGAGGCCGGACTCGTTCTGCAGGCCGTCGCGCGGCCCGACCTCGTAGATCGTCACCCGATCGGGGAGCCCCTCGGCCCGGACGGTCATCGGCAGGTCGGTCACGGCGCGTCCTCTGCGCGCTCCACGACGAACAGCGTCGCGCCCAGAGCGACCTGCTGACCGGCCTCCGCCTCGACGTCGGTCACGGTGCCCGCGAACGGCGCCGTCAGCGACAGCTCCATCTTCATCGCCTCCATCATGCCGAGCACCTGACCCTCCACGACCCGCTCGTGGACGCCGACGCGCACCTCGAGCACGGTCCCCGGCATCGCCGCGGTGATCGTGCCGTCGCCGAGGGCGACATGGTCGCCGAGCCGGTCGGGCCCGGTCAGCACGAACCGCTGGCCGTGGTGGCTGACCTCCACGATGTCCGGCTGGACGTTCACGACGCCGCGGACGCGGTGGCCGTCGACCTCGAGCTCCAGGACGTGGTTCTCGGCGTACAGCTGACGGACGGGTACGCCGTCCACGGTTCCGGCCGCCCGGTCGACGAGCACGTCGCGGTCGAGCTCGACCAGCGTCGGCGCCGGCGGTCCGCCGAGCCGGAAGCCGTCGGCCTGGAACGGGTGGCCGGTGTCGAGGGACGCCAGCATCGCCGACACCCAGGCGGCCATCACCCGGGGGACGTCGGCGTCCGGCGCCGGCACCTCGTGGTGGTCGAGCCAGGCGGTGTCGATCGTCGCGTCTCGGAACTCGTCGCTCGCCACGAGCGCTCGCAGGAATCCGGCGTTGGTGGTGAGGCCGAGGATCGCGGTGTCGTCCAGGGCTGCGATCAGGGCACGTCGTGCGGTCTCGCGGTCCGGCGCGTGCGCGACGATCTTGCCCAGCATCGGGTCGTACGACGTGCTCACGACCTGGTTGCTCTCGAGGGCATGATCCACCCGCGCCGACTCGGTCCAGCGCACGAGGCTGGTCGTGCCGGCCTGCGGCAGGAACCCGCCGAACGAGTCCTCGGCGTACACCCGCGCCTCGATGGCGTGACCCCGGATCCCCACCAGCTCGTCCTGGCGGAGCGAGAGCGGCGCGCCGGCCGCGACCCGCAGCTGCTCCTCCACGAGATCCAGGCCGGTGATCGCCTCGGTCACCGGGTGCTCGACCTGGAGCCGGGTGTTCATCTCCAGGAAGTAGAAGTCGCCGGTCGCGTTGTCCAGCAGGAACTCCACGGTGCCGGCGTTGGTGTAGCCCACCTCCCTGGCGAGAGCGACGGCCGCGGTGGTGAGCCGGTGCCGGAGGCCGGGGTCGACGGTCGGTCCCGGTGCCTCCTCGAGCACCTTCTGGTGCCGACGCTGCGTGGAGCAGTCGCGCTCGTAGAGGTGGATGACCTCACCGTGGCTGTCGCCGAGGACCTGCACCTCGAGGTGGCGCCCCGACTCCACGTACTTCTCCACCAGCATCGCGTCATCGCCGAAGGCCGACGCGGCTTCACGCCTGGCCGCCGCGAGCGACTCGGCGTACTCGGCCTCCGACCGGACGACGCGCATCCCCTTGCCGCCGCCGCCGGCCGCGGCCTTGACCAGCACCGGGTAGGCGAACGTGCCCGGGTCGTCGTCGAGGGCGTACGACGGAACCACCGGCACACCGGCCCGCGTCGCGATCTCGCGGGCGTGGTCCTTGCGGCCCATCGCGTCCATCACGTCGGCGGTCGGCCCGACCAGGCGCAGACCGGCCTTCTCGACCGCCCGCGCGAACGCCGCCCGCTCGGAGAGGAAGCCGTAGCCCGGATGGATCGCGTCGGCGCCGCTCTCGACCGCCGCCGCGAGCACGGCGTCGATGTCGAGGTAGCTGCTCACGCGCAGGGCCTCGTCGGCGGCGCGCACATGCGGGGCCGCCGCATCCACATCGGTGTAGACGGCGACCGTGCTCACGTCGAGGCGCCGGCAGGTGCGGAAGATCCGCAGCGCGATCTCGCCTCGGTTCGCGACGAGGAGGGTCCTGATGACATCGGTGACCGGGTCGGTGGTGTCCATCGCCTACATCCTGAAGACGCCGTACGACGGTGCCGGCACCGGGGCGTGCGAGGCGGCCACGAGACCCATCCCGAGCACCCGCCTCGTGTCCGCGGGATCGATGACGCCGTCGTCCCAGAGCCGCGCGGTCGAGTAGTAGGGCGAGCCCTGCGCTTCGTACTGGTCGCGGATCGGCGCCTTGAACGCCTCCTCGTCCTCGGCCGTCCACTCCTCGCCGCGCGCCTCGAACCCGTCCCGTCGGACGGTCGCGAGCACGGACGCCGCCTGCTCCCCGCCCATCACCGAGATGCGGGCGTTCGGCCACATCCACAGGAAGCGCGGGTCGAACGCGCGACCGCACATGCCGTAGTTGCCGGCCCCGAACGAGCCGCCGATCACGACGGTGAGCTTCGGGACGACGCTGCACGCGACGGCGGTCACCAGCTTCGCGCCGTCCTTGGCGATGCCGCCGTTCTCGTACTCGCGGCCGACCATGAAGCCGGTGATGTTCTGCAGGAACACCAGCGGGATGCCGCGCTGGTTGCACAGCTCGATGAAGTGCGCGCCCTTGAGCGCCGACTCGCTGAACAGGATCCCGTTGTTGGCGACGACGCCCACCTCGCGGCCCCAGATGCGCGCGAAGGCGCAGACCAGCGTCTCGCCGTACAGCTTCTTGAACTCGTGGACACGGCTGCCGTCCACGATCCGCCGGATCACCTCACGCACGTCGTACGGCGTGCGCGTGTCGGCGGGCACCACGTCGTACAGCGACTCGGGCGCCTCGTGCGGCTCCTCGACGGTCTCGCCCGCTCGGTGAGGAGCGCGCCCGGGGCCCGTCCGGGAACCGAGCGGCTCGGTCGGCAGCGTGTCCACGATCGAGCGCACGATCGCCAGCGCGTGCGCGTCGTCGTCCGCCAGGTGGTCGACGACACCGGACGTGCGCGCGTGCACGTCGCCACCGCCCAGCTCCTCGGCGGTCACGACCTCTCCGGTCGCCGCCTTCACCAGGGGCGGGCCGCCCAGGAAGATCGTGCCCTGGTTGCGGACGATCACCGACTCGTCGCTCATCGCCGGCACGTAGGCGCCACCGGCGGTGCAGGAGCCCATCACGCTCGCGATCTGCGGGATGCCCTGCGCGGACAGGTTCGCCTGGTTGAAGAAGATCCGGCCGAAGTGCTCCCGGTCGGGGAACACCTCGTCCTGCATCGGCAGGAACGCGCCCCCGGAGTCGACCAGGTAGATGCACGGCAGCCGGTTCTGCAGCGCGACGGTCTGGGCGCGCAGGTGCTTCTTGACCGTGAGCGGGTAGTAGGTGCCGCCCTTGACCGTCGCGTCGTTGGCGACCACGACGCACTCCCGGCCCTGGATGCGCCCGATGCCGGTGACGATCGAGGCGCTGGGCACGGCGTACGCATCCTCCGCCGAGGCGCCGTACATCCCGAACGCCGCGAGCGGGCTCAGCTCGAGGAACGGGCTGCCGGGGTCGAGCAGACGGTCGATGCGATCGCGCACCAGCAGCTTGCCGCGG
>Ga0070683_100001274_pt1 | contig 19172 bp, 15 predicted proteins | sample KBSC713LmetaG_FD_64662 | JGI IMG/M metagenome (GOLD analysis project Ga0070683, IMG submission 64662) | Corn rhizosphere microbial communities from Kellogg Biological Station, Michigan, USA - KBS C7.1-3L metaG | ecosystem: Host-associated > Plants > Roots > Rhizosphere ... | reverse complement strand
AGCGGTGCAGGTGCGGGAATGGGACCCGGGGTCCGCCGCGGACGCGGAAATCGAGGCAGTGCAAGGCGTTTTGAACAGCGTCGTCTCGACGGACGTCCCCGACGACCCCCGCTGGACGCTCAACATGCTCCGCGAGTATTTGGCAATCACTCTTCCGGGGGAAAGTCGCGTCTCCTGGTTGGCGGTCGACGGCGGCGAAAAAATCGTCGGCCACGCAAGCCTGCTGATGCTCGAAGACATCGGAGTGCTCGAGCTGTCCGTGCGGGCCGAGGCGCGCCGCGACCACATCGGCACGGCGCTGCTGCGCGCGGTCGCCGAGCGGGCCGACGAGGCGGGCTACCAGTCGCTCGGGGTCGAGGTCGTCGGCGGCACGTCCAGCGTGGACTTCTTCGAGGCCAACCAGTTTCGGTGCGCGTTCATCGAGATGCGCAACGTGCTCGATCTCCGCGAGGTCGACTGGCTCCGCCTGGGCGAGATGGCGGCCGGCGTCGGTGCCGGCTACCGGATCGAGTACTACCCGGACGGCCCGCCCGAGCCGCTCCTCGGGGCCTACGCGGTGGCCAAGGAGGCGGCGCGGTTGTCCGAGCTCGGCGACCTCGAGCTGCGCCCGAGTTCCTACGACGCCGAGCGGCTGCGCGACAGCCTGGCGACGCTGCGCGCCCGCGGGCTCCGGCCCTACATCGTGGTCGCCGTGCACGAGAAGACCGAGACGATCGCCGGCCTGACCGAGGTGGTCGTGCCGGCGATGCGCCCGACGCGCGCCGATCAATACGACACCGTCGTCGTGCCAATCCACCGCGGCTACGGGATCGGCCGGGCGATCAAGGCCCGCATGCTCTTCGAGTTGCGCGCGGCCGAGCCGAACCTGGTCGACGTGCAGACCTGGAACGCGGTCGAGAACGAGCCGATGCTCAAGGTCAACTCCGAGCTCGGGTTCAAGCCCGACCGGCAGTGGCGCGAATACGAGGCCGACGTGCCCGAGCTGCTCGAGCACCTGAAGAGCAAGGTCTAGCTTTCAACACGGCTGACGCCAGGCGTCCAGGCTCTGCTTCTTCTTCATCGAGGAGAAGCCGAGCGCCTTGGCCGACGCGCAGAACTGGCCGGTGTCCAGGTCATACTCGACGTGGAAGACCGGCTTGCCGGACGCGGTGAAGACGCGCAACTCGTCGCACTCCTTGTAGCGGGTGCACTCCTCGTTGACCGCGAAGTCAAACGCCGGCGCCAGCGTTGCCGCCTGCTCGACGTCGTTCTTCAGCCCCACCGCGAGGTTCATCCGGTGGGCCAGGTCGGCCACGTGCCGGTTGTACGCGAGCTGGTCGTCGGCGCTCAGCGGGAACCCGCTCTGGTTGCTGTACCCGTCGACGTTGTCCGGCTCGACCGCGTCGAATCCCTTGCTCTTGCACGTTTTGAATCGCTCGGTCAGCACCGGCTCAAGGAGGTCCCAGCGGCGGATGTCCAGCCATTTCTCCCCCGGCCAGCCCTCCAGGTCCTTGCCCACCACGCTCGACGGGAACGTTCCGGCGTCGGGCCGGAAGTCCTCCTTGGCCCCGACGTTCACGTAGCAGATCGTGTGCCGGCCGGCCGCCTTCAGCGAGCTGACCGTCGCCGCCGGGGTGGTGAACGCGTCGAGGTCGAACACCTCGACGTTGATCGACGTGTCGAGCGTGCCGGTCAGCTGCCACTGCCAGCTCATCCCGGCGCGCGGACGCCACCACCCAGAAGCCGGTGGCGGCGAGGAAACGGGCGGTCGGGACTGCAGCTGGCCGTAGCCCGACGGCTGCTCGCCGGGCACGGCACCAATTCCTGGCCCGTGCGGCGACGGATTGTTTCCCGGCACAGGTGGCGGGGAAGTGCACGCCGACACCAGGCCCCCCAATAGGAGCAGCAGAACGACCCGTCTCACAAATGGGCCATCAGCCGGGAGCGTAATGACGACGGCAGACCCTCATAGGGCAGTGGCCAGTCGAGGTCGGTCACCAGCCCGTGCGACGCCCGCGAGAGCAGCAGCGCGGTCGCCGCCCCGATCTCCGACGAAGGCACCCCGTAGACGAGGTGGGCCGCGTTCGGCCAGTCGCGCTCGCTCGGCCGGCCCAGATACGTCGACCAGGAGCCCTCAAACGTGCACACCACGTCGGCCAACGCCGCGTAGCCGGGCAGGCAGGTCGTGCCGGGATTGAGCACGACCTGGCCCCGGACCGCACGGACCACCTGCGCGGTGTATTCGAGACCGGGCCCGTCGCTGGGCACCCGGTCGAAGAAGACGCCGCCGACCGGGTAGCGCGACCAGCCGACGATGTCGCACCACACGTCGCCATTGCTGCGATCGCCGTAGTCGAGGTCGACGTACCCGAGCATGCGCACGCCGAACTTGTGCAGCCGCGCGGTGGCCACGGTGTACACGTCGTCGCGATCCTGGCCGGGTCCATTGTGGACGTTGACGATCGCGGTGACCCGTTCGCTGCCCTGGCCCAGGGACTCCCAGCCGAGCGGGTCGACGAGCGGGTGGATGTACAGCGGCAGAAGCATCATCGGTAACTCTCCGGGTCCCGCAGAACGAAGGCGGCCACGACCAGCCCGGGCAGGCTGGCGCCGAGCATGGTGGCGGCCGCCAGGGTTTCGGTGAAGCTCGGGGTGACCTGCACGAGCGCCGGCGCCCATGAGCTCACCCCGCCGATCAGAAACGCCGGCCACCACACGAGGATGGCTGCCGTGGTCGGCCGCCGGTGGGCGGCCAACACGAGGCACAGCGCGAACACGGCCGTCAAGAGCACCGCGGCGGCCACCGACTGACCGCCCGGCGGGTCGGCGCCCAGCCAGGCCGCCCCGGCGATACCGGCCCCAACCACGACGGGTACGGCCAGCATCGCCACCGTGCCGGAGCTCAGCCGGTTGAGCCGCCGGTCGAACGCGGCCCGGTTCTCCAGCACGGCCCGCGCGGCGGCGACCCGGCGCTGGTGCCAGACCAGTGCGAGCTCGGTGAGCGGCACGCCGATCAGCAGCGGCACCAACTCCGGCGGGAGCCCGAAGGTCGACGAACCCTTGAAGGCGACCAGGATCAGCAGCACGGCCTGCCCGCAGCCGACCATGCCGAAGATGACCGCGCGGCTGAGATCGGCGCGCAAGGTCTGCCAGCGGGCCCGTGCGGGGATCATGGGCGCGGCCGGGTCGGGGCCGCCGAGCGCCGGGCGAAAGGCCATCACGGTGAGCATCGCGAGGCTGGCGAGCAGGGCGACGACGGCCGGCCGGCCGAGCCCGGCCGCGATGCCCGCGGTGGCCAGCCAGCACGGCACGGTCCAGGCGAGCACGGCCCGCTGGCGGTTGGTCACCAGCGCGACGGCGGTCACCGCGAAAAGCGCGAGCTCGACGACCGCCACGACCAGCGGGCGCGGCTGGTGGACGCCGACCGCGGCCAGCACCAGCAGCCAGAGCCCGAGAATGCCGAGGAAGCCGAGGCCGAGGACGCGGGCGGCCGGGGTGCGGCCGCGGTCGTTCAGGACCCGGTAGCCGAGGTAGGCCAGCGCCTGGCCGCAGCCCCAGCCGAGCACGAGGGTGCCGGTCGTGACCAGCATCGGCAGGTGGCGCACCTGCGACTGGGCGCCGAACGCGATGCCGAGCGGGGTCACATAGCTCAACGAGCGGATCAGGGTGTCGACGAAGACGCGGCGGGCGCCCGGCCCGCGGTCACCGGCCCGTTCCACGAGCGTCGGGGGGTCCTGTCCGGTCCGGGCGATGACCCGAGTGGCCAGCGCGAAGACGGTCGGCACCCCGTACTCGCGGGCCGCCACCCGGTCGTTGATGCCGTTGGCCTCGAGGATCGCGGCCACTTCGTCGACGTCGACCGCGGTCGCGCAGGCGTAGCGCATCCGCGCGGCCAGCGCGATCACCGGGTCAGCCGCGGCTCGCCCGATGAACACCGCCGAGGCAGCCGGGTCCAGCGCGCTGATCGGGCGCCGCTGGGCCGGCACAGCCAACGCCGACTCCGCACTCATCGGGCCAGCCCCACCGGCGCCGCGCCCAGGGTGACGTACTGCCGCCGGTACGAATCAAGACAGCGAGGCAGCGTGAACGTGCTCAACGCCCGGGCCCGCCCGCGCTTGACGAGGTCGGCCCGCAACTCGGCGTCGAGGAGGAGGGCGGCGCAGGCGCGGCCGAGCGCCTCCGGGTCGCGGGGCGGCACGACCAGCCCGGCGTCGCCGACCGCCTCGGCCACCCCGCCCACGTCGGTGCTGACCGTCGCTCGGCCGCACATCATGGCCTCGAGCACCGTGTAGGGCATGCCCTCGGAGATGCTCGACAACGCGGCCACCTGGCCGCTCGCGAACGCATCGCGGCTGGAGGGCACCGGGCCGCCCCAGATCAGGTCGCGCCCGAGCCCCAGCTGTTCCGCGAGATTCCGGCAGTTTTCCGCGTACTGGTCGTTGCCGGTCGGTACCGGGCCGGCCAGCAGCAACCGCGCCGCCGGCACCCGCTCCTGGACCACCCCGAGAGCGCGGATGAGCGTCTCGAGGTCCTTGAGCGGATCGATCCGGCCGACCCAGGCAATGACCGGGTCGGCCGGCTCGTCCGGCAACGGGGTGAAGCGCTGCGGGTCAACCCCGTTGCCGATCACCGTGATCTTGCGCGGATCCGCCCCGTGCCGGACCGCCCAGCGGGCGTTGAACCCGCTGACCGGGGTGATCGCATCGGCCTCCGCATACGCGAGGCGGGCCAACGCTCGATGGAAGCGCAGCAGCGCGGTCTTGACCCCGGGCGACTGCTCACCCGGCGACAGGTACCGCTCACGCAGGTACACGCCGTGCTCGGTCATCAGGAACGGCACCCCGGACCGCCACTTCGCGGCCAGCGCGACCATCGACGACAGCCCGTTGGCGTTGGCGTGCACAACGTCCACATCGGACGGGATCGAGGCGGCCAGTGGGCGCAGCGCATGCTCGATCAGGTTGGCCGCCTCGTCGGCGTCCCGCAGCGTAAGGCGGGGTAGCGTTCGACCCTGCGCGGACGCCTGTGCCCAGGCGTCGACCAGGATGTCGGTCAAGGGCGCATTACCCAGCGGGTGCCGGCCGTTGCTGAGCAATCGAAGCGGGCCGGACCCGCCGGGCGGTCGCGCCGACGGCGCCGTAGCACGGCTCAGCGCCGACGGCGGCATCGACTCCGGGCGGCGCCGACCCGTCAGCCGGGCGACCCGCCGCTGAGCCGGCTGGGCCAGCTCGGCGAGCTGACGCAGCCCTTCGCCGAAGACCGCGACGTCGGCCGGCGAGTCGCCGAGCATGCCCCGGCACAGCCGGGCGGCCGCCCGCTCGGCTCGCGACCGGACCGGCCGGGGCTGACCCCAGACCGGTACGGCCGTCAGCGAGCGGACATTGGCCGGCAGGTGCATGGCCGGCCGGTCGGGCTCGACCCCGACGATGGACAGCAGATCCCAGGTGACGTCGGTGAGCCCGGTGACCAGCTGCTGGCACCAGGTACTGACACCACCGGTGACGTACGGATAGGTGCCCTCATTGACGAGTGCGACGCGCACGGCACCCTTCCTCAACTCGCCGGACGCAGGAGCAACTGGCCGTTGCGGGCGACCGACGTCCAGCCGGACCGTTCGGTGCCGTACGCCTCGCCGTACGCGGCGCCGGTTGCCTCGATGCCGAGCAGCGACACGGTGATCGTCTTGGTCCCGGCCGGCACGGTGACCGGCACGTCGACCGCGGCGCTGCCATGGTTGACGATCGTGACCCGGCCGCCCTGCTGGTATGCCTCGACGTTCGCGGTCCGGATCGCGGCCTGCCGCTGGTGCTGCCGCGCGACCGCGGTGAACGTCGGGTTCTGCAGCGGTGTGGCCGTGGTGAACGTGGCGCGATAGCGGGCCAGGAGCGCGTCCAGTACCGGGTAGAGCACTTGGTCCTCGGTCAGGTTGGACTGGTGCGCGTAGTGCGGTGCCGGATCGGTCGAGACGATGTGGTCGAAGGCGATCCGCGTCTCGATCGGCACGATGTAGTCGGCGAACCCGCTCGACTTGGACAGCGGCGCGATGCACGTCGACGTGGCCGGGTTGTCCTCGCAGATGCCACTGCCGCCGTCGGCCCGGCTGGTGTAGATCCAGTTGTACTCGTCGACCTCTTCGGCCGTGGTACCCACGTTGTAGTAGATGTTCATCGGCCAGCGCTTCTCGGTGACGGCCGGGCCGATCGGGCGGGAGGCCGGTTCGCGGGAGGCGTCGGAGGCGATCACCTTGATCCCGTTGGCGCTCAGGGCCGGCGCCAGGTTGGGATTGTCGACGCTCATCTGCGGCAGCGACTTGAGGCCGGAGTGCTCGCCGGTCACCAGCTCGCTCGCGGTGAGGCTGATGCCCTTGCTGCGGGCCCAGTCGACGTTCTGCTTGATCTGGGCGCTGATGTCGGCCTGGGTGACCCACTTCGGGCTGCCGTCGGCGTTCTTCGCGCACTGCCACGGTGTGACCGTGAAGTCCTGCACGCAGCCGAGGTACATGTGCGAGTACGTGTGGTTGACCCAGCGCAGCTTGGTCTTGTTGGCCAGCAGGCTCGTGGTGAGCGGGTCGGACGCGCCGGCGTCGACGCTGCCCTCGCCGTTGAAGACCATGTCCACCTTGACGCCGGACTGCTGCTGCCACTGCAGGAGCTTGGTCACGTCGGCCGGCTGCATGCGGATGTCCGTTCCGGTGACCGACGGGTCGCAGCCGTCGCCGATCGTGCAGTTCTCCCCGGCGTCCCAGCGGGCGTCGGGCAGGAACACGTCGTCGACATGGATGCTGAACCAGTTCCGCCAATGTCCGATATGGACACCCTTGGTGAGCCACTGGATAAGGCCGTGGCCGAGGACCATCGCGTGCGTCTGGTTGCGGTTCATCGCGATGGTGACGACCAGGTCCTCGCGGCCGTCATGGGCGTAGACCCCGAGGAGCGAACCGGTCTGCCCATCGGCCGCCCCGGTGACGAGCGGGGTAAAGCCGGTGCCGGGCGTGCCGAGGTAGCCGAAGCTCTCCGGCACGTCCGGGTCGCGGTCGTCGATCGGCACGGTGGCGTTGAGGTAGCCGAAGCCGGCCTGCTTACCGGCCGCGGTCACGGTGAGGCTCGTGCCGTCGAGTGGGCCGCTCCACGCGTTCGTCACGCCGACCGCGGCGGTCGCTCCCGTGTACGCGATGATCTGGCGGATCGCGAACTCGCGCTCGAAGGCGGCGAGGGCGGTCGCCTCGGCGCCGGTGACGGAGGTTTCCCGGGGCACGACGACGCCCTGGTACTTGGCGCGCCGCACGCCGCTGACGGTGTCGGCCAGGGAGGCCGCGGTGATCGCGGGGCGGTTGGCGGCGGTGAGGTCGATGGCGGTATACGGGACGCTTTCCCGGTCGAGTTGGGCGACGACGGTGTCGACGCCGACGCTGTGGTCGGTGAGGACGAGGACGCGCAGATCGATTCGCTGTTGCGCGCCGGCGGCGTCGGCCGGGGCGGCGAGCACAGCGCCGGCGACGCCGGCCACGGCGAGCGCGGCAGCGAGAATCGGCCGGCGCAGTCCGCTTTTGAGCACGAAAACTCCTTTGGGGGAAGGGTTTGTGTCCGCAGGAGCAAACGCAACACGGCGCGCCATAGAAACGCGCCGTGCTCAAAAGACGGAATATCGGGCCTAGGGCGTTGCCTAAATCAGGCGGGACACCTCGGCCGCCCAATAGGTGAGGATCATTTGGGCACCGGCCCGACGGATCGACGTGAGCGTCTCCACGATGACCCGCTCGCGGTCGATCCAGCCGTTGGCCGCGGCCGCCTCGACCATCGAATACTCCCCCGACACCTGGTATGCGGCGACCGGCACGTGGACCGTGTCGGCCACCCGCCGCACGATGTCGAGGTAGGGCAGGGCCGGCTTGACCATCACGATGTCGGCTCCCTCGGCGATGTCGAGCTCGAGCTCGCGCAGCGCCTCTCGGGCGTTGGCCGGGTCCATCTGGTAGGTCTTGCGGTCGCCCTGCAGCGCGGACTCGACCGCCTCGCGGAACGGGCCGTAGAAGGCCCCCGCGTACTTGGCCGTGTAGGCCAGGATGGCGACGTCGGTGCGGCCCGCCTTGTCCAGGGCCCGCCGAGCGTAGCCGACCTGGCCGTCCATCATCCCGGACGGGCCGAGCACGTGTGCACCGGCGTCGGCCTGGGCGAGCGCCATTTCCGCGTACACGGCGAGCGTCGCGTCGTTGTCGACCGTGCCGTCCGGGGCCAGCACGCCGCAGTGCCCGTGCGAGGTGAACTCGTCGAGGCAGAGGTCGCTCATCACCACGGTGGCGTCGCCGACCTCGGTGACCACGTCCCGGATCGCCACGTTGAGGATCCCGTTGGGATCGACCCCGGCCGAGCCCTCCGGGTCGCGCTCGGCCGGCACGCCGAAGAGCATCAGGCCGCCGACGCCGCTGTTGACCGCGTCGACCGCGGCCTTGCGCAGCGAGTCGCGGCTGTGCTGGACGACGCCGGGCAGCGACGAGATCGGCCGCGGCTCGGTGAGCCCCTCGCGGACGAACATCGGAAGGATGAGCTGGGACGGCTGGACGTGCGTCTCGGCGGCCAGCCGCCGCAGTGCCGGTGTGCCGCGCAAGCGCCGCGGCCGGACCTCGGGAAAGCCCATCGCAATCACCACCTACCGGAACCGTAGCGCGGTCGGCCCCTGCACCTTCGAGCCGCGGCGCTGCTTGGCCGGCATGGCAGCCAGCTTCTCGCGCAGCTCCACCGCGTAGGAGGCGAGCGCCTCAACCAGGTCGGGGACCGACGCGTGCGGCGGCTGGACGTCGACACGCAGGCCAAACTCGACCGCGGTGTCGGCCGTCTTCGGCCCGATCACGGCGACGACGGTCCGCGCGTGCGGCTTGCCGGCGATCCCGACCAGGTTGCGCACAGTGGAAGAAGAGGTGAATAGCACCGCGTCGAAGCCGCCGGACTTGATCGCGTCGCGGATGTCGGCCGGCGGCGGGGCGGCCCGCACGGTCCGGTAGGCGGTCACGTCGTCGACCTCCCAGCCCAGCTCGGTCAGCCCGGCGGCCAGGGTCTCGGTGGCGATGTCGGCGCGCGGCAGCAGGACGCGGCCGACCGGGTCGAGGACCTCGTCGTGCGGTGAGAACTCCTGCAGCAGGCCCTCGGAGGACTGCTCACCGGCCGGGACCAGTTCGGGCACGATGCCGAACGCGCGCACCGCCTCGGCCGTCGCCTCGCCGATGCAGGCGACCTTGACCCCGCCGAAGTGCCGCGCGTCCAGGCCGTGCTCGGCGAACTTCTCCCAGACCGCCCGGACGGCGTTGACGGAGGTGAAGACCGCCCACGCGTATCGGCCGTCGACCAGGCCCTTGATCGCCCGCTCCATCTGGGCCGGGGTGCGCGGCGGTTCGACGGCGATCGTCGGCACCTCGCACGGGATCGCACCGTAGGCGCGCAGCCGCTCGCTCATCGCGCCGGCCTGCTCCTTGGTGCGCGGGACGAGCACCTTCCAGCCGTACAGCGGGCGGTTCTCCCACCAGCCGAGCTTCTCCCGCTGGGCGACGCCGGCCCCGAGGCATAGCACGATCCGCCCGGCGAACCCGAGGGCCGCGGAGACGACGCTGTCGACCGTCGAGGCCGAGCTGTACTGGGTCTCGCCGGTCCCGTCGCCGGTCACCGAGACCGGGGTGGACGGGTCGATGCCGGCCGCGAGCAGCCCATCACGCACGGCGCCCAGCTCGGCCGCGTCGACGGCGAGCGCCGATGAGCCGCGCTGCACGGCGGCGGCGATCGCGTCGTAGTCGATAGCCTGCGGGTCCTCGACATCGGCGGTTACCCGGACGCCGGGGAGCGGGACGCCGGCGTAGGTGGCGACGCCGGCCGCCTGCCCGATGCCGGGCACGACCTCGAACGGCACGGCCGTGCGGGCGACGGCCTGGACCTCCTTGAGGACCGACTCGTGCGCGAGCGGGTCGCCGCCGACCAGGTGGACGGCGCGCAGGCCGGAGCGGGCGGCGGAGAGCAGGACCTTGGCGACGTCGCCAGGCGCTCCCTCGGCCGGGCTGAACTGGGTATCTTCTTCGACCTCGGCACGGATCACGCTCAGCAGCGCCTCCGGCACGTTCCGGTCGTGGACGACGTGGTCGGCGGACAGCAGCGCGTCGTAGGCGCGGCGGGTCAGCAGGCCGGGATCGCCGGGGCCGGCCCCGACGAACGCGATCCGGCCGGTGCTCTTTCGGGTGCGGGTCATTGCTGCACTCCCAGTGCGGTGTCAGCGCCTTCGGCGCGCAGATCGCGGGCGAGTGCCCGGCCGATCTGGGCGGCGTCGGCGAGCGTTCCGGTGCGGGACAGCCGGATGGACACCGAGCCATCCGGGCTGAACGCCGCACCGCGCAGGTAGATCTCTGGCGTGTCGTCGCCCTCGGCCACTTCCGCCAGTGCCGCGATCGGGGCGGAGCAGCCCGCCTCGAGCTCGGCCAGAAACTCCCGCTCGGCGGTGACCGCCGCGCGGGTGTCTGTGTCGTCGAGCGCGGCGAGGATCGCGCGCAGCTCGTCGTCGTCCTCCCGGCACTCGACCGCCAGCGCACCCTGAGCCGGAGCCGGCAGCATGAGCAGCGGGTCGAGAATCTCGGTTGCCTCGCCGGCTCGGCCGAGGCGGGCCAGGCCGGCGCGCGCCAGCACGATCGCGTCGAACTGGCCCTCGGCCAGCTTGCGCAGCCGGGTGTCCACATTTCCCCGGACGGGGACCGGGACCAGGTGCCGACCGAGCGCATGGACCTGGGCGATCCGGCGCAGTGCGCCGGTGCCGATCCGGGCGCCCTCGGGCAGCTCGGAGAGCGTCAGCCCGTCGCGGGCGACCAGCGCGTCGCGCGGGTCGGCGCGGGTGGGCACGGCGGCCACGGTCAGCCCGTCGGCCGGCGCGGTTGGGAGGTCCTTGTAGGAGTGGACCGCGATGTCGACCTCCTTGGCCGACAGGGCATCACGCAGCGCGGACACGAAGACCCCGACCCCGAGCTGCGGGATCGGCGCGCTCGATCGGTCGCCGGTGGTGACGATCTCGACCAGCTCGACACTGTGGCCGGTGCGCTCACGGATGGCGTCGGCGACCGTGGTCGACTGCGCCAGGGCCAAAGCGCTGGCCCGGGTTCCGAGCCGGATGTTCACGATGCCTCCTGGTCGCGCTGCAGTGCACCGTTACCGGCCGTGTTCCCGCCGCGCCGCGCCCCGACTTCGTCGGCGCGTCGCGTCAGTCCAGACGCCCGACGGCGCACAGCAGCGCTCACGGGCGCACCTCACCGGCGGCCGTCGGGTCGATCTCCGCCGACACCTGCAGATCGAAGAGCTCGCGCAGCGCCTCGGCGTAGGCCTCGCCGCCCGGCTCGGCGGCCAGCTGGCGCACGCGCACGGTCGGCTGGTGCAGCAGCCGCTGCACGACCCGGTGGATCGTGTGGGCGACCTCGGCCCGGTGCTCGTCGGGCAGCTCCGGGCAGCGCTGGGCGAGCCGGCGCAGCTCGGCGCCGACCACCTGGTCGGCCTTGGCCCGCAGGGCCGCCACCGTCGGAGCGACGTCGGCTCCACGCAGCCAGCCCAGGAACGCGTCGAGCTCGGCGGCAACGATCTCCTCGGCCGCCTTGGCCTCGCTGTCCAGCGTGGCGTTGGTGCCGGCGCTGAGCCGCTCGAGGTCGACCAGCGTGATCCCGGGAAGCTCGCCGACCCCGCCCGCGACGTCACGCGGCATGGCCAGGTCGAGCACGAGCAGCGGCCGGCCGGCCGAGGCGACCAGCGGCGCGTGTAGAACGGGTTCGGGCGACGCGGTCGCGCTGACCACGACGTCGACCCGGCGCAGCGTCTCGGCGAGGTGGTCGAACGAGATCGCCTCGGCGCCGTGCAGCCCGGCGAGGTGCTGGGCCCGGTCGAAGCCGCGGTTGGTGACCAGGACCGGGTCGGCCCCGGTGCGCTTGAGCGTGGCCACGGCCAGACCGCCCATCGCGCCGGCCCCGATGACCAGGGCCGGGCGGCCGGCAACCGGCCCGATGGCCTGCTGCCCGGCGGCGAGCGCGGCGGTCACCACGCTCTGCCCGGCGCGGTCGATGCCGGTCTCCGCGTGCACCCGCTTGCCGACGCGCAGCGCCTGCTGCATGAGCTCGTGCAGCAGCCGGCCGACGGCGCCGTGCTCGACCGCCGTGTTGTACGCCTCGCGCAGCTGGCCGAGGATCTGCGACTCGCCGACGACCATCGAGTCCAGGCCGCCCGCGACCCGGAACGCGTGGCGGACCGCGTCCATCTCGTAGTGCACGTAGAGGTGTCCGGCCAGCTCGCCGACCGGCAGGCCGGCCTGAGCGGCCAGCACGGTGCCGATGTCGGTCAGGCCGCCGTGGAACGCCGAGACGGCCGCGTAGATCTCCACCCGGTTACAGGTGGACAGCACGACAGCCTCGTCGACATAGCCCTGGGCGACCACCCGTCCGAGGGTCGCCGGGGCTGCGCCGACCGGCACCGACAGGCTCTCCAGCAGCGGCACGTTGGCCGTGCGATGCGAGACGCCGACAACAAGCAGGTTCATGTTCCGACCGCCTTCCCGCCGAGCACCGGGGGAAGCGCGGTCAGCGCCGATTTGCGGTGCTCGTGGAACGACAAGATCTGCAGTTCGATCGCAAGGTCGACCTTACGCACGTCGACCCCATCCGGAACATTCAAGACGCATGGTGCGAAATTGAGAATGCTCGTCACCCCGGCGGCGACGAGACGGTCGGCGACGTTCTGGGCGGCGTGGGCCGGGGTGGCGATCACCGCGATCGAGATCATTTCCTGCGCGACGACCTTGGCCAGGTCTTCGATGTGCTGCACGACCAGGCCGTTGATGCGCTCGCCGACCCGCCCGAGATCGGCGTCGAAGAGCGCGGCGATGCGGAAACCCCGGTTGCCGAAGCCCGCGTAGCCGGCCAGGGCGTGACCGAGATTACCCACGCCGACCAGCGCGACGCCGCGCCGCTGGGTGAGCCCGAGCACATGCTCGATCTGCTCGATCAGCAGGCTCACGTCGTAGCCGACCCCCCGCGTCCCGGTCCGGCCGAGGTGGGAGAGGTCCTTGCGGAGCTTCGCCGAATTCACCCCCGCCGCCGTGGCCAACCCCTCCGAGGAGACGGTGTCGTGTCCCGCTTCGGCGAGGTGGTGCAAGGCTCGTAGGTATTCCGGAAGCCGGGCTACGGTCGCCTCTGGCAGGTCCGGAAAGTCCGGGCCGTCGCTCTGCCCGGTGCGCTGCTGGCTCATGTGTCTCCGTGACGCCGACGGTGCTCGAGGCCGCTTGTAACGGCTCCGATCGCCTGTGCTAACGGGGTTCGTCGTTGCAACAGAGTAGGCGCTTGTGAAGCCGTGCACAAATCGCGATCTTGAAGGCCTCGACCCCGCGATCAAGAGGTCAGCGCCCACCCGTGCCCGGCGCGAGCTCGAGAGATGCCCCCGCGGCACATGGTGCCTCCATTCTCGACCGCGCTTGGCAGCGGGTGGGCGCTTCGCCAAGTATGGCGCAAAACGGAAAAATGCGCACGCAAACGACAACACGCCACGCCGGAGCAGGGGCCACATGTAGCTAGCCTACACGTGGCCCCATCGATCGGCTTACAACGGAAGCGCGGCCACGACGGTCGTACCGGCGCCGTCCGCGCTCTCCACGTCGAGAACGCCGCCGGCCGCCTGGACCCGGTCGGCCAGGCCGGTCAGGCCGTGTCCCTTGGCCAGGTGGGCGCCTCCGACCCCGTTGTCCGCGACGGTTACGAGGAGCGAGCTCTCGATCCGGCTCAGTGTGACGCGGCACTCGGTGGCTTGGCTGTGCTTGGCCACGTTGGTCAGCGATTCGGCGACCACGAAGTAGGCGGTGGTCTCGACGTTATCCGACAGCCGGCCGAACTCGGGAGCGTCGAGATCAACCGGCACCGTGCTGCGCCCGGCCAGGGCGGCCAGCGCCGCGCGGAGTCCCCGGTCGACCAGGATCGGCGGGGCGATCCCGCGGGACAGCGCCCGCAGCTCGTCCAGCGTCTCGCGGGTCTGGGCCAGCGCCTCGGCCATGGTCGCCCGGGCCGCCTCGGGGTCGTTGTCGAACTGTTGCTGGGCGCGGCCGAGATCCATCGCGAGCCGGACCAGCCGCTGCTGCGGACCGTCGTGGATGTCGCGCTCCAGGCGACGCAGGGCGGTCGCCTCGGCCGACACGGCCGCTTCGCGCTGCGCCTGGGCCTGGTCGCGGCCGGCCTCGGCCTCGGCGACCCGCTCGCGCATCTCGTTGACGCCACTGAGCAGACCCCGGGCGAACTGGGCTTCGAGGAGCGCTGCCGCTCGTACGACGGGAATGAGCGTGAGGGCGAAGAAGACTCCGGCGGCCATGTTGAAGCCGATCCGCATGCCGGTCCCGCTGCCCAGCCCGATGAGCTGGGGAAGGTCCTGGTTGTCCGGGCTGCGGGGGATGGCCCAGTCCCACAGGGGCGCGGTCAGCCCGCCGACCGCGCCCGCCCACCAGGTCACCACGAAGGAGAAGGCGATCGTGCTCGGGATGAAGCGGAACATGCCGTGCACAAGGTCCAGCCAGGCCTGGCCGTCGCTCATCGGGCGGAACATCTGCCGGAAGAACCCGTCGTCCGGTTTGCTGCGTTTGTAGCCCGGGTGGGGCAGCCGCCGGCGCAGCACGGGTCCGGTCCGGGCCCGCTCGACCGTGGCGAAGCCGCGGGACAGGAACAGCGTGCCGGCCACGATGGGGATCCCGAGCACCGTGATGAACATGCCCACACCCAGCCAGAAGCCGGTCATGCAGAGGACGACGGTGACGATCCCGACCGGGAAGCCGAGAAGGACGTATTGCGTGTCGATGCCGAGCTGGCGAAACGTCCGGGCGGCCCATCCCCGCGTCTCAACCGGGGCGGCGGCCTGCATGGGTGCGGTAGTCATGTCATTGACGCTAGGCAACGTCGACGCCTCCCCCCATCCCGCCGACTGGCCTCCTCATGGTGGGGCTAACCCTAGCTTTCATCGTCCGGGACGCGGGTCCGTCGGGCGCACGACGTTCTCGCGCCTCCGCTGCCACATCCACGTCCAGTCACGCTCAGAGCCCAGCCGTCGGGGACAGGGCCAACCCGGCCGGTTGCCGAAAACGCCGCCATCACGACGCCATCACGACGAAAGCAGCAACCAGCGGCCGAGCCGGACGGACAGCAGGAAAGCGCTTAGACACGCCGGGCGAGCGGTCGCCCCGAGCGCTAACGGGTCAGCTCTGCAGGTAGGCGAGCACGGCCAGCACCCGGCGGTGCTGCTCCTCGTCCGGGGGCAGGTCGAGCTTGGTGAAGATGTTCTTGACATGCTTCTCGACCGCGCCCTCGGTGACCACGATCTTCCGCGCGATCGCCGTATTCGACCGGCCCTCCGCCATCAGCGCCAGCACCTCCCGCTCGCGCGGGGTCAGTGCCCGCAGCGGGTCGTCGCGCCGGCGGCGCACCAGCAGCTGGCCGACCACCTCCGGGTCGAGCACGGTCGCGCCGCCGGCCACTCGCTTCAGCGCGTCCAGGAACTCGGCCACCTCGGAAACGCGATCCTTGAGCAGGTAACCTATCGCTCCCTTGCGATCGGCCAGCAGATCCTCGGCGTACGACACCTCGACGTACTGCGACAGCACCAGGACCGGTGAGCCGGGCACCCGGGACCGGGCGGCCACCGCGGCCCGTAGGCCCTCGTCCGTGTGCGTCGGCGGCATCCGCACGTCCACAATAGACACGTCCGGCTCGTGCTCGACGATCGCCGACACCAAGGACGGGCCGTCGCCGACCGCGGCCACGACCGTGTGACCGTTCTCCTCGACGAGCCGCACCAAACCCTCGCGCAGCAGGACGGCGTCGTCGGCGATCACCACGCGCATCAGACGTTCACCTCCGATGCGATCCGGACGGCTTCGACGAGCGACGTGGCGACCGGAAGGCCGGTGGCTCGCAAGTGGGACTCGTGCGTGAACCCGCCCGCATAAAGGACACAGGCCGCCCCGACAGCCGCCGCCGCATCGCCGTCGTCGACCGAGTCGCCGATCAGCACGACGTCGCGGGCCGGAATGTCCAATGCGGACAGATGGGCGGCGAGGAAGGCGGCCTTGCGCTGGCCGCCGACCGTGCCCGGCAGTCCGTCCACTCGAGACAGTCGCGGCCGCAGCCCGTGCCGGTCGACCTCCACCATCAGCTCGTCGTGGAAGAACATGGACAGCAGCGACTGGGACCCGCCCCAGTTGGCCATCGCCTCGAGGGCGTCGGCGGTGAGGGCGCAGGTGGCCAGGCCCAGCCGGTAGGCGTCGTGGAAGGCCTCGTCGAGCCGCTGGAATTCCGAAGCGTCGACCGGCCGGCCGAGCACGAAGCTGTAGTAGTCGACGACCGGGCGCCGGAAGTCGCGCCGATGGTCCTCGGCCGTGATCTGCGGGCCGCCGACCATGGCCAGGCAGGTGTTGGTCGCGATGACGCACAGCGTGAGGTCGTCCAGGAGCGTGCCGTTCCAGTCCCACACCAGATGTCGCGTCACGATTCCTCCTGGTCGCGTCGCAGCGCGCCTTTACCGGCCGTCTTCCCTCCGCGCCGCGCAGCAACTTCGTTGGCGCGTCGCGTCAGTCCAGACGCCCGACGGCGCGCAGCGACGCTCATGATGAAACTCCAAGATCGCGCAGCAGCCGTTCCTCGTCCACCCGCCAGTACCCGTGCTCCTTGCCGTCCAGGAGCACGACCGGGATGCGCAAACCGTATTCGTCCTCGAGCTCGGGGTCGCCGCTGATATCGACCTCGGTCCAGGCCACCCCCGACTTGGCCGCCACGCGATCCAAGACTTCCGAAGCCTGGTCGCACAGGTGGCACCCCGGCCGGGTGAGCAGCGTGAGCCTCATCGCAGCGCAGCCTTGCGGACCTTACCGGTCGCCGAGTGCGGCAGCGACGCCACGAACTCGACCTCCGTCGGACACTTGAAGCGGGCGAGCTTGCGCTCGGCGTAGGCGATCAGGTCGGCGGCGGTGAGCGACGAACCCTCGGTCCGGACCACGAACGCCTTGACGGTCTGGCCGATCTGCTCGTTGGGCATGCCCAAGACGGCCGCCTCGACCACGTCCGGATGACCGGCCAGCACCTGCTCGACCTCCTGCGGGTACACGTTGAAGCCACTCACCAGGATCAACTCGCCGAGCCGGTCGACCAGGAACAGGTCGCCGTCCTCATCGGCGTACGCGACGTCGCCGGTCGCCCACCAGCCGTCCTCGGCCGGGCCGTCGGCGCCGTCCGGCCAGTACCCGCTGAACAGGTTGGCCCCGCGCACGACGATCTCGCCGGGCTCGGTGCCGGGCGAGCCGCCCACCTCGTCGTCCTGGTCCTCGTCGGGCCCGACCAGCTCGCCGGAGGCGTCGATCAGCTTGAGCTCGACGCCGGGGACGGCCCGCCCGATCGAGCCGGGTTTCACCGAAGCACTCGAAAGCGTGCTCGTCACCACCGGCGCCGTCTCGGTCAGGCCGTAGCCCTGGTGCACGGTCGCTCCGGTGGCCTGGGTGAAGCGGGCCGCCACCGACGGGTCGAGCGGGGCGGCGCCGCACACGGCCAGCCGGACCGTGCTCCAGGCGTGGGCCAGTTGCTCGGTGCGGGCCGTCCAGGCGACGAACATCGACGGCACGCCGACCACCGTGGTCACCCGGTTGGCCAGAATCGTCTCGAGGGAGCCGGCCGGGTCGAAGTGATCCAGGAGGACGCCGCAGGCCCCGTGATAGGCGACCGCGCCGAGGCCGGAATTCAGCCCGTACGCGTGAAACAACGGCAGCGCCAGGAGGACCACGTCGTCCGGGGTAACCGGGCTCGGGTCGAGCTCGGCGAGCTGCGCGTGGTTGGCCAGCAGCGCCCGATGCGACAGCATGGCCCCCTTGGGCGCGCCGCTCGTGCCCGACGTGTAGAGCAGGACGGCCAGGTCTTCACCGCCGGCGGTGCATTCCTGCGCTTCGACCGGGTCCAGCTTTTTCACCGTGTACTCGCGAGCCGCGGTCGATCCGGCGGCTTCCCGCACGGCGTCGGATGCGATGAATACACCGGCGCGCGCGTCGCCAAGGATCTGGCGCAGCTCGCGGCCGGTGTAGCCGGGGTTGATCGGCACCGCGACCAGTCCGGCGCGCAGCGTTGCGAGGTACGCGATGGCGAACTGCGGGCCGTTGGGCAGCGCGATGGCGACCGGCGCTCCTCCGGCGATCCGGGCCAAGTCGGCGGCCACGGCATCGACCTGCCCGTCCAATTCCGACCAGGTCAGGACCTCTTCGGGCGAGCGCAGTGCGGGGCGGTCACCACGGTCAGCCGCGTTGCGCCGCACGAGGTCGGCGAAGTTGTGGACGTCCGGCACGGTCGCTGAGTCTCCCAGATCGTGTCCACATTCCGGTAGCCACGGGCCCGGGCGGGCAGGCTATCTGCCAGCAAGCTTTCCGCCATCGGGATGGGTGCCAAGCGACATCGACAAGGGCGCATGCCCAAACGGAGAGGAAGCCGACACGTCCGGACCACTCCGTCCGTTGTTCTTAAGTGCTCAACTAATCGCGCCACGGGGACGGGGGAGCGCGACACGCCCATCGAGTAATGATCCACTCATTAGAGTGAGATGGGGATGTACGGGATGAGTGATCACATCGTACGGTGCAAGCATGACAGTGTGCTTTCGGCGTGTCGCTCGGCGTGTCGGCCGGAAATTGACGGACACGCAGTCCGCTGCACATTCACCGAGATGTGGAAACAATGTGCCGGCGCGTAGAGGACTGCCCACACACGGGTGATGCCGGTCCTATAGTCACCGAAGTCGGCTCACCCGTTTTGATGTGACTCGACACCCCTCACCCCGAGGAGGCCGAAGTGCCCGTCTTGGCGCCGAAACAGGCATCATGCCTGAATCGTGCCCTGCCGTTGCTCCATCGCTCCGAGAGTAGGGCAGTGTGAGCTCGTACCAGCATGTGTTCAGCGCGGAGGACGCGCTCACGCACGGACTCAACACGCTGCGCCACATGCTCAGCACGGCGATCCGGGGCGAAGGCGGCGTGCCGCGCACTCGGGGGCGTCCGCACAGCAACGAGTCCCCATCCCGGCACGTCGGGGCCGGCAACGCCGGGCCGGGCAGTGGCCGCACCAGCGGCAAGCCGGGCGGGGTAATCGAGGAAGACACGGTCCCGATCAGTAAGTCCGGCTCGCCCACGCC
>Ga0070683_100001272_pt1 | contig 19210 bp, 28 predicted proteins | sample KBSC713LmetaG_FD_64662 | JGI IMG/M metagenome (GOLD analysis project Ga0070683, IMG submission 64662) | Corn rhizosphere microbial communities from Kellogg Biological Station, Michigan, USA - KBS C7.1-3L metaG | ecosystem: Host-associated > Plants > Roots > Rhizosphere ... | reverse complement strand
TCTGCCCCCGCAACGCTTGAATGAGTGCGCTTTACGGTAAGCGTCAAATCGCAAGTCGTGTTTACGCGGTCGAAAAGCGTCGTGTCGGAATCGTCCAACGGCACGACGACATCAAACAGTCGATTGTTCGAGGGGCGCAAATCGGAGATAGCTACGCCACCGGCTAACGTGCCGTCACAAATGTCATAGGTTCCGATTGAGATTAACATCCATCAAGGGTCTTCAAAGATTATCGCCGGGGCGACCGTGATGCCGGTTCCGCTGCCGCTGAATTTCGCAGCGTTGATAAACATGACTTCGCCGCGTTGCAGGACGCCGGTTTGATACAAGTCTTCACTCGAAGACGCATCGCAGTTGGCAAGCGTGACCGTGAAAGCGTCGGAGCTAATCACTAAATCTTCATTGCTGCCTCCGATTACGTCACCCGGTAGAAGCGCGGTCGTGTCTTGAATCCGAATCAACGCATCCACTTCGGCCTTTGTCATGTTCGCCGGTTTGAACTTGCAAGATGCAACGTAGCTGTCGGCGTCGTAAACCCGGTCAATGATTCCGAAATTATCAACCTCGATGTCTTTGGTTCCGAACGTGGCTTCAAGTTGAAACCCATCAATCGCCAGCATCTCGTCGTAAGGGCTTGACCGCACTCCTAGGGCTGCCGTGTAACGCGCATATCTGATAATGTCGATGTCCAGCGCCCCGCCGCTGAATGCAGCGTTTACGGCCACATACCAAGCGTCCACGGCGGTCATATCGAAGTCGCTTGCCATTAACGCGGTAAACGTAATCTCGCCGCCGATGATTTGCCCGCGCGTTGCGCTGCATAGGATCGTGGGAGACTTGCTGATTGCGCCGCGCGCCCAAGTTACCTTATTCAAATCCGAACCGTTGAAGGGGTGTTGCGCCCAAATGATGAGCGGCAAATCGGTCGCCCCGAATACGCTTGAACCGTGAAGATTGCGCGCGTCGGGAAACATAGACTGCAAATAAGCGGCGTTGAGAAGTCCCGCAGGTTTTCCCGTGAACTCGACAATGAAGTTTTTCGCAACGGCAGCAATCGCGCCAAAGTTGTCCACGGTGATGTTTTCCGTATTGCGTTTCAACGACCCCTTCAAGCCGTCTTGAAAATAATACGTTTGCCCGTTAAAGACGGCCACGGCGGGGCCGGTGATTCTAAGTGGAACTGACATAGTTTGTTTCTCTCTTTAGTTATTCTCCGCTGATTAACGCTCCGACCTGCGGGGCGATAAAATGACAAATCCGTGAAACGATCAACGTGCCTTTGGAATCCTGTTCACCGTTCAAAACACGCTCGCGCTCCGTTCGCATTTCGTCGGCGTAAATTGGACTGTTGATTGATTGCGGCTGAAATCCGTGGAGCGTTCCAAGCACGATTCCGGTTGCCTTCATTAAGCGCACGTTGGTCGCCAACGTTGCGCCGGGTTGCCGGTTGAAGACTGGAGCTTCGCTAATCCAGACATCGAAACCCAATTTCGTGAACAATGGGCCGGGTATGTCGGGCTGCTCAATCCTGCCGGTCGGTGCGCGCACCGTTATCGCAAGTCCAAGTTGCCCGATCTGTAAATCAAAGTCGGCCTGAATGTCGCCTTCGTCTTCGGTGAACACTCGAAACGGCGCACCGTCGGGCGACACGATTGTGTTAAATGGCGACGTGTCGAGTAGCTTCGCGGCTACGTCGTTCTGTAATTCCTCGAAAACGTTTTGCGGGTCGGGGATCATGATTTCAGAAAATTCTTGAATCGTGCATCCATATATTGATATGGCGCATCAGGTTGAAGTCCCGGCCAGTGAAGAACCATTGTGTCAGCGCATTCGTCATGCACGCCGTTGACCTCTGGGGCGTAAGCGTTCCAAATTTCTTTCGGTTGGTAAAAGACATCCACCTCATCAATGAAACTCGCCAATGCTGATTGTGATTGCCACACACGATTTTCAAACTCTGGGCGTAACGAATGAACGCGCTTCAGCACGTCAAAGCTGTCAGGGCAATTACGCCACGCCATCACGCCGCCATTGATGCCATTACAATCAACCGCGATGTTGAGCGTGTGCGGTTGTATTAACTCACGGAAATCGTTGCGCCCGATAATCAGCGCATCGGGGTCGATCCACAAAAGATAATCACAACTGACAAGCTTTTCCTCGATCAATCGAAGCTTCGACCACGTTGTGTGTTCATTATCTGGCAATTCGGCAGACAAGTATTGAATCTCTGGAAAACTAGTGCAATAAAGCGCGATAGCCGACGCGCAAATCCTTCGGCATCTCTTACAATGACGATTTGAAGCGGTGAGAATCAAAAGATTCATGGTTTCAACGAAGTGCTGATTTCCTTTTCGATTGAGTCCGTGATGTATCGCACATTCTCACGAATGCCCGTTCTAAACGGTGCGCGTGCTGGCAATTTGCGCGTGCCGTATTCCTGATACTCGGCATAAAAGACAGGCGACCCGATTGCGCCCGTGACCGTGGTCGTTTCGCCGGTCGTGGTCACGACGGCATCGGTCGCGTGCGTGCGAAGTTTTAGCTGGCCGGTTCGTTCCCCCAGTCGGTGAAGTTCGACCGGGAAAGGGCCGCGCCCGGTAAGGCGTTGTTCTTGAATCCGGCCAGCTACAATGGCAAGTGATCTATCCATTCCGCGCTTGATTGCACGCGGGAACTCTGTCGGAGCGCGTTTGAATTTGTCGGAAAGCGCAATCGCTTGCGGTGAAAGCTGGATTGTGATTGCGACACTCATTTTTCAAGGTGTTCGGATTGCAACGGCGATTCAACCGGAATCGCTACGCAATTGCAGTTAATGATTTCTTCCGGCCCCGCTGATTCGTCGCCGGGTCGCAGCATCGCCACGCCGCCGATATCGAAAGGTTCATCAATCGGCACGATTTGACCGTCTGCTTCGAGGTGCGTCGGTCGCGGTTCTTTGATTAGGGGAGACATCGAGTGCAACCATTTCTTGTGCGTCACGCCCGCTTTTTTCATTGCCTTCTCGCGTGCGAAGTTAAACGCGGCTGCGGTTTCGGTGTTCGCTATCGTTTCGGCGCGACCACGGCCAATCTCGTCGAAGGCTGCGCTGATCCGTTGCATGAGTTCGCGGCGACCTTCGCCTTGCTCCAATCCTTCGTGGATCGTCTGCATGATCGTCGCGTGAATCTCGTCGGGCACGTTGGCTAGTAGGTTCTCCCGGTTCTTGATAAAGGCGAAAACCTGTTTATCGGTCAGTTTGAACGGATCAGCCTCTTTAACTTCGTCGAAAAGCCCTTGCCCCGCGCGCTGCAACGCTGCTGCTTGCTCTTCTTTCAGCGCGGCAATCAATTCATCCGCGAACAACTTCCGGTCAAACGTGAGCGATTCTGATAGGTTTTTCGGTTCGTCGGCTGACGCGATGAAACTCGGATTGTCTCGGAAATGTTTTTCAACTTTTCGGAGCGTTTCGTGTTTCGCGTAATTCAAACACCGATCCGTTGCCGATTTCATGCGGTCGATGAACTTTCGTCGCTTGTCGAAGTGCGCCGCTCCTTCTTCGCTTTGCTGAAACTGCGGAACGGGTTTGTCGGTCGTCATTCCCGCCGAGCAAATGAGCATGAGCACCTGCCGCGCTGCGTGGGCTGGCATGGACGCCGAAGCGACAAGTGCTCGCTCAATTGGCGAAAGTTTTTCGGTCATAACGCCTGAAGCTGTGATCCGTTTGTCCAGACGGTTGGCGTTGTGCCGGTAGCTATGAAAACCGCGCCCGTGATGTTCGAGCCGCCTACGTTGGTGAAATCGTCGCCGGAAACGTAAATAATAATGCGATATGTCGTGTCAACGACGAGCGTGCCGCTGTTGAGCGTGTTCGTATCATCAAACGGCGCGTTCGGATTGGCGTAAGTGTTGATCTGTGGTTGAAATTGCGTGCCGGGTCGCGGGATCGGATGCGAGGCCATGAGTAATTTGTTTTCCGAGTTCCATTGACCAGTTCGCGGGCTTGTTGGCGATACGTCCGGCTCAATCGCAAACTTCTGTTGCGAAACGAGAAACAGCTTTTTGAGTGCTTCCTCGAATGCTTGCCGTCGTGGTTCGGTCTGTAGTTGCAGGAAATTCGGAACCGCAATCAATAACCGCCAACGGATTATTGCAATCGCGTCGTCAAACAATCCAACCGGAATCACGTTGTCGGGCGTTGCTGGCAAAGCGTAACCGCCAGCGATGATGTAACCTCGAACCTCGTCAATCGCCGTTCCAACAATCTCGTCAATGTTACCGAACGGCAGACCTGAACCGCTGCCGCTTCCCATGACGGAACGAATCGACGACGCTTCCGCGACTGTGAAATTCGCCAGAACGTCTTCGGTTGTTAGAACTTCCCAGCTCATACTAAGTTAATGCGACCTTTCCGCACCACGCGTTTACTGTGAGTGAATTTCCGGCGTCGCCCCCGCCATAATTTGAAACGCCCATGTAATCGTCCTTCAATGTGAGCGGAAGATTATCGAATGGCGATATCGGGGTGTTGAATGAGCCTCCGGTTGTAACAGCGCCTTCAAAGTCGCCGCTGCCTACCTCCATATATACCCCGCCGCCATTCTTGGAATACACACCAGCTCCATCAGAAGCAGCCAAGAATGTTTCAACGAGGGTAAGCGTGGATGCGTAAATGTTGCCACGGATTAAGACCCACGACGCGCTAGTAGTTCCCGTATATCCCTCAACGATTGTAAGAACATATTGAACCGCAATCGGGACTAGTAAAAAGCCTTCACCGGGTGCGGCTACTATTTCAACTCCGGTCGATGGCAGCGCGATAATTTCAGCGTTGGTAAGCGTCTTCGTGTATAGCTTTACGTCTTCTTCGCTTTGCGATTCTGATTCGGTGATCCATCTTGGCCCTGCTGACATAGTTAAATCCTCGTTAGTTCCGCAAGACCGTCGGAAACGTCGTGCAACTTGATTGTTAGTTTGTTATCCCGCGCGAATGCGCCTACCACCGGAAGCAAGTAATTGAACGATGCATTGCCGACATCATGCACAAACATGATTCCATCCTCGCGCAATAGCGGCAGCATATTCATCATATCAATCCGGCAACTGTCGGCTTCGTGGTCGCCATCAACAAAACCGATGTCGAAAGTTTCGGAGAGTTTAGGAACGATCACCCGCGCATCACCTTCCATCACTTCAAAATGTCCGTCGAACGGTTGCAATCGCGCTTCGACTTTCTGTTTGGATTGCTTGATGCCACCCCAGATGAGAGAGAAATTGTCAACGAGAACTGCACGATGAACCTTGCCGGTTTTCAGAACCGCTTCGGCGCTATTTCCGGTCAACGTTCCGATCTCAATGTAATCAATGTCTCGACCAAGTTGCTGCGCGTGCGTGCCTACGGCTGACGCAATCAACTGGTGGTAGTCGTCGCAGGAATATCCAAGTTTCGCGTCAATCGTCATGCTGTAGCCATTTCAAACGGATTCGGTAACGGTTCCCCAACCGGCAGAAAAGCTTCGCGCTTTCGCCCAAGAATCTTGACCGCCATTTCAAAAACTTCTTCGGGAAACGTGCGGTAAAGCTGGTGACAACCGATTTCACAGCTCGCGCGCCATGCTTGCGCGCCTTTGTATTCAGGCAGGCAATGGCAACCGGCACATGGAATCGAGTTTTTCTCGAACGGCGTCACTTCCGGCAAATGCCCATATATGCGTGCGCCCTGCGTGGGCCCGTGAATCGCAATCGTTCGCGTTCCAATCGTCCCGGCGACGTGCGCTGGCCCGCTGTCGTTCCCGATTACAAGTCGAGACGCCTGAATTGCTGACGCTATGAACGGCCACGATTTACCAACGATGCAGTGGAACGGCATAAAGAAAGCGTAGTCGCGTTCTTTCGTCACGAAGCGCACCGAATAACCCTCGCGCTTCAACAATAGACCCAATTCAACGAAATAGTTTTTCGGCCAGATTCTAGGCGACCATACCCCATGCGGAAAAATCAGCACGTCTCCCGCAGCGCGGCGACCCATTTCGCGCGACATCGCGTCGGGCTGAATCTTCGGGCGCGTCGGCGTTTCTTTTACGCCAAGATGATGCGCGATCCATTGCAGATAATTGAGCGGTGAATTGAGTCGGACGGCGGTTTCGTAGCCTTTGTCGGTGAACACCGCGCCTTCTTCGTTCTCGGTGATCGGCATACGGAAAAGCTTCAACACTTCGCGTTGCCAACCGGGTGCGACGAACGAAACCTCGCTGCCCGCGTCGATAATGCCTTGACCTAACCACGCAAAACAAACCACGTCGCCTAAGCCGTGGAACCAACCTTTGCTATGATCTGCCCAAATCTTCACTCGTCACCCTCCCGCAGGGAAATCCCTTAACCTACGTGAGGGAACACGAATGAATCGTGTTTGTTTTGCCCAGATTTATGCTCTGCTCGAACCTGAACCGCTCGCGGCCTTGATCAGTTGACCCGCCGCGCCTTGTCCGGCGTTCGTGCCATACATTAGCGAGAACCGCTGATTGCCGGTTGCAAGCGTGTGATCGACGTATTGAACGAGCATCACGCTGATTCCGAGGTCGGCGTCGGTAACGGTTTGCACGTTTCCGAAGCTCGCACCGGGCGCAAACTTCGTATAATCGTTCGGCAACCTCGTCGCGATGCACAGCGCCGATTTGCTGCCCGCGAATCCGGTCACGTTGCCGTTGTTGGTCGGCAGGTTCGGAGCGCTGACAACTTGGAAGTTGCTGACCGGCAGAACAAGTGAAGTCCCGCCGTTGGTCGGATCGGTGATCAGTTGCGGGCGCTGAAATGCCGCAAGGCTCATCAACGTTGCGTCGGTTTCGAGTTTCTCGAACACGGTCGGGTAAAGCAACGCTGTGCGATTGCCGAGCGCAAGAGGCACGCCACGCAATGTCAACGCCGTTCCAACTCCGATGAGTGACGCGCGCGTGAATGCGGAAGTCGCTACAACGGTGTTGTTCGTGAAGTTGACGTCGGTGATATTGGAATACAGATCGTCAACCATCGCCTTTGCCAGCGCATAGGCTTGCGCGGGAGCTTGTTCGTCGAACAACCGGCGAACTGTTGACGCCATGATTTGCTCGTTAAACGCGACCGGCACGCCCTGATGTTTGTCAATCGTGATCGGCACGTCCGTTGTAACCGGAGCGTCGATGCCCGTGGCCCAACCTGTTGAGGTGTTGTAGTCAACGACTGGCGGGATATCCACGGTGCGCGTCATAATCGTCTGATTGAACGCGGCTTGCTCTGCCGTGAAATCCGTCGTGAACATCGCAAGCGATGGGAACGTGAATTTCAGAAGCTCAAGCGTGCGCTGAACGACCAAAGTTCCGCTCAACGTGCCCAAGTCGCTGTCAGTGACGTCGGCTGCGAAGATCGCATCCGAAAGACGGTCGATTGGGAACGCAAGCATCCTGTCGCGGTTCGCTGATCCGGCTTTGAACTCCGCGGCATACATGGCCGCGAAATCACGGGAGCAACTAACTTTGTCCTCCCATTTGCGTGATTTCTTGGCTTCGGACGTGATGCGCGCTAATGCGCCGAAGATCATGCCGGGGTCTTCGTTTTGAACTGCAATCCGTGAGTCGAGAGAAGTTATTCGACTCCCAATCGCTGTGTTGCCTTGCATCCCGGCGATAACCGAGAGAAACGAAGGATCGCCGGTTGCCCGATTGATCAAATCGTTTTGGACTTGCGTCGCCTTCGGCAGGATTGCACCGCGCTGAATTGCGGCTTTCACCGCTGCTTCGGCGTTTTTCTTGTTCACGCCGCGAATCTCGCCCTGCAACCGTTCGTTCTGCGCTTTGAGTTCGGCGCTTTCAATCTCAAGATTGATCGCCTTCAATTCGCTTTCACGGGTGTTGAGGGTCAAGACTGCGTTTGCGTCTGTGTCGTCTTTGGCTGCTCGCGCTTTGAGCGCGTCAACCTCTCTCTGAAGCTCCTGATGTTTCGACCGGAGCGCGTCGAGTTCTGATGTTTCCATTTGTTTCCTTTTTGTTTCTGCATTGTCGCCGTTCTCCGGCGTGCCGATTGATTCGGCGTTTTTTGCCCACAAGGGCAAATCTTTGAAAGCTGGATTGTTGACTAAGCCGCCCATGTTCGGGTCGGCTGTTTCTTTGCAAATGACGAGGGCTGCTTCAGCGCGCTTATTGTCCACGTGAAAGACAGGGGAAAAAGCGCGGAAGTCTTTGCCTTCCACTGCGGTCTTTCCGCTTTGCGACCATTCGCCGCTTGCAATTACACCCTCGCCATTGCGCCAAATGAACGACTTCGGCCAGAATGCGGCTCGATTGTCGTCGTGGTTGAAATCGAAATAGGGGCGTTTACCTGATGCCATGAGTGCCACGCGCTGTTTCTCAATCGCTTGCGCTGAATCCGGCCCGATCTTGACCTTGATCGGTCGCCCGATTCCGCCCGCGACCGGCGTGATTGCGTGCAGTCCAATCGGAAGAAAAAGAATTTCGTTCGTTGCCGTGGGCGAGATTTCGATTGCCGCTCGGCATTCAATCGGTTGTGTGTCGTCGTTCATTTAATTCCCTCTGCGAGTTGCTTCAACTCCTCTGCAAAAACCACATCGTCTTCAATCTCGTTCAATTCTTCAAGCTTCGAGTTGAGCGCCGCGCGCCGTTCGTTCTCGGCGCTGTGCAATAGCGATGGAAACTTGCTTTTGTCCTGCGGCACTTTCAAGACCTGATTGCGTGGCACGACTTTGATGCCTTTCGTGGTGCTGACCCAAACGTTATGATAATCCTGCGCGACTACGATCCCGCGACCGTGAGGCGTGTTCACGGTTTCGCCTATGTTCACGTATTGGTTGCCTCGGAAAGCGTGGCCTGGTTTGTCGCCTGCTTCGATCACGGTCGGCACTTGCAAACCCAACTGCTTGTAAGCTGCCGCGCGATGGTTGCCGTCTTTGATTCTGCCGTTTGATTTCAACTCAACCGGGTCAAGTTGTTCGCCTGATTCAATGCGCGCCATGTAACCGCGCACGATGTGATTGTCCACGACGGAGGGGCGCAGCTCGCTCGGTGATCGAAGCGTGATGTCGCTGGACTTTAATTCTGGTAATTCTTCATCCGTCAAAATGTCGTGCGTGAGGTAGCGTGCCGATTGGTGCTTACTTATAGTCATTCCAGCCTTCCGAGCGTGATAAACGGAGTGCCGGTGATAAGGAATCGAAATGTGCTGCCGTCTGCTGCCAAGTGCGGCAGCTCCATGAGTTTCAAATGGAATGCCTTCTCGTTCTAAGTATGAAAGTTGTGCGTTATAGCCAGTATTTGATCCACCGGCGACCATCATAATTTGTTTATGATCCTGCCAGTTTGAGTAATCTGGTTTCCCGCCAGTGTATTGATTACCTCTGAATTTATGACCGGCTTTGTCTCCACCTTCGCCCGCTTTCAAGTCTTCGGGTGCTGACTGATCCTCGTTGGTTTCGCTGTTCGGATCAGCCGCCCCGAAATCGTTAAACCCGCCGAATTGATCCATCGGATTCTGCGTTGCGGCATTGTCTGCGGTCGTTTCCTCGCCTTCTGCCGGTTCCGGCACGTCGTATTTCTTGCGAAGGTAGTCGAGGCCAATCGGCATGAGCTTCGACAATGCCGTGTCGCGTTGCGCTTCACTCAAGTCTGCAACTTCGTCTTCCAAGAATTTGATCTTCGGCGGTTCGTTGGCGTCGCCGTAGTTGAGCGCGAGAATCATCGGGATCAGTTGTTTGTTGATCACAGATTCGGCGAATCGGCCAGCGGCGTCGATGCGATCACTTTTAACGTCGGCTTCAACCGCACCGAACGCTTGCCCGCCGCCTTTGCCGGTCGTGCCATGCGTGCCGGTCATGGTCTGGCCGAGAATCAGGTTGCGCGCGTATCGGTCGGCCCGGTCGAGGAGTTCGCCCTGCGGAGAGTGATCGCTGCCTTGCGCGTTTTGGCTGATCATTTCGAGCGTGGTTCCAACGGGGAAAGCCGCCCAACCTGCCGAGCCCATGTTTTGCAGCATATTGCAAATTGCGTCAATCGTAGCTTGCGGCGCGTTCGGTGCGTAGTTCGCCCAACGAAACGGGAGGCCGAATACTTGCGCGAGATTCAAAAGCCAATCACTTGAAAAGTTGGCCGCGCACCACCACCACGCGAGTGGGATAAGCAACGGCCCGCCGAGCGGCGACCCTGTTTTCGCTTTGTGGATCGCAACAAGAAATTTGTTAGGCGGAAACGGATCGACGATCACGGGCTGACTGCTGGTCGTGCTAAAGGGCGGCTGCGTTTGCCCGGCGCGTTCGCTCCGTGGTCGCAAACCGATGGTGTTATCCCATGCGAAACCGTATTGCGTCGGTTGCACCCAAAAAGTTGTTCGTGGCGCGGCGATTGTGCCGACGTTCATCGTGTCGGTCGATTCCCAGACGATCTCCGAAACGCTTACACCCCTGATCCAACCGTCGAGAATGTTCGTGAGAGTTCCGCCAAGATCGTTGCCGTCATGATCGGGGTCGGGTTCCATCTGCCGCAATGCTGTGCTGACCAACGCGCAACGATCAATCGCGTTCGGGGTCGGCTTCTCGTCTTCATCGTGGAACGGCTCGTAAACGAGTTTCTTCCGCATCACGCCATAGGTGAGTTCCTGACAACACGCGGAAAGTTCCGGCCACGTCGAAAGCATCAAATCGAAAAGCTCATATTGCGGAACGTGCGCGCCAGCGAGTGCGCCGCGCAAAACCATTTCGATGTATTGCGGCGTGATCGCGCCGATATTCGGCATTAGCCAGTTGTAGCGGGCCTGTGGCCGCAGAAGGCGATTCATGCCGATTGGCGCGTTGACGCTTGCGCCTTTTACCGGGTGCTTGCCGTTCGTGCGAAGCTTGACGGTCTTGCGTCGAGCGGGTCGCTTTGTTCTGGGGGCGTTGAGCTTCATGCTTCGGAAAAGTAAACGAACGCGAGATATGCCACGGTGAGAATTACAAAGGTCGTCATGCTATCGCAAGTCTTCGCGGCGTGAAAGACGGTCGGAACCGTGACGGTGCGCCCATCTTGATTTTGCTGACATCATCAATCGCGCCAGTCGGCAGCGAAAGCAAAGTCATACCACCGGAGCAAGCATCAACCTGATCATCATGCGCGCCCTCGGGAAACGCGCAAATCTCATCAAGAAACTTTTGATTCCATGCGCCGCGAACGATTGCGAGTTTGCCCTGCTCGGATCGTGCGACGAGTGGCAGCGCCCGTGTGAGTTTGTCCCGGTGAACTTCGATTGGGGTGAACGTATGCGCGACAAGTAAAGGGTCGCGGAGCAGAGTTTGTAGCACTCCTATTTGTGCTGATACAACTTCAACGCCTTGTCGGACTGCGACGCCATCCACTAACGCCGTATTCGCAACAAGACGCACAGCGTCCGGCCATTCCATCTGCCCCGCGACAACGTCAGCGATCACAACGGTTCCATCTTGCGTCATTCCCATTTTCGCGCCTGCGGTGTAGTCGCTGGTAGTTTTTTCGGTGAAAGCTAAGTCCCAGCTTCGGCAATATTGAATCGGCGGCTCGCTGTCGATCACTTGAATGTTTTGGCGCTTGAACAATGCGCCCGCGAGCTGCACAAACTCGGCGTCAATTTCCTGCCGGGCAACGAGCGCGGGCAAAGACTTGCGAAGCTCGGCAATCTCATCAAATGCGATGTGCGGATTTGCCGATGTCGGGAATTGGAATGCACTCCAATCTTGATTGTCCCTGCTTCGCAAAAATAGCGTGTTGAAATAATTGAAACCGTTCGGCGTCGAGATAAACCACGCATCGCCCCGGCGATCCATGAGCGAAGGTCGGACGCATTGTTCCCACATTTCCTCAAGACCGTCTATGTGCGCGGCCTCATCAAACACAACGAAGTCGATGCCTTCGCCGCGCAAGCTGTCCGGTTCTTCTGCGGTCTTGAATTGCAACCAGCCGCCGCCAGTGCGCGCGAAACTTATTTCCCGGCGCTGCAAGTGAACCTCGACGGTTGGGATTTGCTTTGCAAGTTGGACGGCCATGCGCCAACCGGACTGATATGAGTCGGAAGCGTAGGAGGGTGAAATCCATCTGCATTTACCTCCGCGCGATGCGTAACGGAATGCGGCGCTGACGCCTAACACGCCTTTACCGAAACGCCGTCCGGCAGCGACGACTTTGTAACGTGATTCATCCGTCGCAATCTCAATTTGCGCCTGGTGAAACGGCGGAAGATAACCGATAACCCGGTGTTCAGTTGCTTCCATTTGTGACGCCGTTTTCGTGATCGAATCGAAGAACTAAAGTCGTTTTATTTTCGAGGCCGGTGGATTCGATCTTGTCCGGGACTTTGCCGAATGCGTATTCAACGAACGCTTTTTGTTTCGCAACGTCTCCGCTAGCGGCCCACTCTCGAAGAATGTTGTCGGCAACGGTGATCTTGTCGCCTTGCTTTGTTTCAACTTCGGCGTGCGCGATTGTTTGCGCCAGCTTCCGAAGTTGATCGAATGATTTTGGTCTGCCGTTGCGGTTGATGCGCGGGTCGCCTTTTACGAAGGGTTTACAGTTGGGAACATTCTTTCCGCCTCGTTTAGACAGCTTGACGGCAGTATTGCTGTCGCTGCGACCGTTTGACGTTTGCTCGCTGATGTATGCGCGTTTAACGCGAGCGCAATCTGTTGTCAACGGAAAACTTGCGACGATTTTCGGCTATTCGTTCAATCGGTGGAATCCATTTGCCTTTTGGTCTTCCTGCTTTGCGCGGATTTAAGTCAACCGGAAGTTCAAACAATCCATGCGGTCGAGGATGGTCGTGATGCTTCTTGCACAACCACTGAATCGCATAAGGGTCGGCGTAGGTGTAGTGATGAATTTCGGCGTTGGGATTTCCGCATTTCTCGCATGGTTGTCGCTTTAACGATCCGTTTCGGATTGCCTCGTTGATTGTCGTTCGGGCGCTGTGCTTCTGGCGATTGCGCAGTTGATTAACTCTTTTGCCGGGACACCCATCGCCCCGGTTCGACTTCGTATTCGTGTCTGCCATTTCGCTTTCGGGAGTTCATGTTAATGACCCGATTTGTTAGGCGTCAATCAAAATCGGTTGTTCTGTTTTTGTGTCGGTCGAATTTGATCCATTCCCGAACTCGAAGACTTCCTGCGCCATACGTTTCGCAGCGATCTCGCAGTATTTCTCTTCGATCTCGATTCCGATCGCTTTACGTCCTAGGTTTTTGGCGGCCAGCAACGTGGTTCCAGATCCGCTATACGGATCAATTACCGCATCGCCTGGATCTGTGGCGAGCTCGATACATCGGTTAGGTATCTGGATCGGAAATGCGCAGACGTGGCCTTCTATCTTAACCGGCGGGATTCTCCATATAGTCGAGAAGCCCATTGCTCCATGCCATACTTTCGGCCGGCCAATCTGATAGATGCGCTCATCCTGAACTAAAACTCGATTCGAGTTTCCGCCCTGTGCTCCACACCTGTCCCATATTATTTCGCACCAGATTTCAAAATCTCTCAGCCAGTCAAGCGGATGATAGATAGCGGACCTGCGTTTCAGCGCATACCTGACCTTGTGGTTGTAGAATATGCTCCCATAGCAGTGTTGCTGTAGTGTTAGTATCAAGCGCTGCTGATCATTCTGATATTCCTCTTCGACCTGCTCGTCAGCATACCATTCCTTGAGACGGGCTTCATGGGCCTTCATGCGGCTATTTGGTCCGCCGCCGGAATATTCTTTTACTAAATTGTAAGGAGGGGAGGTTACGGCTACATCGAATTTCCCTAGCCTAGGCAGGATCTCGTGCCAATCTCCGTGATAAATCGTAACGGAGTTGTCCTGATAATACGGTTTCATTTCTTCAATTCGTCCCGCAGTTTCGCGGCCCGTGTTCCTTCTTGAATCTCTCACTGGCCTCTCTCACGATTTTGCGTTGCCGTTCGAGTTCTTCTTCTGTTGGTTCGTGGATTTCGCGTTGCGGCATAATCGCGCGTTCGGCTTTTTCTTTCCGGTCGGCTTTCGCTTCGATCCTATCGCAAAACGCTCGCGCCCGGTCAACCTCTGCTGCGTAGTTATTCAAAAGGGTCTGTAAGTCCCTGCGGCAAAAATTCTCTTTCTTGTGTCGCTCGGATCGGTAATAGCGTTCGAGCATTGACAGCTCGCGCTCATCAAATTCGAGCTTCTTGAAAGCGGCGACCTCTTTTTCGCTCCACGGTGTTTGACTTCTGCGCCCAAAGATTCCGGCCAACCTGTCAGCGAAAACTCCCTTGCTTCCGTTATTTGTCTTTGACACAAGTTTGACAGGGAAAGACAAAGTTGAACGAATATTGACCCCTTCTTCTTCTTCTACTTCTTTAATTCCCTTCTTCTTCTTTGCTCTGTAAGCCCGCTGTTGATCTCGGAAATAAGACCGTCGCGATTCCTCGTCTTTGAGTTTCCGGTAATGCCCGTAGTTTACTATTCGCCATCCCCAATCCCGGTTCTTGTCGAGCGGCACAAGGCGTTTACCTTCTTCAAGCCGTGACCTGCTGGCCGGGTCGGGTTGGCAAAGTTGCTCGATGTATTTTCGGCACTCATCAATCGGAACGTTGGTTCGGCGCGATATTGCTTCATGCGTCATATCGACGGCCCCGGTCGGGTCGGCCAATACAAGCAAGTCCATGAACATTCTGCGGCAGTTGTAATCTTCCGCGATTGATGAATCGAATATCTGACCGAACACTTTAGCGAACATTTTTCCCTTTCGTTGGTTTTATTGCTGCAACTGCTTTCTCCCATGCTGCCGCTCCGCAGCATTTGAAGTCGGCAGAAAGTTCGTGCTGAATAGAGTGGCACTCATCGCACAATACGAGCGTCGTGCCGGGGAGGTATTCCCAAGGCTTGCGCCCCGTTATGTAAAAACGGTGATGGATATTGAGCTTCGACGTTGCATCCGAACAAACGTCACAGTTTCCACCGCGCCGACTTCAATCGCAGTAATCGAAACCTCTGCCATCGCGGGTCGTGGTAATCGTTCGCCCATTCGCCTTGTCAAATACAGTGTTAGACAATCAACGTCAACGCTTTTCTTTTCCGCTTGCCAAAATAATTCCGAACGGTTAGCGTCGGGGTTATGAGTTCAACCGAAGCCGCAGCAAACATGGCGAGAGTTCTGCGCGAAGTAAAATTCAGCCTAAACGCTTGCCAGTTAATCATCAAAGACGCGGACGCACGCGCCACCGTTCGCGATCTTGTAGAGCAATCTAACGACGCATTACAGAAATGGGAATCGTGCCAACACAATTAAAACTCACCGACGCCGAAGTGATCCGCGTTGCAATGCGATTACTCGGCCAGCGCACGAGCAAACGCAAAGCGAAATCGAGCAGGGAGAATGGGAAGCTGGGCGGAGCACCTCGGAAGGACAAGAATGACAGCGACCGAAAAAGAACTCCGAGAAATTGAGATTCATCTTGTGCCTCCGATGAAGATCGTCAACCGGGATCAATGCGGATTCACGCCGAAAGGGTTTAGGTTCTTTTTGGATTTCGGGAATGGCGTTCCGCGCTGCTTCATTCAAACCAAGTCCCGCGATGGCAAGCAACGGACACGCACCGAAACTACTGTATAGGCCTTCCGCAACCGTGTCGGGCGCACCGTTAAAATAATTCTTGCATTGAATAACCTAGCGATTAGGTTCTAGGCATGAACAACGAACAACAAGAACACGGAAGGTTCTATAATACCTCGAAAGACCCTGCCGTTATTGAAGCTAGGCGGCAAAGGGCGATTCGCGCCGGGGCAACACGAAGGGCGAACCGAAAAGCGTTTTTGGATGCGTATTACGCAAAGAAAGCTGCGGAACAGAAAGACGCACAATGAACTACCCATCAACCCCCGACGCGTGGATTGAGCGCAGCGACTACGATCAACCGACAGGCCCCGACGCCTACGAAGTGTGCCCGGTCTGCGACCGAATTGTGTGCGAGTGCGAAGGCGACGACCTGCAATGAGCGCGCGCACCGTAACCGAATCATTCCACGCATGGCTCATACGGCAGCGCCGTTATTGCGACCGATGCCGGAACACGCTGACGCCCGCGATCACCGTCCGAAATTTTAACGGCAAAGATTTAGTTCTTTGCGAAACCCACGCGAGCCGCCTAGACGCGGTTCGCCAATCAGACCAAAAACAAGAAAGCAAAATCCCATGTCAGAAAACAAAAAACAGTTAGCAGTTAGAGGCGATCCGTCCGTAGCCATGATGCTGCAAAAGGTGATCGAGGGCGGAATAACCGCTGATAACGTCGCGGCACTTGAATCCTTAGTAGGTTTATATGACCGGATGCAAGCCAAAGACGCCGAGCGCAAATTCAACGAGGCGTTCGCCAAATTGCAAAGCGAGCTGGCGTCCGTGAACGCAACCCGAACGGTTCCCGACAAACAAGGCAACCTGAAATACAGATTCGCTCCATACGAAGATATAATGGAAACCGTCAAACCAGTTCTCATCGCCAACGGTTTCGCGGTTAGTTTCACTTCGCGATTCGGTGACGGGAGGATGGTTTCAATCTGCACCCTGCGCCATGTCGGCGGCTTCTCGCAATCGAATGAATTTGCCGTCAGAATCGGCGGCGGCCCACCCGGCGCTACTGAGACACAGGCAGACGGCGCGGCGAAGACCTACGCCAAACGTGGCGCGCTGTGCGATGCCTTAAACATCGTTGTAGAACATGACGACGACGCGCGCATGATCGGGCAAGCAATCGGCGCGGCATTGGCGAAAGACTTAGAGGATCGCGTCAAAAAAGTTGGCGCAGATCGCGAAGCGTTCCTGAAATATGCCGGGGCAACCAAGTTCGAGGAAATCTCGGACGAACGTTGGCCGGTGCTTGACGAGCTGTTGACCCGTAAAGAGCAAGCAAAAGCCGCCCGCGAGAAACTTTCGCCGGAGGAATGGAAATGAACAATGTGTTGTATAGAAAACCGCTACGAGCATTCGACGCACGAAAAGACATAGATTCCGCTCCGTTCGTTTTTGCCACACAGGAAAACAACTTTTTCCATGTGTGGACGATGGACGATCACGAAGGGACTAATCATCACGGATTCTATTATACCAAAGAGCAAGCGATTGATGCGGCCTCTGATATTTCCAAAAAGGTTTCACAATGACAATCTACGACTGCGAACAAGGCACGCTCGAATGGACGAAACTCCATTTCGGGATTCCGACCGCTAGCGGGCTGGACAACTTGCTCACGCCGGAATTTGAACTCCGCAAAGGCGAGACTCCAAAAACATACCTTTATAAAAAGGTTGCCGAGAAGTTACAGGGTCGCCCGCTGATCGACTTGAACGCGTCAAGTTTCATGCTTGAACAAGGGCTAATCGTCGAGGAGGAGGCGCGCCCGTGGTATGCGCTTGAATACGACAAGCAAGTCAAAAAGGTCGGATTCATAACGACGGACGACGGCCAGTTCGGTTGTTCGCCCGATGGTCTGATTGAGGGCGAGGAATGCGGTCTTGAAATCAAATCACCTGCGGCACACACGCATGTTAAATATTTAGTCAACGGCGTGCTGCCGAAAGAATACGTCTCGCAAGTCTGCGGATCGATGTTCGCCACCGGATTTAAGCGATGGGTGTTCGTGAGTTATCGGCGCGGATTTCCGGCGCTCGTTCTTGAAATTCAACGGAAGCAATCTGATATGGACGCAATCGAACGCGCGATTGATGCGTTTCACTCCGATTTCAAGCAAGCAATTACGCGGATTTCAAACATCACCGAAGCGCGCAGATTGGAGGCAGCATGAGCAACGAACCACAACCGCAACGCAGCAACGAACAAATAGTGCGGGAAGCTGCAAAGAAAACTTTTCCGGTGCAGGTTGCAGAGCCTACAACCGACGCAAGCGAAGGCCAAGCAAGCGTCGTAGGCCGAACAGCGGGTTCGAATCCCCCGACCGGAGCCAATTTATCCGCGCCACGCGACGCGCAGGAGTGGACGCCGGAATATGTATCTGGCACGCTTCGGAGTGTAACGGCTATCTGTGACGCCCATAACGACGTACTCGCCGCCGAGCGGGAGAAGGTGCAACGTGTCAGTGGGTTGGGTGCTGACGCTTACAATAAGCTAAAGCGGCAACTCCTCGCAGCACAGGCAGCGATAGCAGAACATAACAAAGGATTGCTGTACGCAAACAAGAAAGCCTACGAAATCAAGGTTGACCTCTCCGCACTCGACAAGCACGACGCAGAAGTGAGAGAGAAAGCAGTAGTTGACGTAATCGGTGGAAGCATAGATGACGCAATCGCGGAAGTGCGAAAGCCGCTGGTGGATGCGCTGGAACGACTGTCGAGATTATCCTTGATGGGTAAAGCTAGAGACATCGTTTACGACGCGCTGGCGAAGGTGAAGGAGGGCAAGTGATTCACTTACTCGGACAAGGGATGCTTTACGAAGTGCACCACAACAAGGTTTCAATGATGACCGCAATCGAGAAGCGCCGGGCGATCCGCTTGTGCGCGTCGATCTTCGCGGTGATCACGTTCGCGGTGGTTTACTGGATCGTTTACCGATGAGCGCATATAACGACTTCGGCCCGCTGTTCGGTGCGCGTTATCCAGACGCGCCGGGATTCAAGGCGCGCGACACGTCGCAACACGCAGCGACCGTGATGGCGAACGACGCATCAACGTTACAATCTGACTGCTGGTCGGTGATAATGGTAAAACCTTCGACGGCTGACGAAGTTGCTCACGTGCTAAATAAATCCATTCTAGCGATCCGCCCGCGCCTAAGTGAACTCGTTGCGAAAAACAAGATCGTCGATTCTGGCGAACGTCGTAAGAATCAAAGCGGCAAACCCGCAATCGTTTGGAGGAGAGTATGAATCCTGAAGCCCAACGGATAGCAATAGCAGAAGCGTGCGGCTGGAAGTCGCCCAAGCACCCCGAAGTGATTGAGGCGATTAAAGATTGGCCGCACTCGCGAGACAGAGGCATCTGGTGGATGAAACCAAACAGCAAAGAATTTGCGTGGCTAACGGACGTTCCCGACTACCTAAACGACCTCAACGCCTGTCACGAAATGGAGAAGGTGCTAGATGGCAGCCAAATCTTGTCTTACTTGGTTCTGCTGCAACCGAACTGGTTCCCTACCGCCGCTCAACGATGTGAAGCGTTCCTGATAACTTTAGGACTTTGGAAATGAGAAATCCAGCAAACAACACGCAACGCCCGACCGAAGCGAA
>Ga0070683_100001270_pt1 | contig 19214 bp, 20 predicted proteins | sample KBSC713LmetaG_FD_64662 | JGI IMG/M metagenome (GOLD analysis project Ga0070683, IMG submission 64662) | Corn rhizosphere microbial communities from Kellogg Biological Station, Michigan, USA - KBS C7.1-3L metaG | ecosystem: Host-associated > Plants > Roots > Rhizosphere ... | reverse complement strand
AAGCGGATGGGCGCGATGCTCGCGACGCAACTCGGCGCACAGCCTCGCGCGATGTACATCGCGGGCGGCGTGCTCGGTGTATTCGGTCTCATTCCTGGCCTTCCCAAGATCCCATTCTTCGCCCTCAGCGCCGGCCTCGCGGCGCTCGGCCGTGTTGCGGCTGAAGCGGAGAAGACGCGAGTGAAGCAGGTCGCGGCGGCGGAAGCTGCGGTTGCGGAGCCGGCGCCGGTGGCGACCGATCCGATGAGCGATCTCTTACAGATCGATCCGATCGAGCTCGAAGTCGGGTATGCGCTCATCCCCCTCGTCGACGAAAAACAGGGCGGCGACTTGCTCGAGCGCATCTCGATGCTTCGCAAGCAGTCGGCGCAGGAGCTTGGCATTCTCGTCCCGGCCATTCGTATTCGCGACGACATTCGTCTGCCGGCGAACGAGTACATCATCAAGCTGCGCGGCGCGGAGATCGCGCGCGGCGAAGTCATGCCGCGTTTCCTGCTCGCGCTCGACACCGGCCGCGTCATCGGCACGGTCGAAGGCATCGACACGCTCGATCCGAGCTTCGGTATGCCGGCGCGTTGGATCTCTCCAGGCAAGCGCGTCGAGGCCGAGTCGCAGGGATACGTGGTTGTCGAACCGGCGACGGTGGTTGCGACACATCTCATGGAGAAGCTCAAGTCCAGCGCATCGGAGCTCCTCGGCCGCCAGGACGTGCAGGAAATGGTCGACCGCCTCAAGAAGACGCATCCGGCGCTCGTCGACGACGTCGTCCCCGGGAAGCTCACGCTCGGCGTGCTGCACCGCGTCCTTCAGAGATTGCTCAAGGAGCGCGTTCCGATCCGCGATCTCGTCACGATTCTCGAAGCGGTCGCCGACGCCGCGGACTCGACGAAGGATCCGGAGCTGCTCACCGAACATGCCCGCCGCTCGCTCACGAACACGATCGCCCGAATTCACATGGACGAAACCGGCGTCGTCCGCGGCATCACGATCGGTCCGAAGCTCGAGGTCTCGCTCCTCAGTCTCTTCAGCCCGCGTCCGAATCAGAATCCGTCGGCGCTGCTCACGCCGGACAGCCTTGGCGCGTTGCTCCGCGATCTCGACAACATGGCGACGACACTCGCGACGGATGGACGTCCGGTGCCGCTCCTCACGCCGCCGTCGTTGCGCGTTGGTGTGCGTCGTCTCGTCGAGCCGGTGTTGCCGAACCTTCCGGTCGTTTCGTTGGCAGAGCTGCCGCCATTCGTGCGGCTGAGCAGCGTCGCGACATGGGACGTGCGCAATGGTTAAGCTCGCGCGCGGACCGCAGACGCTGCTCGTGGCGAGCGGCAAGGGAGGCGTCGGAACGTCGATTCTCGCGACGCTGATGGCGCTTTCCGCGGCCCACGGCGAACAGCGCGTGCTTCTCGTCGACGCGACGGAATCGGGCGGCTCGCTCCATCATCTCTTCGGTTTGCGTCCGACGCGCAGCTTGTGGATGCTCTCCCGTCCCAACGCCGAGCTGCGCGACACGTTGATCGCGATCGAGGACACGCTCAGCGTGATCGCCGGTGGCACCGCCGGCGGCGCGACGCCGCCGCGAAATGACAATGATCGTCGCGCCGCTCTCGCCAACGTGCTGCAGGTCTTCGGAGCGTTCGACCTCATCGTGATCGATGGCGGCTCGCGCCTCGATACGGTGACCGCGATCGTCGAAACGTTGGATCCCCAAATCCTGCTCGCGACATCGGCTGACCGGCTGTCGCTCGCGGCGAATTACGCGCTCGTGAAAGCACTCCGGGCGCGCCGAGAAGATTTAGAGATCTCGGTAGTCGCGAACCGCAACGGGTCGACCGTCGCGGAAGAGGCGTGTGAATATCTCGTCAGCGCGTGCTCGCATTTTCTCGGGCGCGCGATCGAGATCGCCGGTGTCGTTCCTGACGATCCATGCCTGCAAGCCGCAATCGGTGCGGGCATGAGTGTGCGTGATGCACTCGATGGATCACCCGCAGCAGAAGCGGCACGCGAAGTGCTTAAGACAACTGTGCCGTCGTGGCCAAATGCAGTTCCCTCCTCAGTCGCGACGATGTCCTCCCCCTCCGTCTCTTCGCTTTCCCTCCCCTCCTCAAGACGCTGGAGTTGACCATGGATTCCCGAGCCAATTGGAAGGCCTTCGCCAAAGGCGATCTGGCCGCTCGAGATGTGCTCCTTACCGAGAACTTGAGTCTCGTGCACCACGTAGCGCGACAGCTCGAGCGCAAGCTTACCAACGAGTTAGACCACGATGAGCTGGTGAGCGCCGGCACGCTTGGCCTCATGGCAGCGATGAACTCTTTCGATCCGGAGCGCGGTCTCGCGTTCAGCACCTTTGCGGTCCCGCGCATTCGCGGCGCGATCCTCGACGAGCTTCGTCGTCAAGACCACGTCCCGCGCTCCGTGCGGCGGAAAACTCGGGACATCGGGGCGGCAAGAAATGCCCTAGCGGCCAAACTTTGCCGCATGCCCGAGGATGCAGAAGTTGCCGAGGCGCTCGGCGTGGATGTGCAGACGCTGTGGAAATGGGAGTCGGATGTCGAGGGCGCGATTCGGGTTCCGATCGATCGTCCGGTCAACGATCGCGGAGAGGGGAATTCGTCGCCGCTCGATCTCCTGCACACGGATGCGGAAAGCGCGGTCGATGAGCAGATCGGGCGGGAGCAGGAAGTCACGATGCTTCGCGAGGCGATCATGAAGCTGAAGGAGCAGGAGCGCACGGTCTTGGCGCTCTACTACTTCGAGGAGCTCAAGCTCCACGAGATCGCGGAGATTTTGGGACTCACGGAGTCGCGAGTTTCGCAGATTCGGTCGAAGGCGTTGGCTCGGTTGCGAGAGACAGTGGGCGTTGCGTTGGCTTCGTAAGTTGGACACATGAGGAAACTGAGATCCCGGATCTGAGATCTCAGTTCAGCCTGGAGGTCAGGTCCTTGACCGGCATCTCGGTCTGGAGAGCCAGACCAGAATCGAGACATAAGCTTCGAGACTCGAGACGTGAGAACTGCACCTCGCCACTCTCACGACGATCGAGTCTCGTCCGTTTTCCAGGAGTCAGATTTCGGTGGTGAGCTGGTCAATGGTGATCGCCGGTGTCGCTTCTCAGCACCTTCTTGCGATAGCCAAAGGTCATCTTGCGAACCTCGAGCGTCTCGTTGGAGTGAGTTTGCCAGTCACGATGCGAGATGAGACCGAGGTCCTTTGCCTTGAGTAAATGGCCCTCGGTCTCATTGGCAGATTTGATCGACGAATCGAGAAACTTGGCGAAGTCCTCGTTGGTCGACGCCCCGCAACCCTCGACAATGTTGTCGCCGATGCTCTCCGCCGCGCGGGTCAGTTGCGATCGCAGATGCGCGTGTCCAGCGCGCGTAAACGCACGTGCGAGCCGGTGAACCGAGATCGCGAGCGCGTGTGAGCGCTACGCCTGAATGTGTTTGACGTCTTGCATGGCCCACGATGACCAGCGCTCGCTGAGACGCCACCATCGGTTCTTCGCCATTCAAACCATCTCGTTGCTCGAGCCTCACGCCTGGAGCTGCGACTACCGTATTCGCGCGAAGTGAGGCTAGGCGCAGTTCTCACGTCTCGCCCCTCGACGCTTACGTCTCGATTCTGGACTCGCTCACCAGACCGAGATGGCAAATGCGGCGCGCCCAAGTGGGTCAACTGAGACCTGAACCCTGAGAACTCGGAAAAACCGTCCGAGTCGGCAACTTCTTCCGCCAGCCACTACTAGCCGCTGAGAAGCCACAATCTGTCCCTAACTCTCTGCACTACAACGCTATACGCACTAAAGACCAATGCGTCGGTAGCGGGCACGTGGGTTGCTTTTGGTGATGGCGCAGTTCCTCGCTGTTCCCTCCCCTCGGCAGTTCCCTCCTCCCTCTCGCGGCTCCCTCCTCCCCCTCCCCCTCCGCGATCTCGACGATGCCCAACCTCAACGGAATGCACTCCGCCGCCAGCGCGTTGCGCTACTACGAGCGGAAGCAGGAAGTGGTCGCGAACAACCTCGCGAACGTCTCGACCAACGGGTTCAAGGCGCAGCGCGTGTTCGCGACACTGCTCGACGGCATCGCTCCCGCGGCGGAATCCGGGACTGACTTCACCGTCGGCGCACTGCGGCAGACCGCGAGTCCCACCGACGTCGCAATCGACGGCAAGGGATTCTTCGTCGTGTCGACGCCCGACGGTGAGCGCTACTCGCGCGGCGGTTCGCTCCGTCTCGACGAGAAGCACCACCTGGTCGACAACGATGGACGCCCACTCCTCGGCGCCAACGGTCCGATCACGCTCACCGATGCACCGATCGAGATCGGCCAGAAGGGTGAAGTAAAGCAGAATGGTCAGGTGATCGACACGCTGCGCATGGAGGCGGCGCCGAAAGGCACCGACGTCCAGCGCGAAGGCGAGACGCTCTGGGTTCCGCCTGCCAATAAGGAAGCGCTCAAGCCCGCCGATCGGAACGTCAAGCAAGGCTACCTCGAAGAGAGCAACGTGAACTCGATGTCGGCGCTGATCGACATGGTCAGCGTGCAGCGCGCGTACGCGTCGGTTCAGAAAACCATCATCGAGATGGATCACACGAACGAAACAGTGGCGACGCAGATCGCCAAGCCGCTGTAGTAGTAGGTGCCCGGTACCAGGTGCCGGGTGCCAGTCAACAAGGAACGAAACGTTCTTTTCATACAAGAACCAGAATCCGAATTCTCCGGTACCTGGTACCTGGTACCTGGTACCTGGTACCTGGTACCTGGTACCTGGTACCTGGTACCTGGTACCCCACTCGGCGCCCATCACTTCTCTCTGTAAGACGATATGAATCCCGCCCTCCGCACCGCCGCGACCGGAATGGCCGCGCAGCAGACACGAACCGAAGTCATCGCGAACAACCTCGCGAACGTGAACACCACGGGCTTCAAGCGCGGCCGCGCGCAGTTCGAAGACCTGCTCTATCAAACGATGCAGGGACCGCAGGTCCTGGGAAGCTCCGAGACCAACACGGCGCCGGCGATTCAGGTCGGACGCGGAACGCACCTCACCGCGATCACGCGGCTGCACACGCAGGGCGCGCTCGAGAATACGGGGCGCTCCCTCGATGTCGCGATCGACGGCGAAGGACTCTTCCCCGTCCAGCTGCCCAACGGCACGCAGGCGTACACGCGCGACGGAAGTTTTCAGATCTCTGATCAAGGAGTGCTCGTCACCTCGGACGGCTACCAGGTTGGATCTGGCATCAAGATCCCGAGCGACGTCACCGACGTCACCATCTCTGCGACTGGTGTCGTCAGTGGATCGAAGGGCACGGGCGGCGAATCGACGGAGCTCGGACGCATCGAGCTCGCGCGCTTCGCCAACCCGAGTGGTCTCGTGAACCTCGGACAGAATCTTTATTCCGCGACGCCGGCCTCCGGCGAAGCAACCACCGGATATCCCTCTGATGAAGGCATGGGTCGCCTCGTTCAGGGACAGCTCGAGGGCTCGAACGTCGAGATCGTTCAAGAGATGGTCGACATGATCTCGGCACAGCGCGCGTACGAGCTCAACTCCAAAGCCGTGAAGGCCGCCGACGAGATGTCGCAGACGGCGACGGAGATGATTCGCTAAGTGGTCGACACCGTGAAGTCTTCCCGCATTCTGGCGCTCCTTGGAACGCTCGTGCTGATCGCCGCCGTGCCCGCGGGCGCGCAAGTCGGTCAGCCGACGCATCTCGCGACGCAAACGCCGCCGGCTCCCGTCGGCGTGACGCGACGCGTTCCAGTTGCTGCCCATCAAATCGCGCGCGGCGCGACGCTGACCGCCGACGACATCGAGTTTCGCGATTCGACAATGCGGTCGGGCCCACCGGCGGACACCAATGACGTGGCTCCTGGCTGGATCACTCGCCGAATGATCAACGCCGGCGAAATCCTCCGTTCGCCCGCCGTCGAGCCGCCCAGCCTCGTGATCGCAAATCAGTCCGTCGAAGTCGAGTGGGTCGACGGAAATATCAAGCTCACGCTCCGCGGAATCGCGACGCGCAACGCCGCGATCGGGAGCCGAGTGACGGTCCGCATGGAAAGCGGCCGTCGCGTTGATGGAACTGTCGTCGGCACGGGCCGAGTTCGCATTGATTGAGGATTCCTTAATGCATCGCTACCAGAAATACGCCCTCTCGCTCGCGTTTCTCGTTCTCGCGACGCCGGTGCTGCTCGCGCAGAAGGATCAGCCGGCACCGACGCACAAACTGACGTCGTGGACCGCTGATCGCCGCGAGTTCACCGTCGGCGACATCATCACGGTGCTCGTCAGCGACGTCACGCTCGCCAGCGCGACGAAGTCGCAGAGCGGAACGGATCAGCAGTCGCGAAAGAACGACCTCGGCCTCGAGCCGCCGAAAGTCGGCACGAGCGCGCTTCCGTCGATCGACGCGAGCATGTCGACCGACAAGAATGCCTCGTCGAAGCAGACCGGCGACGCGAAGCGCAACCTCAGCTTCCAGGGCGACATCAGCGTCCGCGTTCTCTCCGTCGACAAGAACGGCTTGCTCCAGATCAAGGGCAGCAAGGTCGTCGACGTCGATAAAAATAAGCAAACTCTGAACTTCACCGGCTGGGTCCGTCCCGAAGACATCTCGGCGACGAACATCGTCGCCAGCGAGCGCGTCGCGGACGTCTCGCTGACCTACCAGCTCAGCGGCGCGCTCGGCAAGACGCGCGGCGGCATCGTCGGTCGTCTCATCAACGTGTTCTGGCCATGAACAACCTCGTTCGGCAGACTATCGCGGCAATCATCGGCGGCGCGGCCGCGCTCGTCGTCAGCGGCGCGACCGCAAACGCGCAGGACATGATCCACGTTCGTGATCTCACGATCGAGGACAAAGCGATTCCCGTTCGCCTCATGGGGTACGGGCTCGTCATCGGTCTCGACGGAACCGGCGACCGCTCGAGCGGCGGCAAGCAAGGCGGCATGACGGTGAACTCCGTCGTGAACCTCCTTCGCCGATTCGGCGTTCAAGTTCCAGTCGAAGCGATGAAGACGCGCAACGTCGCCGCGGTGCTCGTGACGGCCGAAGTCTCTCCATATCTCCGTCCCGGCGGGCGCTTCGAAGTTCACGTCTCGTCGCTCGGCGACGCGCGCTCGCTTCGCGGCGGTGTGTTGTGGATGACACCACTGCAGTCGGACGTCGGCGGACAACCGATGGCGACCGCTCAAGGGCCCGTGCTCATGGCGGACCTCGGCGGCAAGATCGGCTCGGCGGTCGAGAATTCATCGCGCATTCCTACCGGCGGTCTTCTCGAGACGGATTTGCCGCGCCCACAGTTCGTCGCGAGCTCGAAGCTCTTGCTGCGCGACCCCGACGTTACGATGGCGACGCGCATCGCCAACGCGATCAACAAAGAGCTCGGCGACAACACGGCGACCGTGGAAGACCCGGGCTCCATCGCACTGAGCATGAAGGATCAGAAAGACGATCGCGCGACGTTCTTCGCGCGAATTCAGGACATGCGCGTACAGCCGCAGCGCGCCGCCCGTCTCATCATCGATAGCCGAGACGGCACCATCATCGCGGGCGGCGATCTCACTGTCGGTGAAGCGACCGTCAGTCACGGGGGAATCACGATCACCGTCGGCGCAAATGACACTAGTGCGGCGCCGCCGACCAATTTGCGATTGGCACCTGGCACGCCGGTGACGAAAATCGCGGCGGCACTTCATGCCGTGCAGGCCGCGCCGTCGGAGGTCGCAGCGATCTTCGAATCACTGCGCGCGATCGGCGCGATCGCCGCGGACGTCGTCGTCCGATGAGTTCCATTGCAACCGGGCCGACCAACGGTGTGCCAATCCGTTCCACGGGCGCTTCCAATGCTGGAGGCCCCTCGAAAAACGACGAAACTCGTCTGAAGAAAAGTGCGCAGCAGCTCGAAGGAATGTTCGTTCAGCGTCTGTTCGCGGCGATGCGTGAAACTGTGCCGGATGACGGTCTCGTGTCGCAGAGCAATGCCGAGGGGACGTTCACCGAGATGCTCGACGAACGTCTCTCCCAGAAAGTGCCCGAGCAATTCAGCGGCAGTCACTCGCTCGCTCAGGCATTGTACGATCAACTCCGCCGACGGCTCGAGCCGCCGGCGGCCCAACACACCGGCTCGGATACGGAGCGATGACGACTAGCTCGAACCTGATCGAGGCAACTACGGTGACTCGGACGGTGGTTTCGCCGATCGAGTCGTTGACCGACGCGCTCGTGACGGAACGCCGTCTTCTCGATGAGCTCATCGGCGTCATGCGCCGTCAGCGTGCCGCGGTCGGCAAAGACGATCTTCAGACCGTCGACGACAGCGTCTTCTCGACGCATCGCGTCCTCGTGACGCTCGGCGAAGCGCGTCGACGACGCCGCAATTTGAATACACTCATCGGACAGCAAGAAGATTTAGCAATTCACTCCCTCGATGACGCCCTCGGCGCTCGAATGACGGACGCGCTGCGCATCGCGCGCGACGAATTGTCGAAATCGGCCCGAACGCTGTCACGAGAGGTTGCACTCAATCGTCGAATTCTTCGTGAGGCGCTCGCGCATGGCGACACGTTCGCTCGCGCGCTCGCCGGTGCGGAAGCGTCGCCGGTCTATGCGACGCAGCCCGCGCCACAAGTTCGTTCGCAGGCCCACAGCCTGCTCGACCGGAGAATCTGATGAGCGGCGGTATCGGCAGCATCCTCAGCATGGCCCGGACGGCCATGAGCGCGCAACAGACGGTGCTGCAGATCGCGTCGCAGAACATGAGCAACGCGGACACCGAAGGGTATTCGCGTCAGCGCGTCGAGCTCACGGAAGCCGCGGCAACGGTTTTCACCTACGGCTCCGTCGGAACAGGCGTCAAAATTCAGGGCATCACCCGCGCGCGCGACACGGTGCTGGACAGCGCGTATCGCCAAGGCGCAGCGGGCGCTTCAGCGGCTGACGCGCAGAGCACCACGCTCTCGCAGATTCAATCCATTCTCGGTGAGCCGAGTGATACGGGATTGAACGCGGCGTTGGACAAGTTCTGGGGCGCCTGGAGCGATCTCTCCGCCGACCCAACGAACAGCGCGGCGAAGAGCGTCGTCAAAGAAGCGGGAAACGACGTTGCAAATACTCTAAACCGCTACGCGTCGCAGCTCGATCAGCTCAGCGCGAACAATCGCGATCGCATGGCTGTCGACGTCGGACGTGTGAATGAGCTCGCCGCCCATATCTCGAAGCTCAACGACCAGATCGTCGCGGCGGAATCGGGCGGCCAGACCGCAAACGATTTGCGCGACGCGCGCGACAAGGATCTCGACGAGATGTCACAGCTCGTCGGCGCGCAGGTCGTCGAACATCAGAACGGAAGCGTCGCCGTCTACGCCGGCGGACGCATGCTCGTCGACGGAACAGTGCTTCGTACGTTGCAGGTCGATCCTGGCGATCCGCCGAAGATCAGCTTCGGCAACGGCTCACCGCCGATCGATAGCCTCGGTGGCAGCCTCGGCGCCGAGCAGACGTTGTCGACGCAGACGCTGCCGGACATCATGTCGCGACTCGACAGCCTCGCATCGAGTCTCGTTCAGAACGTCAACGCGATTCACACCGCCGGCACGGCATACGTCGGCAATCCGCCGACCGCGACGCCCGCCGGAAATTTCTTCGATGTCACGACGCCGCCGCCGTCGGGCACCGACCCGAGGCTGACAGCTCGCGGAATTCGTCTGTCGCTTACGCTAACGACGAGCGGCGTCGCGACGGCAAGCGCGGGCGCGACCGGTCCGGGCAACAACGATACGGCGCTCGCGCTTTCGAACCTTCGCGACTCGATGGTGAGCTTCACGAACGCGGACGGTACGACGCAGACGACGAAGTTTGGCGACTTCTATAGTGAAGCGGTCGGCCACGTCGCGACGATGACGCAGCACGCACAGGACGACGCGACGGTGCAGCATACGCTCGCATCGCAAGCAGACACGCGCCGCCAGAGCGTCAGCAGCGTCAACACCGACGAAGAGCTCATCAAGGTCATCCAAGCGCAGCATGCCTATCAGGGCGCTGCTCGACTGGTATCAGTCGTGGACCAGATGATGGACACCCTGGTAAACCTGGGTCGCTAGCCGACATATTGTGGGATGCTGATCCTCGGGCGGAAAGCCGGCGACGCCATTCTCATTGGCGACGGAATCCGCATTGTCGTGCTGGCGTGCGATCGCAAGGGCGTTCGGCTCGGCATCGATGCGCCCAGTGATGTCACGATTCTCCGCGAGGAGATCGTGACCGACGTTGCGGCGGAAAATCAGCGCGCGGGCAATGCCGGCGCGGCCAGCCAGGATTGGCTCAAGGTCATCGGCGGGCCGCAGCGCGGCGAGCCTTGAGCGTCGGCAGTCGAAGCTCGACCGCGCCAGGCTTCCGCGTTACCAAACCACCGACACTTTCGGCCACGAGCTCCGCGTAGCGTCCCCGCGCGGATGGGACGACATCCGCACAAGGCGCTCCGAGGCGGAATTCAACGCGTACCCATTGTTCGTCCGACTCGGTGACGGCGCGAACCGACGTGTTCTTCTCCTTCGCGTGGCGTTTCGCGTCGTTCAGCAGCAGAGTGAGGATGCGCACCGCGGCCCACCGTTCGACGCGCACAGGCTCGACGTAGCGCGTCGGCACGATCGTAACCTGCTGATCGCGGACGTCGTGTAAGAATCGGTGAATCGCCAGCACGTCGGCGATGACGTCGTCGAGGATAAGAGATTCCTCACCGACCACCGCGTCGCGCGGCAGCAAGCGGATGACGCGATTCGCGTCCTCGAGACGCTTGAGATCAGCTCCCAGGTTTTCGAAACCGGAGCCGTCCGATGGCAAATCTCCAAGTTGGTGAAGCTCAACTAAGGCCGAAAGAGAGCCGATACGGTTATTGAGCGCATGATGCAGGCCCTGTAAGGCCTGATCCACAACTTCGAGCCACTCAACGACTCCTTCTTCGACCATTGGGGCGTCGGGCGCTTGATCCTGCATCACGGTTTCGTCGATCTGTAGAGACCGCTGCTACGACCCGATACTAGTAAGTGAACGCGTTCGTTCCACCGTGTCTTCAACGAGCCAATCGTGTTTTTCATTGTAGGACTGGTTGTCGTCTTCGGTAGCATCCTAGCCGGCTACACAATGCACCACGGCCACATCGGCGTGCTGATGCAGTGGGCCGAGTTTCTCATCATTGGTGGCGCGGCATTCGGGGCGTTCCTCATCAGCAATCCGATGAGCGTCTTGAAGTCGAGCATCTCCAGTGTGCTCGGGCTGCTCAAACCTAATCCCTACAACGAAAAGGCTTACGCGGAGCTGCTCCAGGTACTCTACACGATTTTTCAGAAAGCGCGAAAGGATGGACTCGTCGGCCTCGAGCCGCACATCGAAGATCCGGAGAAAAGCGACATCTTCTCGAAGTTTCCCTTCTTCAAGCACAACCATCACGCGATGTCCTTGGTCTGCGACACGCTGAAGGTGTTGCTCACCGGCGCGGTCGAGGACCACCATCTCGCGGAGATCCTCGACATCGATCTCGAACGAATGGCGGAAGAAGCGAAGCAGGTTCCCGCCGCCTTGTCGAAGGTCGGCGACGGACTCCCCGGCTTCGGGATCGTCGCCGCGGTGCTCGGCGTCGTCATCACGATGGGCTCGATCGGCGGTACCGCATCGGAGATCGGCGAGAAGGTTGCCGCGGCGCTCGTCGGAACGTTCCTCGGCATTCTCCTGTCGTACGGCGTCGTCAACCCGATGGCTGGCGCGGTCGAAGTTCGCCTTCGCGCCGAGCATGACTACATGGGCTGCATTCGCATCGCGCTGCTCGCCTTTGCTCGCGGAGATGCGCCGATGACATGCGTCGAGTTCGCGCGACGCAGCATCGAGCCGGTCGAACGTCCATCCTTCGCCGAGCTCGAAGCGCTCACGCGTAAGGCGGCGTAATGGCTGGGAAGGGCGGCGGCGACAAGCGACCCATCATCATCGTCAAGAAGAAGGCGCACGGCCATGGCGGACATCATGGCGGCGCGTGGAAGGTCGCGTACGCCGATTTCGTGACCGCCATGATGGCGTTCTTCATGGTCATGTGGATCATCGGCATGGACCAGAACGTCCGGAATTCGATCGAAGGCTACTTCTCGAACCCGGTCGGTTATAAGAAGGGCTACAACGGAGGGAGCAGTCCGCTGTCATCCGGCTCATCGCCGGCAATGGTGAAAACGACGCCGGTCAATCTGTTGAGCCGGAAGGACGAAGAAGAGGATCTCGTGAAGAAGGGCGGCGAGATCAAAGAAAAGCTCAAGGACGCGGGACTCACGGCGATCGGCGATCGCATCGAGATCATCACGACGAGCGATGGTCTTCGCATCGAGCTCGCCGAGGGGCTCAATGGGCAGGAGTTCTTCGCGTTGGCGTCGGCGAGCATGACCGAGACGATGAAGAAGACGCTCGAGATCATCGCGGGCGAGCTGTCGCCGCTGCGTAACCCGATCATTCTCGAAGGGCACACGGATGCGTCGCAGTACGCGGGCATGTACTCGAACTGGGAGCTGTCGGCCGATCGCGCGAACGCGGCACGCCGCACGATGGAAGCTGCCGGATTGAATGGCGCGCGGGTTGTCGAAGTGCGCGGAATGGCGGACCGTCAGCTGCGGAATCCTGGGAACCCGCTCGACCCGCGGAATCGTCGAATCACGATTCTTCTTCCGTTCGTGACGCCTCCGGCCGGCGAAGCAGATCCGGCCGCCGCGCCGATCGGGGCGCCGACCACGCCGAAGCCCGGGACGTCGGGCACATCGGGGGCGTAACCGTAGGTCATCCTGCAGGATGACGGTTCGGTCGCCAACGCTCGCGCCGTCCGGATTCGTATCATCCCGGCTGTTAGCCGTTTCACGCAATCGCGCTGTCGAAACGAGGGGGCGGGTCGCATCGTAGGCCCGCCAAAACTCGGACCGACAGAGGCGATTCATGGAAACGCTGGTGCGCGACTTCCGCTACGTCCTTCGCTCGTTCTCGCGTAGCCCGGGGTTCTTCGTACTGACCGTGCTGACGCTTGCGCTGGGCATCGGCGCGACGACCGCGATTTTCAGCGTCGTGAACGGTGTCCTGCTTCAGCCGCTCCCTTACCCCGAGTCCGAGCGCATCGTTCAGGTCTTTGCGATCAATAAATCGGGAGAGCGAAACAGCATCACACAACCAAACTTCATCGATTGGCACGGGCAAAATCGAAGTTTCGCGGCACTCGCGATGTCAACGTCCGCCAACATGTCGACGGTCAACGGACTCAGCGAGCCTGTCCGCGCGCGGACGCTCTACGTCTCCCGGGATTTTTTCACGGTCTTTGGCACGAGGCCGATCGCCGGACGGGCGTTCCGCGATGATGAGTCGACGACCGCGGATCCGACAACCGCAGTGATCAGCGAGGGGTTCTGGCGAAGGAATTTCGGCGGCGACCCGAACGCGATCGGAAAGAAGATCACCGTCGGATCTTCGCTACAGACCATTGTCGGCGTGATGCCCGCGTCGATGGACTACCCGGCCGGCGCGGAGATCTGGATGCCGCATGAACCGGATCCGACGACCAGTCGAACCTCAGGCGGCTTTCGCGCCATTGGACGGCTCAAGCCTGGTGTGACGGTCGAGCAAGCGCGCGGGGATATGAGTGCGCTTTCGCACCGAATGAAGCAGCAGTATGGCGATCAAACCGGCATGTCCGACGCCGAGACGATCACGCTGCACGAGCAAATGGTCGGCAAGATCCGCGGGACGCTGCTCGTTCTCCTCGGCGCTTCGGCATTCTTGCTGCTCATCGCGTGCGCGAACGTCGTGAACTTGCTCGTCGCCCGGATGTCGATCCGCCAAAGCGAGATCGGACTGCGATTGGCACTCGGCGCGAGTCGTGGTCGACTGGCGCAGCAGTTCATGACAGAGACCGCTGTGCTCTCGCTCGCCGGCGGAATCGCCGGCGTGACGCTCGCGGCGATCGGCGTTCGCGTGCTGCTCGCGATGCAGCCGACGAGCATTCCGCGATCGGGGGACGTTCACGTGAATTGGCCGGTGATGCTATTCGCGCTTGGACTCGCAGTCATAACGGCGGTGGCCATGGGGCTGCTCACGGCATGGCACGGCACTCGAGGCGATTTGCGCGAGAGTCTCTCGGCGTCGACGCGGACGCAGTCCGGCGGAACCTCGAGCGCTCAGATCCGGCGAGCATTAGTGATCTCTCAGATGGCGCTCACGGTTGTGCTGCTCGTCGGCGCAGGGCTCCTCGGCCGGAGTTTCGTTCAGCTGCTGCAGATCAACCCCGGCTATCGGACGGAGCACGCGGTGCTGCTCGACGCGGCCATTCCATACGAAGGCGGGGACCAAGGTGCGCAGCGTCGTGTCGCCTTCTATCGCGACTTGATCTCGCAGCTCCGCGCCATTCCGGGCGTGACCAAAGTCGGCGCGGTTACGGGCTTTCCGCTCGTCGGTGGCGGCAGCGACGGCGGCTTCCTCGTCATGTCGCGTCCGGATGAGCCGATTCGCCCTGAGGATTATCCGGTCCTCTCGAAGGATCCGAAGCGAAGCGGATACGCGAACTACATGGTCGTCGACGGCGATTATTTCGACGCGATGAACATCCCGGTTCTCAATGGCCGCGCATTCAACAGCGCCGACACGCCTGGTGCCGCGCACGTCGGTGTCATCAGTGCGTCGCTCGCGAAATCGAAGTGGCCGAACGAAAATCCGATCGGGAAGATCATTCAGTATGGCAACATGGATGGCGACATGCGTCCGTTCACGGTCGTTGGCGTCGTCGGTGACGTGCGCGATCAGAGTCTCTCGACCGACCCGACGCCGACATTCTACGCGTACCTGCCGCAGCGCGGCCGTACGGGGAACGGGTTCCACGTCGTCATGCAGACCGCCGCCGATCCGACGACCGTGATGACGTCCGCGCGCGCGATTGTGCGACGCATTCGCCCGGATGTTCCACCGGTGGTTCGCACGATGGAGACGATCGTGTCGACGTCGGTCGCCGACCGAAAGTTCGTGCTCGTTCTCGTCGGTGTCTTCGGCGGCGCGGCGCTTCTGCTCGCGACGCTGGGCGTCTACAGCGTCGTGTCGTATCTCGTCACGCAGCGTCGTCAGGAGATCGGTGTTCGCATCGCGCTCGGTGCACAGCGAAGCGACGTACTAGGCCTGGTACTCCGCCAAGGCGCGATGCTCGCGATAGTTGGGATCGTCGTCGGAGCGATTGGTGCGCTCTTCCTCACGCGATTGCTCAAAGGGCTCGTGTTCGGCGTGAGCACGACGGACCCAATCGCGTTTGGGGGCGTCATGGGGTTGCTCATCGCCGTGGCGTTGATCGCGAGCTGGTTGCCGGCGAGGCGAGCCACACGCGTTGATCCAATGGATGTGCTTAGGGGGACATAGCAGGTACCAGGTACCAGGTACCAGGTACCAGGTACCGGGTACCAGGTACCAGCCTTACGCCGCGATTTGCTCCGATGCCCAATGCAGAGCGTTGAGATAAAGGTCCGGGACCATTTCGTCCGGCACCGCATTCTCTGTCGCGAGACCCTTGGCCTTGTCCCAGTTCGCCTTCTCGTACGCTTCGACCAGCTGGAGCGGCGTACCGAACGGGCCGTGGCGCTGCAGGAGCGCGCCGCGAATGTCGTCGCTCAGCTCGAGACGCGACAGGATCTTGTCCATCGGAACCTCGAGCAGCACGTCGAGCAGCGAAAGCAAACCGACGATGAACGCCGAGTCGGCATTGCGACGCTCCGCGGATGACGTCGTGACGAGCTCGCACATGCGGGCGCGCGTGATCGACGTCAGCGCGAGCTCGTGGCTCACATCGCCGCGACGACCGAGCGACGAAACGAGAATGACGGCGAGCCAACGATGCAGCATCTCGCGTCCGACCATGCGCACCGCGTGCGGGATCGACGTGATTCCGCGTCCGCCCAGTGACGCAGCATTCACGATGCGAAGAAGCTTGTAGCAAAGCGCGACGTCGCCCTGAAAGGCGGCATCGAGCGCGTCATCCTTCGTATACGGATCGCGCAAGAGGTTCAGCAGGCGCATGATCGCCAAGTGGCTCGCGGAGACGTCGGTCTTCGTGAGCACTTCGGGCTTGCTGAAGAGATATCCCTGAAAGAGCTCGTAGCCGATATCCGCGCACATGTTTCGCGTCGTTGCGGTCTCGACGCGCTCAGCCAAAAGACGAGCGCTGCTCGTGCGGAGCTCGGTCGTGACCGCGCGCAACTCAGGGTGCGGGCGGTTTAAAACGTCAATCTTCACGATCGACGCGAGGTCCAGGAGCGGACGCATCCTCGCATCAGGGACGTAGTCGTCGAGCGCCAGTCTGTAGCCCGCTTTCACCATGCGCGTTGCGGCGGCGAGCGTCTCGTAATCGCATTCGACGCTCTCGAGCAACTCGATCACGACGTCCTTCGGGTCGAACAGCTCCCAACTTTCGTTCAACAACTGACCGCGTGAGAAGTTCACGAAGGCGAGCCCGCCGCCCGACAGATTTCGCAGTCCGAGTCCGAGGAGGCTGTTGGCGATTACCTCCGCGCTCATCGAGCCGTGATCGGAATCGGCGCGATCGGCCGACGAGTCACGCCGATAAAGCAATTCGTATCCAAACAGCCCGCGTCCCAGCTCGAAGATCGGCTGGCGCGCTACGTGAATTGTGCTCATTGCGCCACTCCGGCGTGATGCGTTCGATTTATCCCGCGAGCCATCGGGCGGCGGTTGGATTTCAATGGCACAAGACTGATAGGTTCGCTGGTGGGAACGTCGGACCCCGCTTGCCGGGTTGATCACGCAGACCATTTGCCTGGACGTGACATGCTGGCTCTAGGAGTCCTCGTCTTCATTATCGGCGGCACTGACGTTCCCTTGATTCCGGCTGACCGGCTCACCGGCGAACTGGCGATTCAGGTATCCAGCGCACCGGCAAACCGGCAGACCGGCGAACCGTTGCTCCGTCCCGACGCGTTGGATGGGCCGTCCGTCGGACAGTCCGCCGGTTCGCCGGCAAGCGCCGACACATCGGCAAAAGCACCCATTTTGTTCCCATTGGATACGCCTCGCGTCCGTCGTCACGCGGTCGAAGTGAGCGACTGGTACAGTCGCCGACTCACCGTTCACCGATACGTCGCATACGCGACGATTCCGGTGTTCGCCCTCCAATGGGCGGCAGGAGATCAGTTGTATAGGAAATCCTCGGACGCGCCCACCTGGGCGAAGACGATGCACCGCGTCGGCGCGACGTCGCTCGCCGGGATGTTCACGGTGAACACCGTCACCGGAGCGTGGAATTGGTGGGAAACGCGAGGCCAGGCGCCCGGCCGTTTGCTCCGCACCGTCCATGCGCTGACAATGCTCAGCGCGGACGCCGCGTTTACTTACGCGGGCGCCAAGCTGTCCAATGACGCCGAGACGAACGCCGACAAGCGACGCGAACATCGAACAGTGGCCCTGTCGGCGATGGGTGTCACCGTCGCGAGTGGTCTCGCCATGAAGCTCTTCAACAAGTAGTCAACGATCGATGACACCACCGGAATCACTCGTCGCGCTGCTCGCGCCGTGGAACAAGTTCTATAGTCACTCGAAGACCGCGGAAACGATTGTCGTCTTTTTGCACATTGGAGGGTTGCTGTTGGCGGGCGGCTTCGCGATCGCCGCGGATCGCATGACGATTCGGGCAATCGGGTCATCCGCTGACGCGCGCGCTGCGCAGCTCAACGAGCTCGCGGCGACACATCGGTGGGTGATCACCGGTCTAACGTTCGTCGTCATCAGCGGCGGCGCGTTGCTGGCGTCCGACCTCGAGACGTTCTGGGGCTCGTGGATTTACTGGCTGAAGATGGCCCTCGTCGCTGCATTGCTGATCAACGGCTTCGCGATGACCCGCCTCGAAGTCGCGCTCGAAGCCGACCCGAGCGAGACGTCGCCGAAATGGAATACCCTGCACCGCACGGCTGTCACCAGTCTGGTGTTGTGGTTTGCAACGACGCTCGTCGGCGTCGCCCTCGCGAACTTCGCGTAGCCTTCGGCGATTAGTAAGACATCACAGCGTTATCGAGCGCGCCTCAGCGCGCTGTTGGAGAATACTCATGGATTGCACGGACGGACCTCGCGGCGATGAAGCATGCCGGGGATGCGCGCTGATGGACCGGCGCGACTTCCTCCGGGATGCGAGCGTCGCCGTCGCGAGCGTGTTGGTCGCACTCGGCGTTGCGCCAGGCATCGCGGCCGCTTCACCGATTCGATTCGTGTCGGCCATCGGCGGATCGCGCGAAGACAAGACGTATCCGATGCCCGCCACTGATGGAACGCAGATCGACAAGGCGAATGACGTCATCATCACGCGATGGCAAGGCAAGGTGTACGCATTCGGTCTCGCGTGCCCGCACCAGAACACGGCGCTCAAGTGGTCCGACAAGGACCATCAGTTCGAGTGCCCCAAGCATCACTCGCGCTTCGAGCCCGATGGCATCTACGTCAAAGACAGCGGTCGCGCGACGCGTGGACTCGACCGGTATGCGATTCGGAAGGATGGAAGCAACGTCGTCGTCAACCTCGACAAGCTGTTCCAGGAAGACGACAACGAGTCCGATTGGAAGGCAGCCGTCGTCAGCGCGTAATCACACGTCAAACTTTTCTCGCCATGTCCTGTAGCGATTGCATGAATCGACGCGGATTCCTCGCGAAGTCGGCGCTCGCGGCGGCCGCACTCGTCGCCGCCGAGGCGTGCGGCGACGGAAAAATCGGGCCGCCGAATAGATCGCCGACGTCGATCGGCACTGGCGTGACGGTGAAGCTGTCGGATTTTCCGGGACTGGCGAATGTCGGAACAGTCGTCGACATCGGTCACGAACGCGCGCTCGTGCGCACGAGCGCAACGACGTTCCGCGGTTTCTCGCGCCTCTGCACACATCAAGGCTGCGACACCGACGTGCGCAACAATCGATTCGAGTGTCCGTGTCACGGATCGATCTTCGCGTCAGACGGTTCCGTGATTCGCGGACCAAGCACCGGCGATTCGATCGGCCCGCTCGTGACACTCGCAGCGACCTTCGATCCAGTCGCCGGAACGGTCACGGTGGCATAGCTACAGAAGCGAAGTATCAGGTACGAAAAGAATGAGGACGAACGCGTCGGGCCATGCCCGGCGCGTTTTTTGTTCGATTGAATTTTCAGGACGCTGCGTCTCTATCAC
>Ga0070683_100001268_pt1 | contig 19223 bp, 23 predicted proteins | sample KBSC713LmetaG_FD_64662 | JGI IMG/M metagenome (GOLD analysis project Ga0070683, IMG submission 64662) | Corn rhizosphere microbial communities from Kellogg Biological Station, Michigan, USA - KBS C7.1-3L metaG | ecosystem: Host-associated > Plants > Roots > Rhizosphere ... | reverse complement strand
CGCGGCTACACGCAGACGCAGGGCAGCTCGAGCGGCACGGCGTCCGAGCGGCCGCGCAGCACGTACTCGCCGCCGCCCCCTTCGTCCTCGTCGGGCAGCAGCTCCTCCTCTGGAAGCTCGTCGTCGGGCAGCTCGTCGTCGGGCAGCTCGTCGAGTGGAAGGACGGCGAAGCCACGTCCCTGAGGCGCCACGCCCGAGAGCACACGACACTGCAAAGGGGTGCCGACATCGTCGGCACCCCTTTGTGCTGCGTGGAGGATCGACGTCGGCGGGTACGAGCTGCAGGTCGCGCACGTCAGCTGCTGAAATTGCGCCGATGCCGCAACGATCACAGTTTCCGACGGTGCATCCAACCCAGGTCGGCGTCGACCCGCATCCCCTCCTCCGGGTCGCCGTCTTCTCGACGAGCTTTCCGGTCGCACTCGGCGACCTCCCGACGCCTCCTGCCCTGAGCGACGGGCTCCGCCTCGACGCCCCCGCCCCGCTGCAGCGCGACGAGGCGGTGCGTGGCGCGGTGCGAGACCTGCTTCGTCACGGCGGCTACAAGCCGACCGGACGTGGGAAGCCCGCGTCCGAGTATCTCGTACGCGCGGCGACGGAGGGTGCGCTCGGCTCCATCAATGCCGCGGTGGACGCGTGCAACGTGGTCTCACTGCACAGCGGACTCCCGATCAGTGTCGTGGACCTCGATCGCGCGACGGCGCCGTTCCGGATCGGGGTCGCGCCGGAGAGCACGTCGTACGTTTTCAACGCGTCGGGTCAGGAGATCGACGTCGGGGGGCTGCTCTGCCTGTTCGACGCGGAGGGCGCGTGCGCCAATGCCGTGCGCGATTCGCAGCGCACCAAGACGCGCGCCGACACACGTTCGACGCTCAGTGTGGTGTGGGGTTGTACGGGGTTCGAGGAGCGACTCGCGATCGCGGCGCGCTGGTACCGCGAGCTGCTCCACACGCTCGGCGCGACGACCGAGCCGGTGGTTTCTTCGACAGGAGCTGTGGCGTGATCAAGTCGCTCGACGTGATCCAGGGAACGCTGGATCTGATCATCCTGAAGGCGCTCGCGCTGGAATCCGGTCACGGCTGGGGGATCAGTGACCGGATCCGGGAGATGTCCAACGACGTCTTCAAGGTTGGCCAGGGCTCGCTCTATCCCGCCCTGCACCGATTCGAGGAGCGCGGGTGGGTCACGTCGTACTGGAAGCCCTCGAAGAACAATCGGCTCGCGCGTTATTACCAGCTCACCGCGGCGGGACGACACGCGCTCGCACAGGAGATCGAATCGTGGCGCTTCTATGCGGAAGCGGTGGAGCGCGTCATCACGGCCGAGTGACGATCGTGCGGTACCCGCGCGGCAGCAGCATCACGCCTTCTTGTTCGCGCGGAGGAATTTTTCCAGATCGGCGATGATCTTCTTCTGATTCTTCAGAATCGCCTTCTGGTTGCGGATGATCTTCATCTGGTTGCCGACGATCGGACGCAGGCGCTGCTGATTGTGGAGGATCTTGTTCTGGTTTGCGATGATCGTGCGGTTGCTCGAGATGATCTTCTGCTGATTCCTGACCGTGGCATGAGCCATGGACACGCTCCGAGTGTGAGATGCGTCGTTCGGCGACGATGACGCCGACTCTGGCCGGCGTACATTAAACGGAGGTTGCCCGCCGAGGGCAAGATGGCGCGCGTAGCGCGCCGCTATCTGCCTTCGGCGACGCGCTGCCAGAACTTCGGCAGGTAGCCGGCACGCGGCAGCCGGCGCGCCTGCGTGTCGTCGCTGAGCGCCTCGAGCATCGTGGACAGCGAGATGCCGTGCGTCGGACGCAAGGCGACGTCGATGGCGTCACCGGCGGCGACGTCTCCCTCCTTCACCACGCGGAGGTACGCGCCCATTCGGCCGACGTGCTGGAAACGCTGCGGGAAGCGAGGATCGCCGAGCCGTATGCCGAGCTTGAAGCACGGGAGGCGGATCTGCGCGATCTCGAGCACCGCGGATCCGACACTCCACCGTTCGCCGACGAGGGCAGCCGACAGGTCGATGCCTTCGACGGTGAGGTTCTCTCCGAAGAGCGCCGGCTCGAAGTCGAGTCCCTCGTGCGTGCGCCAGTAGTCGTAGTCCTCACGCGCGTAGGCGTAGACGGCCTTGTCGGAACCCCCGTGGACCGTGCGATCGGCCTGGTCGTCGCCGGCGAAGTTCACACCGCGCAGGGCGATGCGACCGGAGACGGGAGCCTTCCAGATGGCGGTCGAGACCAGTTCGCCGCGCCACTCCACGTCGCGGACCGAGCCCACGTTGACCGAGATGACTCGAGCGGGGATTGCCATCGTGCGAAGTTAGTCGCGGACGGCTCGCCTCACCCGGTCTGTCGACTTCCGGCGCTGGCGCGGTATCACTTCACCTCGATCCTGACCGATCCGCTCTTCCCGCCGTTCTGGGACGTCTGGGCGGTGATCGTCACCTTTCCCGACCGCCTCGCGGTCACGACGCCGCTTCCGGACACCGTCGCCGTGTTCGTGTTGGAGCTCGACCAGAAGAAGCTCTGATTCGGGATCACGTTCCCCCTGCCGTCCGTCGCGGTGGCGGAGAGTTGCATGGTCGATCCCGGCTTCAGCTTCTTCGAGGGCGCGGTCACGGTGACGCTCGACGGCGGCCCCGGCGTGACGGTGATCGTCGCCGTCCCCTTCACGCCGTCGATCGTGGCGGAGATCGTCGCCACACCGGTCTTCGACGTCGCCACGTGGCCTCCGGTCACCGTGGCGACGGCAGAGTTGTCACTCGCCCAGGCCGCCGACTTGCCGCCGATCGCGTTGCCTCTGGCGTCCCTCGGTGTGGCGGCGAGGAGCCGGGTCTCTCCCGCCTGCATCGAGCTCGTGGCGGGGGTGACGTCGACGCGCGCGACGGTCACTTGCGAGCCGTTCGACGGCGGCGGCGACGTGTTGCTCGCCACGGTCACCGTCGCGATCCCGGACTTTCCGAGCGCGTTCGCGGCGACCTTCGACGTCCCGACGGCCAGCGCCGTGACGATGCCATCGGCCGAGATGCTGACGATCCTGGAGTCCTCGACCGTCCAGGTGATCGCCGTATTAGGCACGACGCCGCCCGAATCGTCCCGCACTTCGGCCTGCAGGGGAAGCTGGGCATTGAGCGTGATCGTCGAGCTGGCCGGGCTCACGACGATCGCGCCCACCTTCGGAGTCACATCAGGCGCCGTGCTACCGCACGACCAACTCCACAGCGCGACCACGACCAAGGTCGCCGACGTGCGTACGCTCCTCCACATGTTGCCGCTCCTTCCGAGCTCTACGCCGCACCTGATCCAGCAGGACGTTCGACGTGGACTGGCAGCGTCGATCGCGCATGCGTCGCATATGGAGTGCCGCAAGCGTCGCCGCGTTCACATCGCGGCGGATCGTTCCTCGGAAAGCAGGGTCGACGTGGGCAGCGTCGTCAGAACACGTCGATCGTGACGGAGCCGCTCACGCCGCCGGTCTGGGCCGTGATCGTCACGACACCGGATCGCTTCCCCGTCACGAGTCCGCTCCCGGACACCGTGGCGGTGCCGATGTTGGACGTCGACCAGAGAAAGTTCTGAATCGGCACGGTGTTTCCCTGGTCGTCCATCGCCTTGGCGGTGAGCTGCATGGTCGATCTCACGCTCAGGGTATTCGACGGCGCCGTGACGGTGACCGTCGCCACCGCGCCGGGAGTCACGGTGATCTTTGCCGTCCCCTTCACGCCGTCGACGGTGGCGGTGATCGTCGCCACGCCGGTCTTCGACGTCGTCACGTTGCCGCCATTCACCGTGGCGATGGCCGAGTTGTCGCTCGTCCAGACCACCGCTTTGCCGGCGACGACGTTGCCCCTCGGGTCTTTCGGCGTGGCGACGAGTTGCTGCGACTGCCCCGCCTGCAGCGAAACCGACGTGGGGGCGACGTCGACGCGAGCGACGACCTGCGACACGGTGACCGTCGCGCTGCTCGACTTGCCTTCGCTGGCGGCGGTGATACTCGCGGTCCCGGACCCCACGCCGGTCACGAGACCGGAGCCATTCACGGCCGCAACCGAAGGATTACTCGTCGTCCACTGGATGGCCCGATCGGACATCACGGCCCCGTTGGCGTCGAGGGCCGCCGCCGAGAGTTGGACGGTTGCATCGACCGCGATGGCAGCGCGATCGGGCTGCAGCCTGACACTCGCGACCGGGGGCTTCGTCACGGTGATCGTCGCGATCCCGGATTTGCCAAGGGCGTTCGCGGCGACCTGCGACGTCCCGATGGCCAGCGCCGTGACGAGTCCGGTGCCCGAGACGCTGACGATCTTCGGATCCTGCACCGTCCAGGTGACCGCGGCGCCCGGGATGGTGGCGCCGGATCCATCCTGCACCTGCGCCTGCAGCGGAAGCTGGGCCTTGAGGACGAGCGTCGAGGCGGCTGGTGTCACGACGATCGTGGAGACCTGCGAGGTCGCGTCGGGTGCCGTGCTACCGCACGACCAACCCGATAGCGCGACCACGACCATCGTCGTCAGCGTTCGTCCGATGCTGGACATTTCGCCACTCCGCAGGAGCCTGTTTCGCACGCGCACTCATATTCGCCGTGCGCAAGGCGAGCACAAGCGACCTCAACCGTAAAGAACGGAGTCGGTCAGTTCACGACGATCGATATCGATCCGCTCTTCCCGCCGGTCAGCGACGTCTTCGCGGTGATCGTCACGGTCCCCAACCGCTTCCCGGTCACGACCCCGTTCGCGGACACCGACGCGATATTGATGTTGGAGCTCGTCCAGAGGAAGCTCTGATTGGCGATCGTGTTCCCACGACTGTCCTTCGCGGTAGCGGTCAGCTGGAGAGTGGCTCGCGCGCCGACGCGATTGGAGGGGGCCGTCACCATCACGCTGGCGACCGCGCCCGGTGTCACGGTGATCGTCGCAATACCAGACTTCCCGAGCGCGTTCGCAGCGATCTGCGAGGTCCCGACTGCCAACGCCGTGACGACGCCCTCGTTCGAGACACTCACGATCCTGGGGTCCTGGACCGTCCAGACGACCGCGGCCCCCGGGATGCCGGCGCCGGATGCGTCCTGCACCTGTGCCTGCAATGGTAGCTGCGCGTCGATCGCGAGCGTCGAAACGACGGGGCTCACGACGATGGTCGCGACTTGTGGCGGCGCGTCGGGCGCCGTGCCACCAGCGCACGACCACCCCGACAGCGCGACAAGGACCATTCCGGCCAGCGTGCGTCCGCTCGTCGACATCTCGTCACTCCTTCGTCTCTTTCCACGGTTGGAGCGGCAGGACCTCGGCGTCGACTGGCCGCGTGTAGCGTGGGGCAAACCGGAGCATACGCAGTGCCGGTAGCGTTCTCGGGCAGACATCGCCGTGTACGGCGCCAGATGCAGAAAACCCGGCATCGACATTGAAGTCGTTGCCGGGCTTTCAGTTGCCCCTCCTGGGATCGAACCAGGACTCTCCTGATCCAGAGTCAGGCGTGTTGCCAGTTACACCAAGGGGCAGCGTGCATCCGCCGACTGACTAGCCATTCGGGGAACCCATGTATTTTAGCCGTGGTAGGATGCCGCTTCAACCCCTTGCCCCGGCCACGGAGTAGACGCTGTCCCGACCCAATCATCCGCGCCTCGCTCACCGGGCTCGGCAAGCTCTATTTCTCTCGTTGTTCGCCGGGGTGATCAGCTGCCGAGAGACCTTCAGCGGGTTCGGCGGCGGCATGCGCGCCCGCGCCAGCGCGGACCAGATGTTCGGCGCGCTCGGCGAGAGCTTCACCGAAGTGGCGCGCAGCCCGAAGCTCCTCTACGCGAGACTGCAGCTGGCCAAGCACGCGCTGCTCCCGACGCGCGCCTTCGAGGACACCGCCGTATGGACGGGCAGCTCGGGGGCGGTGCGGCTGCTGGAGGTCCAGGGCGCGTTCCAGAGCGGCCACTACGCGTTGTCGGCGCATCCGAGCGTGCCGGCGCCGAACAAGCCGGCGGACAGCCGGCATGTCATCACGCTCAGCCGCCTCTCGGACGGCGAGTATCGGTGGGACACGAACGTGGACTTCGCGATCGGCACGATCCGGCCGAACGAAGTGGCGACGGTGTTCTCGCGGCTGCTTTCCTCGGCGGAAGGCAAGAGCACGAACGATGTGCGTGCCGAGCTGGCGTCGTTCGCGCCACGCACCTCGAGCGCACTGGGGACGGCGTTCTCGCTCGACTCGGTGGTGCCAGTGCGGCTCCCGGACGGCAGCGCCGTACTGACGTTCACCATCGCGATGCGATCGGACCTGTTGAAGCAACGCTATCCGACGTTCGCCGCCTTCTTTCACAAGTACATCGACCCGGCGCGATATCGCATCACGGTGACGGATCGCGCGGGAACGCCCTACTTCGAGGCGAAGGCGGCGGACCGTCTGCTCACGGTGCGTCTCCGCACGATGGACGGAAAGCTCGTCTCGCTATCCGGGCCGGCGACGCCGATGCCGGATACGCTCGAGCTGCTCATGGACTTCAAGACGAGCGTGAAGCATCTCGGCGTGGGGTTCCACGGGCTGCGCACGGAGTTGATCCACGTGCGGAAGAGCGACTCGGAGAACGGCTGGGTGATCTCGGCGCGACGAGAGCCCGACTGGGACTTGCCCCTGTTCACGGCGCGGATGATCCGCACGCCGCTCCGCCGGCCATTCGCGGGGGAAGGGTCGCTCTTTCGCATCGGCGTTCGTGGGGACGGCACGGGGCAGACGGTGATATTTCGCGAGATCCGGCTCTTCGTGCAGGAGAGCGCGATCCTGCGATTCCTGAACGCGTTGAGTGGCGCGGCGTTCAGCGAGTTCGCCGATCAGGTGGACGCAGAGCAGAACGCCTGGCTCCGCGAGATATTCGTCGCGATGCGCGACGACGCGCGCGCCGCGATCACGCCCTGAGCGTGCCCTCCGTCAGCGGCGCGGCGGCCGACGCGGGGGACGACTCCGTGATGTGCGAGAAATAAAAACGCCGCGAACCCAGGAGGCTCGCGGCGTATCGTCCCGGACCGGGACACTCACGACGGAGGTTGCCACGCGCGCCGTCATTGGAACTCTCCGTCCTACCGAACGGCGGCGGGCAATATATCGATTCGTTGGCGACCGCTATGCCTTCAACAAACGCAAGGACTACGCCAACTAAATCTCGTCACAAAATGGAGCTGAGGGGGATCGAACCCCTGACCTCTGCAGTGCGATTGCAGCGCTCTCCCAGCTGAGCTACAGCCCCGCATCGATGGCTCATGGAGAGCGTGGATCCGCTCCGTCCATTGGCCAGACGGAAACGGCCCCGCAACCGTGCGGAGCCGCCGTCACAGAAGAAATCTAGCCGGACGGTCCGCGCTGTCAAGCAGACGCGCGGCCAGCGTGGAGGTAACACGCGGGAGCGTTCAGTGGGTGGGAGGACGCGAATGCGGACGTTCGATCCGCGCGAGCGACTTGCCCGGAGGCGCGGCCTGGTTCATCATGCGGCACACCCACCGCTCATGATTCTTCCTGCCGCCCCCGACGTCCTCGCCGCCGCTCATCGGCTCCGAGGGGTGATACAGCGCACGCCGTGCAGCTACTCGGCGCCACTCTCGGCGCGCGCGGGCGCGGAGATCTACCTCAAGTGGGAGAGCCAGCAGCACACGGGCTCCTTCAAGCTGCGCGGCGCGTTCAATGCGCTGTTGACGATGCCGCACGAAGAGCGCCGGCGCGGCGTGGTCGTCTCGTCGGCGGGGAATCATGGGCTGGGCATCGCGCACGCCGCGCGAACGCTGGGCATGCGGGCGCGCGTGTTCATCCCGGCCACCGCGCCCGATGTGAAGCGCGATGGCATTCTGGCGCTGGGCGCGGAGGTCGACGCGGAGCAGCCGGACTACGATGCGGCGCACGAGGCGGCCCTCGCGTATGCGACCGAGCATCGGGCGACGTTCGTGAGCCCTTGCACGGGACGGCCGCTGCTCGCGGGCCAGGGCACGGTGGGACTCGAGATTCTCGAGGAGCTGCCGACGGTTCGCACGCTCGTCGTTCCGGTCGGCGGAGGCGGGCTCGCGGGCGGAATCGCGGTGCTCGTGCGCGCGCTGGCTCCGCACGTGCGGATCATCGGCGCGCAGAGCGAGCTGACGAACGCGATGTCGCTCTCACTCGCCTCGGGCCAGCGCACGGTGATCCCCGTGGTGCCCACCCTCGCCGATGGTCTCGCGGGCCAGGTGGACGACGAGGGGATGTTGATCGGCCGATTCGCGCTGGACGAGATCGTGGAAGTCTCGGAGCGGGAGATCGCCGACACGATGCTCTGGCTCTCGCGCATGCACGGCGCGCGCGTGGAAGGCTCCGGGGCGGTCGCGACGGCCGCGGTGCTTGCACGCGGCAAGTGGGACGGGCCGGTAGCCGCCATCGTGAGTGGAGGCAACGTCGACCTGCGCGTCTGGAACCGGATCGCCGGAGACGCCGAGGAAGCCGCCGCGGTCGCGTAGTCGCGGACCACACACGAACGACGAACGGCACGCCGGAATTCTCCGGCGTGCCGTTTCGATATCGCGAACCTCGAGTGCTACGGGCGCTCGATATTGCGCTCGTCGGCCGTCGCGGGACGACGCTCGCCACCGAGCGAATTGCCCGACGGACGTGCCGTGCTCTGTCCACCGCCGGCCGCCTGCCCGTTGGTGCCAGCCGCGAGTCCGACCTCGCGATCGCTCTGGAAGCGCTGGGCGTTGGCCTGCTCGCCGGCGCCCTGCTGGAGACGAGCGGCCCGGTTGGCACCGCGTGCCTCGCCGCCACGACGGCCGATGGCCGCCATGTGCTCGCGGTTGCGGCTCACCGTGACACCGCCCTTGCGTCCCGCGGCGCGTGCCTCGCTGGAGTCGAATTCGTGCGCGGTGCCCTTCTGGTGTGCCGCGCGCCCGCCCTTGCTCGCGATCTCGCGCTGCTTCGAGCGATCCATCGAGGCGAAGCCCCGATTGCTGCGACGCGTCGAACCGCCCGCATCGGAGCTCGCATCGCCGCGGCTCGCGCCCTCTCCGCCCGTACTGCGCGCAGAGCGACCACCCTCGTTGGAGATCTCTCGCTGCCGCTCCCGATCCGCGCCGAAGCTGCGCTCCTCGTCATTCGGTCTGATCGCCATTCCCGCTCCTCCTGAAAGTGGTGGCCCACTCTGTCCAGTACTGCGCTATCCCGACGTCCGGGTCTCTCCGCTGCAAGCCCTCAGGGCTCATCTCGAAAAATCGTGTGCAAACTGCGGACCCAAGTGTTTGGTGCTGCGAGGCCTTTCCGCATTTGCCTTCGTGAATGCGACGCAATCGATCGTGATCCACATCGAGCGCAAAGATGCGGGCAAGTGGCGGGCCGCGACGAACTATATTCCCGCCATGTCGCTCGCGGTTCGTCTTCTCGGAACTTCCGCATCACGCCCCACCGTAGAACGTAACGTCGCGTCGGTCGCAATCGTTCGCGAGGGCGAGACACTGCTCGTCGATTGCGGCGAAGGCACGCAGCGGCAGATGATGCGCTATGGGGTGTCATTCGGACTGGCCGATATCTTCTTCACGCACTTCCACGCCGATCACGTGATCGGCGTCATTGGGCTGCTTCGCACGATGTCGCTGCAGGGGAGAACGGACCCGCTGCGCATCTGGGGACCACGTGGAGCACAGCGCACGATGAAGCGCGCCGAGGACTTCGGGATGGACCGTCTCACCTTCCCAATCCAAGTGGAAGAGTTGGACGCAGGAAAGGTTATTGGACGAAAGGATTACTCGATCGTGACGTTCCCGGTCGACCACCGCGGCTCGCGGTCCCTCGGCTATGCCCTGGTCGAGGAGGAGCGGAAGGGCCGGTTCAACCCGGAGCTCGCGCGGTCGCTGGGCATTCCCGAGGGACCGCTGTGGGGCGAGATCCATCGCGGACGCTCGGTGACGCTCGACGACGGCCGCGTGATCGATCCGTCCGTGCTGGTGGGTGCGAAGCGGCCGGGCCGCCGCGTGGTTGTGACGGGGGACACACGACCGTGCGCGGGAACGCTGGAAGCCGCGCGCGGTGCCGACCTACTGGTGCACGAGGCGACGTTCGGCCACGAGGAGCACGAGCGCGCGGTGGAGACGGGTCACTCGACGGCGCGCGAGGCGGCGTGCCTGGCGCGCGACGCCGGCGTGCGGTCGCTCGTGCTGACCCACTTCTCGGCGCGATACTCCCGCGACGCCTCCGACCTGGCGCGGGAGGCGCGCGAGTGCTTCGAGAATACGATCTGCGGAAGAGATGGGCTGGAGGTCGAGGTCGGGTACCCCGACTGAACTACAACTACGCGTAGCGGGTCGCGAATACTTGATAGCGGGACTGGCATACTGGCCCCCAGACACAGGGGCCAGGCTGTCCTGCGATTGCGCTCAGCCGCTAATGGGTTCGGGGCCCTTCAGCGGATCCTGACGCGAGACGGGCATCGAGCGGTGGAAGAGGCGCATGATCGTTCCAGCGTCGAGCTGCTCGAGGATGCGGGCGGGATCGAGGCGCGAGGTGACGCTGCGTGATTCGGGGCCGCGGCTGATGATCCAGTTGTAACGGTCGAGGCGCGAGGTACGGCCGTCGGGATGGCGGAAGACGACCATCGCGTTGCTCGAGCCGGGCGACTGCACGGTGACGCCCCACGTGGTGCCGTCGGGCGCGGTATAGGTCTTCGTCGGTGTCATGAGTGCGGGAGAGGGCTTCGTCAGCCGACGAGCGTCGGCGAAAGGGGGCGGCGACCGGCGTAGCCGGCGTCCTCGTCGTGCCAGTACTGCACCGCGGGCTCGCCAAGCCGCCAGCAGAGGAGCACGCGCCGGCCATCGAGCTCACTCGGGAAGTCGACGAGGCCGATCCGACGGTCCTTGAGCTGGATGCCGAGTGACTCGAGCTCCGACTGGAACGCATCGATCTCGCGCGCGATCTCCTGCGCGCGACGCTCGAGCGCGACGAGACGCGGGTCTGGGATGTCGGACCGAGCCTCGACGACGACGGCATCCAGCTCGGCGATCGTTTCCTGCCAGCGCTGATGCTCTCGCACCACGTCCTCGACGATGCGCCGGACCAGCGGGAGCGTGCGATTGGCGTAATCGACGGTGAAGAGCTTCATGCCGTGAAATCTAACCGCATCCAGAGTGCCGGGGAGCCACGCCGACGAGGACGGGGCGTTGCCGGCGCGGCCGGCACGACTTCCTGCTGGTCAGCTGCGCTCGGCGAGCGAGGTCTCGCGCCGGCGGGCCGCCTGGGCGTGGAGGTCACGATCCTCCTGGGTAACGAGGTGCAGCGGAGGGACGGGCGCGGGCTTCCCCATCTGGTCGAGGTGCACGAAGGTGAGCCAGCACTCGTTCGTGTGCCGCCGTTCGCCCGTGGCGATGTTCTCGGCGTACACGTGGGCGAGCACGGACATCGAGGTGCGGCCGACGTGCACGACGCGCGAGCGGACCTCGACGAGCTCCCCGACGTGGATGGGCTCCTTGAACAGGATCCGGTCGATCGAGAGGGTGGTGGCCTGGCCGCCGGCGTGGCGCATCGCGCTCAGGGCGGCGCAGCGGTCCACCATGCTCATGATCACTCCGCCAAAGACGGACGGGCGGCGGAGATTGTTCGCCTGATGGGGCATCATCAGGTCGGCGATCACGGCTTCGGACGCGTGAGGGGTGCGGGGCGAGGTGTGATCGGCGTTCGGTGGGATCATGCCCTGTGGCGGGGTGAGGACGTGCGGTGGTGGTGCGAACCGCGACCATGCACGAGCCGGACGACCGGACGCGGCGGCCGGACACGGCGCGAGGCGGTCCGAGCCGCTTCATCGTACAGCGCCGACTCGTCGAACGCCCGGGCGAGGGCGCGCCGCGCCGTGGAATCCGCCCTGGGCTGGTCGAGCCAGAAGATGCGAAGCGCCGGCGCGGGGACGTGCCCGACGAGCCACTCCCGAGAGGTGCTGTCGCGCAGGAGCAGGCGCGCGACGTCCTCGCTGGAGTCGTAGCGGACGACCACGTCGTAGCGGCCGTGCCGCCAGACGTCGCGGCGTCCGTCCGCCGAGCCGACGGGGAGGGTCGGCGCGACATCGGCCCACCACGCCGGCTCGCCGATGCGGATCGGCGGGAGCTCGAGCAGGTGGCCGGCCTCACCCGAGCCCGTCCCGGCGAGGGCGTAGGAGACCGCCGGCTCGCCGTCGACGAGGGTGAGGGCGAAGCCATCCGGATCGAGCCGGTAGGCGCTCAGCAGTGCCGCAGTGCGCGCCCGGTCGATGCGGTCTCCGCCGGAGCGGACGGAGTCCAGCGTGGAGGCAACGGCGAGGGTGCGGCGCTTCCGGATGGGACCGAGGTCGCCGGCGGCGACCCGTGCGAGGGAAGCGCGGTGGCCGTTCGTGAGGTCGATCACCCCCCGCCGGCTGGCGTGCCAGGGGGAGGCGTCGTCCCGCTCGACGTCGACGTGGAGGCTATATGAGAGGAAAGGGCCGTGGAGGTCGGTGAGATCGACCGTCGCCGTGGCTCGCCAGAGCGGGTCATCGTTGGTGTCGTCGTCGGGCTGCACGCGCACGTCGTCCGGATGGAGGTGCGCGTAGAGCCGAGCGAGGCGCGGGACGATCGTGTCCTCGTAGACGAGCAGGGAGTCGCCGGAGATGAGATCGCGGCGATAGACGCGCTGACCGACGAGGACCGCGTCCTCGAAGGAGCGGTCGTCGTCCTCGACATAGAGCTCGTAGAAGCGGCCGTCGACACGGGCGAGCTCGAGCGGCGCACCACGCATGCGGACCGTTCCATGATCGCTCGTGACCCAGTACGACGAGTCGCCAGCAGCGAGCACGAAGTCGGCCGGCGGGGGACTGCCGGCGCCAGAGCGCGCGGCGTCGTGACAGCCGGCGACGGCGCCGAACGCGAGCGCGGCGGCGAGGGTCAGGAATGGTCGGCGAGAAGGCATGTGCATCGAGGGAAATATACGGCAGAGCGGTCCGAGAGCCGGCGCGAAAGCTGCGACGAGGCGGTCCGCCGATTAGGCTGCTCGACTCACCCGATCCCAGCCCGCCAGTGCACGCCCGACGTCAGCCCCGCTTCCCTGCTCTTCTTGTCGCGGTCGCGCTCACCGCCTGCTCGGCGGTCGCCGAGCAAGGCTCCAGATCGCCGAGCGTCCAGGAGGCGTCCGCCCATCATGACTCGGCGGGCAGCTCGCCACCCGTGACCCTGGTCACGAACACGGCGCGCGATTCCAGCGCGGGCGCGATCGCCGGGGCCGAGCCCCAGGCAGCGAGCCGACAGGGCAGCACGGCGCAGGCGGATCGGGAGTTCCCCATCGTCCGTGCGCTCTACGTGAACCGGTTCGCGGCGCAGAGCACGAAGCGCATGCGTCAGCTGATCCAGATCGCCGACGAGACGGAGATCAACGCGCTCGTGATCGACATGAAGGACGAGTTCGGGTTGAACTTCAAGACGCAGAACCCGGAGTTCGCGCGCAACGCAGGCACGGCGGGTGTGGTGCGCAACCTCCCCGCGCTGCTCGACACGCTGCGCGCGCACAAGATCCTGCCGATCGCGCGGCTGGTGGTGTTCAAGGACTCGGTGACGGCGCGCGTGCACCCGGAGTGGACGATCCGGCGCCAGGACAACTCCGTGTGGCGCGACAAGAAGGGGATCGCGTGGGTGAATCCGTATCACCACGAGCTGTGGAACTACAACATCGGCGTGGCGGAGGAGCTCGCGAAGATGGGGTTCGGCGAGATCCAGTTCGATTACATCCGCTTTCCCGAGCCGTATCCGTCACTGCCGAAGCAGGTCTTCCCGGACAGCAAGGGCGTGAGCAAGCCCGACCTGCTCGCGCAGTTCCTCAAGGAAGCCAACGAGCGGTTCGACAAGCTGGGCGTTCGCACGACGGCGGACATCTTCGGTCTGGTCACCACGGTGAGTGGACCGCTCGAAGTGGGACAGTGGTGGGAGAAGATCTCACCGCACGTGGACGTCGTGCTGCCGATGGTCTATCCGTCGCACTATCCGCGCGGCGACCTGGGGCTCGCCGTGCCGAACGCGGAGCCGTACAAGGTGCTGACGATCGCGCTCACGCGCGCGCGGCAGCGCGACCAGAAGCTCGGGATCAAGACGCCGGAGCACATCCGCCCCTGGCTGCAGGCGTTCACGCTGGGGAAGCCGCCGTACGGCCCCGCCGAGATCGAGGCGCAGAAGAGGGGAACGTACGACTCGGGCTATGACGGATGGGTGCTGTGGAACCCGGGCTCGAAGTACGAGGTGTTCCTGCCGGCGCTGGAGAAGACGCTGGTGGCGAGAAAGAGGGGATGAGGGACGGCCTCGTGAAGCTCCTGCATCCCGAGGCCGTTGTCGTTTCTCACTCACCCACTCACCGCTGTTCACCGATCCGGACACCCGCCCACTGCTCCACGAGCTTGACCGCCTCGACGTGATCGGCCTCCTCGCCGAGTGTGGTGTGCGCGATGCGGAACAGATCGGCCGCGAGCTGCAACAGCGGCGCGGGCACTTTCTGCTCGCGTGCGACACCGGCGGCGATGCCGATGTCCTTGTCGAGCAGCGCGAGGCGGAAGGTGCGCGGGAAGGCGCGCGTGAGGACGCGCTCGGGGAAGAGGTTCATCGACGCATTGGAGCGGCCGCTCGACGCGTTGATCACGTCGAGCGCGACGTCCGCCTTCACGCCGAGCTTCTCCAGTGCAGCGAGGCCTTCGCCGGTGCTCCAGACGTGTACGGCGAGCAGCGCGTTGTTGACGGCCTTCAACGCGTCGCCGGCACCGACGTCGCCGCAGTGCACGATCTTCTTCCCGAACGCCTCGAGCACGGGGCGGACACGATCGAGCAGCACCGCGTCGCCGCCGACCATCACGGTGAGCGTGCCCTGCTCCGCCCCGACCGTCCCGCCGCTCACCGGCGCGTCGAGGAAGCCGACGCCGTGCTCGGCGAGGCGCGATGCGATGCGGCGTGACGTGGCGGGATCGCCCGAGGTGCAGTCGACGAGCGCGGCACCCTTCGAGAGTCCGGCGAGCAGTCCGTCCGGACCGTCGAGCAATCGCTCGACGTCCGCCGAGATGGGGAGGCAGGTGATGACGACGGCGGCACCGCGCGCCACATCGGCGGGGGTGGCGGCCTGACGCGCCCGATGCTCGGCGGCGAACGTGCGGGCGCGTTCGGCGGTGCGGTTCCAGACGGCGAGCTCGATGTCGGGCGCGGCGGCGAGGCGCGCGGCCATCGGGCGTCCGATCGCGCCGAGGCCGAGGAAGGCGACGGTAGTCATGCGCGGAAGCTAATATCAATCCATGCGCACGCGTCTCCGCATCCTCGGCATGAGCACTCCGCACTGCATCCGCGCGGTGTTCACCGCGCTCACGCCGGTGGAGGGGATCATCTCGGCGGAGGTCGTGCTCGGCGCGGCGGAGATCGAGCACGACGGGCGCGCGACGGGCGCGGCGTTGCGCGAGGCGATCGCGGTGGCCGGGTACGAGGCGGAAGTGGTCGCCGAGGAGCGGAGGCGGTTGAGGGTGATGGGTGATGGGTGATGGGTGGTGGGTGATCGGTGATCGGCGGACCTCGGGATGCTCCTGCGTCCCGAGGTCGACTGTTCACTGATCACCGCGAACTGATCACCGGGCGCGCTTGCGCGCCCCGCGGGTTGTGTCGCCACGCGTCCCCGCCCTACTTTGACGGCTCGTCGCTCCCGACCGCCGCCGAGGACGTCGCATGACGCCAGCCCAGCACAATCCCGAGGAGCGTCCGCTCGGCGCTCTCCTCGCTCCCGACATCATCGCGCTGCTCGAAGAGTCGCCGGCGATGATCGCGGCCGAGACCGAGGAGATGCACCCCGCGGATCTCGCCGACGTCGCCGAAGCGATGCCGGAAGCGCAGGTCCCAGTGTTCCTCGCCGCGCTGCCGAAGGACCGCGCGGCGCAGGTGCTCGAGTACCTGGACGAGGAGCTCCGGGCCGAGGTGCTCGAGGCGATGACCGCGCAGCAGGCGGCGGCGCTCGTCACCGAGATGAACCCCGACGAGCGCGCCGACGTCCTCGAGGAGCTGGACGAGGAGAAGGCGGAAGAGATCGTCGAGGAGATGCCGGCGGAGACGCGTCGCGAGACGCAGCAGCTGCGGCGCTACGATCCGGATTCCGCCGGCGGGCTGATGACGACGGAGTTCGTCTCCGTCAACGGCGAGACGACGGTCGAGGAAGCGCTTCGGCTGGTGCGCCGGATCGCGCGGAGCGAGAAGCGCGAGGCGATGCACGCGATTTATACGACGGACGAGGACGGCCGATTGGCGGGCGTCCTCTCGCTGCGCGAGCTGCTGGCTGCTCCGGAAGGGGCGACGCTGGCCGACGTCGCGTGGACGGAGCCGCAGGCCGTGTCGCCGACGGCGGATCGCGAGGAGGTGGCGCGCGTCATCTCCAACTACGACCTCGTCGTCGTGCCGGTGGTGAGCGAGTCGGGGCACGTGATGGGGGTGATCACCGTCGACGATGTCATCGACGCGATCGAGGAGGAGCAGACCGAGGACGTCCAGAAGTTCGGCGGTCTCGAAGCGCTGGACGAACCGTACAACACGATCGGCTTCTGGGCGATGATCCGGAAGCGCGCGGTGTGGCTGAGCGCCCTGTTCATCGGCGAGATGTTCACGGCCACGGCGCTGGGCGTGTATCAGAAGGAGATCGATCGCGCGACGGTGCTGGCGATCTTCCTTCCCCTGATCGTGAGCTCGGGGGGCAACTCCGGCTCGCAGGGGACGTCGCTGATCATCCGCGCGCTCGCGCTCCGCGAAGTCACGCTGAAGGACTGGTGGCGTGTGGCCGGCCGCGAGATCATGACCGGTGTCACGCTCGGGATCCTCCTGGCGGTGATCGGCTTCTCGCGGATCGAGCTCTGGCAGAGCATGGCGGACCGCGGGGTGACGGCGTTCGGCGTGGCGCTGGGGCACGACTACAGCTGCGTGGCGGAGGGGATCGGTCGCGCGGCGCGGTGTGGGGTGGTGAACCCGCATCTCGTGGCCCTCACCGTGGCGCTCTCGCTGGTCGGCGTCGTGATGTTCGGCACGCTCGCCGGAGCGATGGTGCCGTTCATCTTCCGCAAGCTCGGATTCGATCCGGCGAGCGCCTCGGCGCCGTTCATCGCGACGTTCGTCGACGTGACGGGGCTGATCATCTACTTCAACGTGGCGCTGCACCTGTTGCTGCGGTGAGCACGGCGGCCGTGGATTCACTGCTGCACCGTGAGCGCGTGGGCACGGCGCGCGCGACGATGCTCATCGTCGTCGCCGCGTGCTGCTTCGGCTCGATCGCCACCCTGGCGACGCTCGCCACGCGCGCCGGCGCGCGCATCGTCGACGTACTGACCTGGCGCTACGTGATCGCCGCCGTGCTGCTGGTGGTGGTCAATGGTGGAATGGCCCCGGTGCGCGCGCACTCGCGGCGCGCGTGGTCGCTGCTGCTGTTCGGCGGTGGTGGACAGACGGTGATCGCCACGCTCACGCTGGCCGCGCTGCGCTACGTCAGCGCGGCGACGATGATCTTCCTCTTCTATTCGTATCCGGCGTGGGTCGCCGTGCTGTCGGCGCTGCGGGGACGCGAGCCGCTGACCGGGCAGCGCGTCCTGGCGCTCGGGCTGTCGTTGGCGGGGATCGGCGTGATGGTCGGGGTGCCGGGGACGGGCGACGCCTCGTCGGCGATTGGCGTCGCCCTCGCGCTCGTCGCGGCGCTGCTCTACGCGCTGTACATCCCGATGATCGACCATCTCGGCCGCGGCGTGCCGGCGGCGGTGACGTCGACGTTCGTCTGCGTCGGCGCCGCGGTGATCCTCGGTGTGGCCGCGGTCGCGACGGGCGGGCTCGTGCTGCACGAGGCGCCGGTCGCGTGGCTCGGGATCGGACTGCTGGCGGTCGTCTCCACCGTCGTCGCCTTCATGCTCTTCCTGCACGGGCTCGCCGCGATCGGCCCGGTGCGCACGGCGATCATCAGCACCGTGGAGCCGTTCTGGGGAGCGTTCCTTGCCAGCATCGTCCTCGCGCAGCCACTGTCGGCGCACACGCTCGGTGGTGGCGCACTGGTCGCGGCGGCGGTGATCCTGCTCAACCTGCCGACGCGACGGACGTCGCCGGCGCGCGCGTGACCCGGACCGTGACGACCGGATCCACTCGTCACCACGAATCGTAGGAGCTCCGTGATGGACGCCGTACACCTGAACATCGAAGGGATGACGTGCGAGCACTGCGTGCGCGCGATCGACAACCGACTGCGGAAGACGCCGGGGGTCCACGTGGACAAGGTCGTGGTCGGCGCGGTCGACCTGCACTACGATCCGTCGAAGATCTCGCTCGACGAGATCAGCGAGGTGATCTCGGATGAGGGCTACACCGTCGAGTGATCTCACTGCGACGACGGTAGCGGGTAGCGAGCAGCGAGTACCTGGTAGCGGGACTGTTGCTCTGGCCTCTGTGGCAAGTGGGCGTTCGTGCCGCGTATTCGGCGCAACCCCGCTGCGCGCGTCGGGTATCGGCGTGTTGGACTCGATCCCACTAGGAGGTCATGATGAAACGCTCTATCCTGCTCGTCGCCGCGCTGGCCACTGTCTCGGCGAACGGGTGTGCCTCGACGAGCAATCAGACGAAAGGCGCCGTCATCGGCGCGGCGTCAGGCGGGACCGTTGGTGCGCTGATCGGCAACGCCACGGGGTCGACGGCGACCGGGCTGGTCCTCGGGACGCTGATCGGCGGAGCGGGCGGCGCGATCATCGGGCATCAGATGGATCAGCAGGCGAAGGAGATCCATCAGAACATTCCGGGCGCCACCGTCGCACGCGTCGGCGAAGGGATGGACGTCACGTTCAATTCGGAAGTGCTGTTCGCGCCCAACTCGGACGTGCTGAACGAGCAGGCGCGCAGCAATCTCACCTCGCTCGCCCAGAGCCTTCAGAAATATCCGAACACGAACGTCCTGATCGTCGGCCACACCGACTCGACGGGGTCGGAGTCACGTGACATGTCGTTGTCGAAGCGGCGCGCGATGGCCACGGAGCGCTATCTCGCCTCGCAGGGCGTGGCCCGGTCGCGGATGCGCGCGGAGGGTCGCGGTGCGAGCGAGCCGGTGGCGCCGAACGACACCGAGGCGGACCGCCAGCGGAACCGCCGCGTCGAAGTCGCGATCTACGCGAGCGACGAGTTCAAGCGGCAGGCGAAGGCGCAGTGAGTGCGGGGATGAGGGGATGAGGGGATGAGGGGATGAGGGGATGAGGGGATGAGGGGATGAGGGG
>Ga0070683_100001267_pt1 | contig 19228 bp, 16 predicted proteins | sample KBSC713LmetaG_FD_64662 | JGI IMG/M metagenome (GOLD analysis project Ga0070683, IMG submission 64662) | Corn rhizosphere microbial communities from Kellogg Biological Station, Michigan, USA - KBS C7.1-3L metaG | ecosystem: Host-associated > Plants > Roots > Rhizosphere ... | reverse complement strand
CACGGATAGCCACGGATAAACACGGATAAACACGGATAGACACGGATAAAGACAGGCGCGTCCATTCGGTTTCATCCGCACCATCCGTGTTTGTCCGTGTCAATCCGTGGCTTTCTTCCTGGCAGGCGGTGGCGATGTCAATCCATGGCTTCTTCCTGGCAGGCGGTGGCGATGTCAATCCGTGGCTTCTTTCTGGCAGGCGGTGGCGATTGAATTGCAATTCCACGCTGTGGATCCGGTGCTCTCTGCGAAAACGCCCGACTCCGGCGGTGCCCCGCCGGACGCGCGGCGCCGGACGACCGGCGCCGCGGGATTCCGGCACCGGCCAAGGAGGGTGTATGCAACTGACACGCTGGAACCCCTTCATGGAGCTGGACCAGATCCAGCAGCGCCTCAACCGGCTGTTCCTGGATCGCCCCATCAAGGGCAACGACGAGCCGTTCGCCGACTTCATGCCCGCCGTCGACATCACCGAGACCGACGCCGACTTCATCGTCAAGGCGGACCTGCCTGAGGTGAAGAAGGAAGACATCAACGTGCATGTCGAGGACGGCGTGCTGGCGATCGAAGGCGAGCGGAAGCAGGAGAAGGAGGACAAGGGAAAGCGCTTCCACAAGATCGAGCGCGAGTACGGGAAGTTCGTCCGCCGCTTCTCGCTGCCGATCGAGGTGGACGCCGACAAGGTGCGCGCCGAGTTCAAGGACGGCGTGCTGACGGTCGTGCTGGCCAAGGCGCCGGCCGCGAAGCCGAAGATGATCGACGTCACGGTCGGCTGACGGGAGAACAACATATGAAGGCGACAACCACGATGCGGGTAGCGGCGGAAGGGATCGCCGGTGCCGCCGCTTTGGCCGCGCTCGGCTATGCGGCCTGCGCCGGCGTGGCGTGGACGCGGTTCGGCCACGCGGCGAAGGCGCGCAGCAGGGACGAGGAGGATTCGCTTCTCGACTCGTTCATGCCGCTCTACGACGTCGTCGAGCGCCACCGCGTGCACGTGGACGCGACCGCGGAGGTGACGCTCGGCGTGGCGCGCGACATGAACGTGTTCGACTCGACGATCGTGCGCGCGATCTTCAAGGGGCGCGAGCTGCTGATGGGGGCGGTTCCGCCGCCCGAGGGGGTGGCGCTGCCGCCCGGCCTCGTGCCGGCGGCGCTGCGTCTCGGCTGGGGCGTGCTCAGCGACGAGGCGGGCCACGAGATCGTGCTCGGCGCGGTGACGAGACCGTGGGAGCCGAACCCGGTGTTCCGCGACCTGCTGCCGCGCGACTTCGCCACTTTTGCCGAGCCCGACTGCGTGAAGATCGCGTGGACGCTGCGGGCCGATCCGCTGCCGGACGGCACGTGCACGTTCCGTACGGAGACGCGCGCGCTGGCGACCGACGTCGGCGCGCGGGCGAAGTTCCGCAACTACTGGGCGCTGGTGTCGCCCGGTGTGACGCTGATCCGCCGGATGATGCTCGAGCCGGTCCGGCTCGAAGCGGAACGGCGGGCACGGGTGGCCGCCGAAGGGCCGGCCCTGGTGGCGGTCTGACGGAGTCCGCCGGCGGCAGGTTGGGGACCGCACCCCGGTCCGTGGCCGGCACCGACGCGGCGATTGCCGCGCTGGCCGCGCTCGGCATCCTGGCGCATCTGGCGCTGAGATTCGCGGCGCACAGCGCACGGGCCGACACGCCGCTGATGCTGGTTCTTGCCGCCGGCGGGCTTCCACTGGTCGTCCGCCTGGCGCGGCGCGCGCTGGGCGGAAGCTTCGGATCGGACTTTCTGGCCGCGGTGTCGATCGTCGCCGCGGCCCTCCTGCACCAATACCTGGCCGGCGCTGTCGTCGTGCTGATGCTCTCGGGCGGCGGCGCGCTCGAGGACTACGCCGTCGCCGAGGCCACGTCCGTGCTGCGCGCGCTCGCCGGTCGCGTGCCCACGCGGGCGCATCGGCGAATGGAGGATGGGCTGCACGACGTCTCCGTTGACGCCGTCGCGCCCGGCGACGTCCTCGCCGTCCTGCCGCACGAGATCTGCCCGGTCGACGGCGACGTGATCGAGGGGCACGGCTCGATGGACGAGGCCTACCTCACGGGCGAGCCGTTTCTGATCTCGAAGGGGCCCGGCGCGGCGGTGCTGTCGGGTGCCATCAACGGCGACTCGGCGCTCGTGGTGCGTGCCACGCGGGTCGCGGCCGACTCGCGCTACGCGCGGATCATGCGCGTGATGCACGATGCGGAGCAGCGCCGCCCGGCGCTGCGCCGGCTGGGCGACCAGCTCGGCGCGTGGTACACGCCCCTCGCGCTCACGATCGCCGCGGCCGCGTGGTGGGCGAGCGGCGATCCGGTGCGCTTCCTCTCGGTCGCCGTCATCGCCACGCCGTGCCCGCTGCTCATCGCCATTCCGGTCGCGATCATCGGCTCGGTGTCGATGGCGGCGCGCCGCGGCGTCATCGTCAAGGACCCGGCCGCGCTCGAGCAGCTGACCTTGTGCCGGACGATGATCCTCGACAAGACGGGGACGTTGACCTACGGCCGGCCGCGTCTGACCGGCGAGCATTACGGCGACGGCTTCACGCGCGCCTCGGTGCTGCCGCTCGTGGCCGCGCTCGAGCGCTACAGCCGCCATCCGCTCGCCGCCCCCATCGTCGACGCCGCCGGCGAGGACGGCTGCGCGCTGCCCAACGTCGAGTGGATCCGCGAGGAGCCGGGGCGCGGCCTGCGCGGACGCACGGGAGACGCCGAGCTGCTCGTCACCAGCCGCGCCTACGCGGCGACGCTGGTCGCCCTGCCGGCGCAGCCGCCGACGGGGCTGGAGTGCGTGGTCCTCGTCGACGGACGGTTCGCCGCGGTGCTGCACTTCCACGACGTGGCGCGGGCCGAGAGCGGCGGCTTCATCCGGCACCTCGGCCCGCGGCACGGCCTCGACCGCGTCATGATCGTCTCGGGCGATCGCGAGGTCGAAGTGCGCCGGCTCGCCGAGGCGGTGTCGATCACCGACGTCCGGGCCGGCGTCTCGCCGGAAGAGAAGCTGGCCATCGTCCGCGCCGAGACCGCGCGCGCCAGGACGATGTTCATCGGCGACGGCATCAACGACGCGCCGGCGCTGATGGCGGCGACGGTCGGCATCGCGCTCGGTCAGCACAGCGACGTCACCTCGGAGGCCGCGCGCGTCGTGGTCATCGACTCGTCGCTGTCGACCGTCGACGAGCTGCTCCACCTGGCGCGGCGGCTGCGGACGGTCGCGCTGCAGAGCGCCGTCGGCGGCATGGCGGCGAGCGTCGTCGGCATGCTGATCGCCGCGGCCGGGTTCCTGACGCCCGTGGCGGGGGCGGTCGGCCAGGAAATCATCGACGTGGTGGCGGTACTGAACGCCTTGCGTACCGCGCGCGAGCCAAAGGTTCTGACCGACTTCGATCGCGGCTGAGCGTGGTAGGCTAGCGGGTGCCAGCGTCTTCCTCCGGGGGCACCCATGGGTTCGCGACCGTACTGGACCGCACTCGCCGGCCTCCTCGTCGCCCTCTTCCAGCAGCAGAACGCGCCGCGGCCGCTCGTGCACAGCAGCGCGGATTACGTGCAGGTCGACGCCGTGGTCCGCGACGCGGCGGGCCGCTTTGTCGGAACCCTCGGCAAGGACGACTTCGAGCTGCTCGAGGACGGCAAGCCGGTCGCGGTCGAGGCGGTGGAGCTCGTCAATCTCGGCCGCGCCGGTTCCGCGCCCGCGGTGGCGACCGCGACGGCGAACGCCGCGCCGGCCGGCGGCCGCGTCTACTTTCTCGTGCTCGACGATCTGCACACCTCACCCAATCTGGCCCTGCGGACCCGCCAGACGGCCAGCGCCTTCGTTCAGCGCAACCTGAAGGACGGCGACCGCGCCGCGGTCATCGTGACCAGCGGCCGCCGGGACGCGTCGACGGATCTCACCGCTGATCGCTCGTCGCTGGCACGTGCGATCGGGCGCTTTGCGGGGGCACAGGTCGATCCGCGCGATTACGGGGACGGTGACGCAGCGGCGACGGCATTACAGAACGCGCGGCGCCACCAGGCCCAGGCGGCGCTCGAGACAATCGAGCGCGTGACCGTCGCGGCCCGCGACGTGAACGCCACGCGCAAGGCGATGATCCTGATCAGCGAAGGCGCGGCGTTCGACATCGCCGCGGCCAGCACGCCGCGCGAGATCCGTTCGCTCGTCGACGGCGTCATCGCCGCCGCCAACCGCGCGACGGTGAGTATCTACAGCATCGACATCAAGGGGCCGTCGTGGGGCGGCGAGAACGCGACGGAGCTCTCCAAGGGTGATACCCTGACTCCTCTGCAGGACGAGGCGCGGCTGCAACTCGAAGGCCTGGCGCACCTCGCGGAAAACACCGGCGGCCGGATGTTCATGCGCGCGTCGCCGGACCCGCAGATGTTCGACGCGATCGAACAGGCGACCAGCACCTACTACCTGCTCTCGTATCGATCGCCGGCGCCGCCGGACGGCCGGTTCCACCGCATCAGCGTCAGCGTCAAGCGGCGCGGCTACGTCGTCGATGCGCGCAAAGGATACGTGAGGGGAGTGGCGGCAGCCGTCGCGCCCCCCGCTGCCGTTCCCCGCCTGCCCTCGGGCGGCCTGCTGATGCTGCCGAATTACTCGCGGGCGATCGATGTTCCCGACGCGCCCGAGGCGCCACCACTCGACCCCGTCGCACCGCCGCCCTCCGCCGCACGCTCGCTGCCGGACGTCATGGCGAGAGCCGCGGCCTACGTGCAGCGCTACGGCGAGTCGATGCTGTACATCCTGGGCCGCGAGCGCTACGCGCAATGGTCCGAGCACACCGGTCGATACGAGCCGGCCGTCCGCAACCTCGAGTCCGACTACGCCATCGTCCGCGTAGGAGACGACTGGCAGGGCTTCCGCGACGTGCAGGTCGTCGACGGCAAGCCGGTGGGCGGCCCCGCCGACCGCCTGGCTCGATTGTTCCAGGACAAGAGCCCCGATGCCATCCGCCAGGGGCGGCTGATCGCCGACGAAGGCGCCCGCTACAATCTGGGTCCGATTCAACGCAACTTCAACACGCCGACGATGGCCCTGTTGTTCCTCCAATCCGCGTATCAGCCGCGATTCAGGTTCAAGCGGGGCGGACAGGACACCATCGACGGCCGCGCCGTCTGGAAGGTTGAATATCAAGAGGTGCGCAAGCCGACAATCATCCGAACGTCGAGCGGCAAGGACATGCCGGTGAAGGGCACGTTCTGGATCGATCCGCGGGACGGCAGCGTGGTCAAGAGCCACATGATGATCGAGATCGACGCCGAGGTCAGCCTGAGCAACAGTCAGATCGTCATCGGGGTGCCGCTTCGGCTCCAGTCGCCGGAGTCGCACATGCACAGCTCCGCCAGCATCACCGTCACCTACGCCGACAATGCCGCGCTGCACCTGCTGCTGCCCGCGGAAATGCTCGAAACGTACGACGCGCCCATCACGACCGCCGCGGCGCCCGGGGCGGGATTCGCCAGGGTCAACTGCCGCGCCGTCTACTCCGGCTTCCGCCGGTTCGGCGCCACCAGCAAGGTGACGGTGCCGAAGTAGGGCAAGTGGTCATATAATTATGGTCATGAAACGCGTCCCGGCGGCGGCGTTCAAGGCGACCTGCCTCGAGCTCATGGATCGCGTCCGGGAAGCCGGCGTCGAGTACGTCGTGACCAAGCACGGCCGGCCCGTCGCCAAGCTCGTTCCCTACGACGGGGAGAAGACGACGTCACCGTTCGGGTGCATGAAGGGGACGGTCCTGGGCTACGAGCGGCCGTTCGATCCGGTTGACGCCGACTGGGACGTCAATCGGACGTAGTCGATGCTGCTGCTCGATACGCACGCCTGGATCTGGATCGTCGACGGGGATGCCCGGCGCGTCGGCCGGCGCGCCCGTGCACTCGTCGCGAAGGCGGCGGCGCGCGACGCCCTGCGGATTTCGGCGGTGAGCCTGTTCGAAATCGTCGCCCTGCACGTCGCCGGCCGTCTGCGCTTCGACCGTCCGGTCGAGCGGTGGATGGACGAGGCGCTGGCCCTGGCGGCCGTGCGGATTGCCGGCGTGGCCCGCGAGGTTGCCGTCGACGCGGGGTTCATTCCGTTCGATGCGCTGGCCGATCCGGTCGATAGAATCGTCGCCGCCACCGCGCGTCACCTCGGCGCGACCCTGATCACGGCTGACGAGGCCGTGCTCGCCTACGCCGAGCGCACCGGCAACGTGCGCGCGCACGATCTGCGGCGTTAGCGCGCCAGCGCCGCCGGCGCGTGCACGAAGGTGTGCACGTTCTCGACGTCGGCGCGGATCTGGTAGACCTTCGCCGCCAGCGAGCGCTGCACCGAGGCGCGATCGGTGTGCCGATCGAGCCGTTCCTCGATCTGCGCGATCACCGTGTCGGCGAGCGCGGTCAGCTGGTGGCCGTCCGCTTCGCTGAGCACGCCCGGCGGGTAGTCCGGCGCCAGCGACAGCATCCGTTCGAAGTGTTCCAGCGCGGACAGAAACGCGCGCCGGGAGCGGGCATGCGCGAGATCCTCGACGACTTCGTGTGCGCGTTCGACGATGAGATTCACGTGTGGCTCCCGGCGCGTTACGACACGCGCGTCTTCAGCTCGGCAATCATCGAGCGGACCTTGGACGCATCCGGATAGTCCGGCACGGTGGAGAGCAGCCGCTCCCACGCGTCGATCGCCCCCTTGGCGTCGTGCCGCGCGTCGCGTTTGACGATGCCGACGTTGAACAGCGTCTGCCCGTGCTTCGGGTCGATCGACAGCGACTTGTCGAACTGCGACAGCGCCTCGTCGGCGCGGCCGGCGTAGTAGAGGGCCGTGCCGTAGTCGGTGCTGACGCCGACGTTCTTCGGGTCGAGCGCGATCGCCTGCTGGTAATAGGGCAGCGCCTCGGCGTAGCGCCCGCCGTCGTAGAGGCGGTTGGCGAGCTCGATGTTGGCGCGGACGTTCTTCGGATCGGTGGCGAGGATGTTGCGCCACCCCTGCAGCTCCTGCTCGTTGACGAGCGCCGGCGCCGCGGGCCCGCTCTGGGCGGATGCCGTCACCGGGAGCGACCCCGCCCCCGTCGTGGTTGCGCGGGACACGCCCAGCATGTAGCCGAGGATGACGCCGAAGAGCACTCCGGCGATTCCGGTGACGGCTGTGAGGGGGGTGATCGAATCCCGGTGACGGCTGGCCATATGTTTTCTTCTCCCGGGAAGGCCGCTGCACCGCGAATGCCACGCGATTTGCCGCGCAGATTCGGGCGGGGTCGCGTCAGGGTGCCGGAAATCCGGCAGGCCCCGCCGCCGATCCCGGATTCCGGGGAAAATTGCGACGGTCCGCCGTTTGTTACTATTTGTCGCGGATGCTGCGCGTACGGCTGGTTCTGATCGTGGCGATTGCGGCGCTGGTCGCGCCCGCGTTGGCGCCGTGCCTGGTGGCCGCGCCTGTCGACCACGCGAAGATGGCCTGCTGCGCCCGTCAGGCCGACGGCACGCCCGCGGTACAGCCGTGCTGCGCGGTCGGTGACGAGCAGCCGGTCGCACCGCCGCAGGACTCGGCGCGGGTGTTGCCCACGGTCCACGCGATCGCGGTGCTGCCGGTCCCGTGCGCCCTGACGACCGTGCCCCGCCTGCCGGGGCCCGATGCGCCGTACATCCCGCGGCCCTCGCGCCTTCGCTCTGCCGTTCTGCTGATCTGACGTCCCTTCAGTGCACGTGTGTCTGCTCGCGGCGGCCGCGGGATTCGGACTGGCTGTGTGTCTGAGGCTGACAGGTCATGATTAATTGGCTCATCGCGTCTTCGCTGCGCAATCGCGTCCTCGTGATTGCCGTCTACACCGCGCTCGCCATCTGGGGCGCGTGGGCGGTGACGGCCACGCCCATCGACGCCATCCCTGATCTCTCGGACAACCAGGTCATCGTGTTCACCGATTGGCCGGGCCACAGCGCGCAAGAAGTGGAGGATCAAGTCACGTATCCGTTGACGAGCGGGTTGCAGGGGCTCGCAGGCATCCGCGTCGTGCGCTCACAGTCGGCGTTCGGCTTTTCGATGGTCTACGCCATCTTCGAGGACGGCGTCGATCTCTATTTCGCGCGCAGCCGCGTGCTCGAGCGGATGAATCTGCTGTCATCACGGCTGCCGGCCGGCGTCGTGCCGACGCTCGGGCCAGACGCGACCGGCGTCGGCCATGTCTTCTGGTACACGGTCGAAGGGCCGGGCCGCCCGCTGCGCGAGCTGCGCTCGATCCAGGACTGGTTCGTGCGCTACCAGTTGAACTCGGTGCCGGGCGTGGCCGAGGTCGCCTCGATCGGCGGCGCCGTGCAGCAGTACCAGATCGACGTCGATCCGGCGCGCCTCCGCGGCTACGGCATTCCGCTGAGCGCGGTGATTTCGGCCGTTCGCGACAGCAACCGCAACGTCGGCGGCAACGTGCTCGAGGCCAACGGCTCGTGGACCGTCGTGCGCGGTATCGGCCTGATCGAATCCACGGCGGACCTGGAGAACGTCGTCATCGGCGCCGCCGCCGGCGTGCCGATTTACGTGAAGCAGGTGGCGCGCGTGCGGATCGGCGACGCCTTCCGGGTCGCGTCGCTGGTCAAAGGCACCGACGAGGCGGTGGGCGGCGTCATCGTGGCGCGCTCCGGCGTCAACACCCAGCAGGTGATTGCCGCCGTCAGGGAGCGGATTGCGCAGATCGCCCCCGGTCTGCCGCCCGGTGTGCGCATCGTGCCGTTCTACGACCGGTCGGAGCTGATCGAGCGATCGATTGGGACGCTGAGGACGGCGCTCATCGAGGAGATCGTGCTGGTTACGCTGGCGCACGTGGTGTTCCTCATGCACCTCCGTTCAATTCTCATCGTGACGCTGCCGCTGCCGCTGGCGGTGCTGGCGGCCTTTCTCGGCATGCACTACGGCGGCATCTCGTCGAACATCATGAGTCTGGCGGGCATCGCCATCGCCATCGGCGTGCTGGTCGACGCCGGCATCGTCGTCACGGAGAACGCGTTTCGGCTGATCGAGCAGCGCGGCGTCGACGTGCGCGACCGCGGCGCGGTGCGCGCCACGGTTGAACAGGCCACCCGGCTCGTCGGCCGCCCGGTGTTCTTCTCGATGGCGATCATCGTGCTGGCGTTCGTCCCCGTGTTCGCGCTGGAGGGACAAGAGGGGAAGCTGTTTCACCCGCTCGCCTTCACCAAGACCTTTGCCGTTCTCGCGGCCACGGTGATGGCGGTCACGCTGGTGCCGGTCCTCTGCAGCCTGCTCCTCGGCGGGCGGCTGCGCGCCGAGCACGATAACCCGGTGATGCGCGCGCTCGGCCGCCTCTACCGGCCGGCGCTCGAGTGGGCACTCGATCACGGGGCCGCCGTCCTCGCCGTGGCGATCCTGCTGTTTGCCGGCGCGCTCGCGCTCGGCTCCCGCATCGGCGGCGAGTTCATGCCGCCGCTCGCCGAGGGCGATCTGCTCTTCATGCCCATCGCCGACCCCAGCATCTCGCTCGAGGAGAACACGCGGCTCGCGGCCGAGCAGAACGGCGCCATGATGCGGGTGCCGGAGGTCGCGTATGCGGTTGCAAAAGTAGGCCGAGCCGATACCTCGACCGATCCATCGCCGTCGAACATGACGGAGACGATCGTGCACCTGCGACCGCGCGCCGAGTGGCGCCCGGGCATGACGCTCGATCGCCTGCGCGACGAGCTGGACCGCGCCACGGCGCTGCCCGGCGTCGCCAACGTCTGGACGATGCCGATCATCAACCGCATCGACATGCTGACGACCGGCATTCGATCCGAGGTGGGGGTGAAGATCTTCGGCGCCGATCTCGCCGGCATCGAGAGGGTCGCGGCCGCGACCGCCGCGGCGTTGCGGCAGGTGCCGGGCGCGCAGGGCGTCTACGCGGAGCCGATCACGAGCGGGCAGTATCTCAACATCACGGTGGACCGCGCGTCGGCCGCCCGCTACGGTTTCGGCGTCGGCGCGATCCAGGACGCGATCGAGACGGCGATCGGCGAAACCGTGCTGGGCAGCAGCATCGAGGGGCGGCAGCGTTTTCCCATCCGCGTCCGCTACGCCGCCGAGTTCCGGCGCGACGCGGCCGGGCTCGCCGGCGTGCTCGTCGCGTCGCCGACGGGCCTGCAGGTGCCGCTCGGCGCGCTGGCACGTTTCGAGCCGCAGCGGGGGCCGGCGATGATCTCGTCGGAGAACGGCCTGCTCGTCGGCACCGTGCTGCTCAACGTCACCGGCCGCGACGTCGCTGGCTTCATCGCCGACGCACGGCGGGCCGTCGATGCCCAGGTGCCGCTGCCGGCCGGCTATTACCTTGGCTGGAGCGGCCGCTACGAAAACCAGCTGCACGCGCGCCAGCGGCTGACGATCGTCGTGCCCGCGGCGCTCGCCGTGATCTTCATCCTGCTCTACTTCAGCTACGGCTCGGCGATCGAGGCGGCGCATGTCCTGCTCGCCGTGCCGTTTGCCCTGACCGGCGGTGTCTACCTCCTGTGGGCGACGGGCTACAACATCTCGGTTGCCGTCTGGGTCGGCTTCATCGCGTTGTTTGGCACCGCCGTGCAGACAGCGGTCGTAATGGTCATCTACCTCGAGGAAGCGGTCGAGCGGACGCGCGCGCGCGAGGGCGCGGGGTTCGGCCGCCGCGCGCTGCGTGCCGCGGTCGTGGAAGGGGCGCTGCTGCGCCTGCGACCCAAGGTGATGACGGTCTCCACCGTGGTCGCCGGCCTGCTCCCAATCATGTGGAGCACACGGACCGGGGCGGAAGTGATGAAGCCGCTCGCCACACCGGTGCTCGGCGGGATGGTTTCGTCGCTGCTGCACGTCCTCGTCGTCACACCGGTGATCTTCTACTGGCTGCGCGCGCGGCATCTGCCGCGCGAGGACTGCAGGGTTCCGGCGGCGGCGGCGGCCGTTCCGGTCGCGCAGCGATCCCCGATCGGCGCGGTGGCGCTCGTGGCGCTGCTGGTCGTGGCGACGGCGATCGGCTGGGCTCTCGTTGAAAGGCCGGGCAGCGATCCAGCCGACCGCGTCGTGAGTAGCGTGGCGGCCGGCGTCACGACCGCGTCGCTGCGCTCGGAGTCGGGCGGGCTGACACGCGGGCGTAACCAGTTCTACATCGAGTTCCGCGACGAGCAGGGCCGGTTGATCGACGCCGGCGACGTCCGCCTCGCCGCGACCATGGCGATGCCAGGCATGACGATGAGCGGCGGAGTCGAGGTGGTGCGTACCGGCCGTCCCGGCCGCTATCGCGCCGACGGCGACTTCGCGATGTCGGGCGTGTGGCAGATGTCGCTGCAGTGGAGCGGCACGGCACGGCCCGGCAGCGCGTCCTTCCAGGAGAACGTGCGATGAAGACGGTGCCGATAGTGATCGCGCTGCTGCTTGCCGCTTCTGGTGCCGCAGCGCAGGGCCTCACGCTCGACCAGGCCAGCGCAGAAGCGCTCCGGGCGGAACCGGGGCTGCGGGCGGCGCGGGCTGAGGCCGATGTCGCGCGCGGCGAGCGCCGCCAGGCGGAGCTGCGCCCCAACCCCGACGTCTCCATAGAGCAGCGGGAGCAGGCCGGCGGCATGGACCGGCAGACGACGATCGAGGCGATGGTGCCGCTCGACATCTTCCGTCGCGCGCCGCGCATCGAGCGCGCGGGCATCCTCGTGGATCGCGCCGACGCCCTGGCGCGCGACCGAGAACGGCTGCTGGCCGCGACGGTGCGGGAGCGCTATGGCGACGCGCTGACGGCGGCGCGGCGCCTCGAGGTGATGACGGCAGTCGTTGCGGCGGCGCAGCAAACCGTCGACGTGCTGGCGAGCCGTGTGCGCGAAGGGGCGGCCCCGCCCATCGATCGCGACGTTGCGCTCGTCGAGCTGCGGCGGCTCGAGGGGGAGCGCGCGCTCGAGGCCGGGCGCGGCGACGCGGCGCGGAGCCGCCTGAACGTGATACTCGGCCGCGCGCCAAACGCGCCTCTCACACTGGCGGACTCGCTGGACCGGCTCGCCGCGACAGAGGTGCCCGATAGCGCGCCGCCCGGTGAGCGCGCCGACGTGCGGGCCGCCGTCGCCGAGGTCGATGCCGCGCGCGCGGAGACCGCGCTTGCCGCGCAGATGGCGAAGCCCGAAGTGTCGCTCGTCGGCGGCTACATGCGGATGACGTCGGCGTTCCCGCTCAGTGGGGTGACGGCAGCGGGCTCGCTGGCGCCGATCCAGATGACCGGTCACAACTTTACGGTCGGCGTGAGGATGTCCCTGCCGGTGTTCGATCGCGGCCAGGGATCGGTCGCCGCGGCGACGGCGCGTGAAGCGGCCGCCGCCGCCACGCTGGCCGAGCGCCGGCTGGCCGCCGACGGCGAGCTGGCCGAAGCTCGCGCCCGCCTCGCGGCGGCCCGCGCCGCCGTGGCTGTTTATGCGGAAGACACGCGCGCGCTGGCGCGGCGCAACGTCGACGTCGTCCGCGAAACCTATGCGCTCGGGCGGGGGACGTTGCTCGACGTCCTCGCCGAGCAACGCCGCTACCTCGATTTCGAAGCCGGCTACATCGCTGCGCTGGCGGACGCGTACAACGCCGCCACCGATCTGCAACGCGCGAAGGGAGCACTCCAGTGAATATCAGGCCATTGACCGCGGCCGCGGCCGCGGCGGCACTCTTTGCCGCCGGCGCGGGGGCGGCATACCTCGCGTCACACCACGCCGGATCGCGATCGGCCGCGCCAGCCGCGGCTGCGGCGTCGGCACCGCAGCCCGGCGGCGCGCGCGACACCGTGGAGCTGGCGCCCGAGATCGCCGCGCGCGCCGGCATCGAGACCGCGGCCGTTACCAGCGCGTCGCTCGACGCGATGGTGAGCGTGCCCGGCACGGTGCAGCCCAACGCGTATCGGCAGATCAAGGTGACGCCGCTCGTCGCCGGCCGGGTCACGCGGATGCTCGTCGAGCTGGGCCAGCCGGTTGCGCGCGGGGCTCCGATTGCCGAGATCTACAGCCCCGATGTGGCGGAGGCGCGCGCACGCTATCTCAGCATGAAGGCGGACGCCGAGGCTGGAGAGGCGCGACTGACCCGCACCGACCGGCTGGCCGCACTCGGGTCGGCGAGCCAGCAGGAGCTCGAAGAAGTGCGAGCCGAGCACGTGCGGCACCAGACGGAGACGCGAGAAGCGGCGGATCGCCTTCGCCTGTTCGGCATCGATCCGGCAACCGTGGGCGACCCGCATGCGCAAGGCGCATCCGTGCTCGTCGTGCGATCGCCCGCCGCCGGGGTGGTCACCGAGCGGGCCGCGACCGCCGGCAGTGCCGCCGACGCCTCGACGCCGCTGGCGACCATCTCCGAGATGTCGCCGGTGTGGATCATCGGCGACGTCTACGAACGCGACATCGCGGCCGTGGCCGTCAACACGCCGGCGACCGTCACCGCCGACGCCTACGCGGGGACGGATTGGCATGGGAAGGTGAGCTACGTGTCTCCGGAGGTGCGCCCGGAAACCCGCACCGCGCAGGTGCGGGTCGAGATCACCAACCCGGACGCGAAGCTCAAGTTCGGCATGTTCGTGCACGTGGCGATCGCGGCACGCGGCACACCGCGTCTGGTGATTCCGGCGTCGGCCGTGCAGACGATTGGGCCCGACACCGTCGTGTTCGTGCCGGCCGCCGGCGGCCGCTACCGTGAACGGCGCGTCACGCTCGGCACCCGCGACGGCGATCGCGTGGCGGTCCTCGACGGCGTGTCGCGGGGAGAACGGGTTGTCACCGCGGGATCGTTCGATCTGCGCGCCGAGGCGGAGCGCCAGGGCGTCCGGCCGGGCGCAGCGGTGGCGGTGCAGCAGGTCTCCGTATCGATCACCTCGCACGGCTTCGTACCGGCGTCGCTGACGCTGCAGCCGGGCGTGCCGGCGCGCATCACGTTCACGCGCCAGACCGATCAGACCTGCGCAACGGAGCTCTCGATCCCGCGCTACGGTATCCGCCGCGAGCTGCCGCTCGATCAGCCGATCACCGTCGAGTTCACGCCCGCTGCCGGCGACGCAGCGTTCCAGTGCGGGATGGGGATGCTGACCGGAACGATGGTGGTGCGCTGACCGCGCCGCGGCGCGGGAGCTCGCACCACTATTGCTTGTGCACCAGCGTCTTCATGGCGTCGTACCAGAAGCCCTTGAAGTGCGGCCCCTTGTCATTGTGGCACTCCTCGCACGTGGACGCCGGCGGCGTCTTCACGAGCCCGGTCTTCACCGCCGGATCGGCGACGTGCGCGGCGGCGGGGCCATGGCACGACTCGCACTGCACGCCCCTGTTGACCACTTTTTTGTTGCCGTCGTTGACGCGCGTCTTCGGACCGGTGACGTGGCAGCCGATGCACTCTTTCTCCTGGTTGGCGGGGCTCAGGCGATCGAGCGCGCTGGCGTGCTTCGTCTTCGCCCAGGCGTCGTAGATGGCCGTATGGCACGTCTTGCAGCTGTCGGCCCAGGCGTAGCCCGGCGCCTGCGCCGGGGCGGGGTCCTGCGCGGGCAGCAGCGGCGCGGACGCGGCCAGCGCGACGACGATCGACGAGACGAGAGTTTTGATGGCCATGCCGCCCGTCACACAATCGCGGTGCCAGCGGCAAAGGCCGGGATTTCACGCCCGCGGACGCGGCGGCGTGAGCAGGCTGCCGGAACTCCGTCAGCGGACGGCGCGGTAGCCGGCGTGGCCTTCGAGCGTGCGCAGATGGTCGGCGATGTTCCCCGCCACCCGCCGCGCGTCCTCGACGCACGCGTTCACCGAGACGCCGCGGTAGGAGTTGCCGGCGAGGAACAGTCCGCGCTGCGGCGCCAGCGCCGCTTCGATGCGCGCCAGCCGTCCGGCATGCCCGATCGTGTATTGCGGAATGCCGCGCCAGTGCCGGACGATGTGCACGAACTCCGGCGCCAGCCGCAGCTCCATCGTCCGCTCGAGGTCCGCCTGGACGGTGGCGAGCAGCTCGCCGTCGGCGAGCTCCACCGCGCCGAGATCCGTGGCCCCGCCGATCATCACCCGCAGCAGGGCCTTGCCTGCGGGTGCGCGGTGCGGGTAGATGCTGGTTTCCCACAGCGCGCCGAGGATGCGCGGGCCTTCGCGGCGCGGGACGAGGAAACCGAACCCGTCGAGCGGGCCGCGGTCGGCGGTCAGCGCCGCCTCGTCGTAGCCCAGGCAGACGACGGCGAGCGGCGCGGTGTGGATGCCGGCGAGTAGCGCCGCGGCGCCGGGCTCGACGCCGCGCAGCAGCTCCGCGCTCTCGTGCGCCGGGCCGGCGAGGACGACCGCGTCGGCTTCGACCTGCCTGGTGCCGCAGCCAAGACTGAACGCCCGCGCCCCGACGATGCGCGGCCGCGTCGGGTCGTGATAACCGCGGCGCACCTGCAGCTCCGCGACGCGGCAGCCGGTCCGCACGCGATCGCCGACCGCCGCCGCGGTGGCGCGGGCGAGCTCCTCCATGCCGTCGACGAACGACGTCAGCGTCCCGGCCGGGGCGCCCATGCCGTTGTCGTTGCGGCGCTCGCGCCGCTTGGCCAGCATGGCGCGAAAGAGGCTGCCGTAGTGCGCCTCCATGTCGTGCATCTTCGGAAAGGACGAGCGCAGCGACAGCTGGTTGGCGTCGCCGGCGAAGATCCCGGACACCATCGAGCCGACCAGCACTTCCGCCGCCTCACGGCCGATGTGCCGCTCGGCGAACCCGAGGATGCTCTCGTCGTAGCGCGGCGGCCGCGCCACGAACGGCTCGGCCAGGACGCGCAGCTTCCCGAACGGCGACAGCAGTCCGGTCGTCAGGAACCGGCCGGCGGACATCGGTACGTCGTGCAGCCGCCCGCGGCGGAAGATGTAGCGCCGGCGCGCGGCGTCGCGGCTGCGCAGCACGCGCGCTCCCAGCCCGATCGCCTCGACGAGCTCCAGCGTCGCCGGAGCGTTGTCGAGAAACCCGTCCGGCCCCGCCTCGCACAGATATCCCTCGATCCGTTCCGACCGGATGTTGCCGCCGACCCGGTTGCCGGCCTCGAATACGACCACGTCGGCGCCCGGCGCCGCCGACGCGAGCGCGTGGGCGATCGACAACCCGGCGATGCCGCCGCCGACGATGGCCACGCGCGGAGCGGTCATACGAACGCCGGCTCTCCGACGTGATCGGCGACGAGCCCGGCGAGCGCGTCGATGAAGCGGGACGAGGTGTTGAGCGCCTCGGTGCGGCGGTAGCCGGAAATCCCGGCCCTCGCCGCGACGCCGGCGAAGAGCTGATCGACTTCGTAGAGCGTCTCGATGTGATCCGAGACGAACGACAGCGGCACCACGAGCACGTCGGTGACGCCCTCGCGCCCGAGCTCGACCAGCATCTCCTCGGTGCCCGGCCCGATCCACTTGACCGGCCCGGTGCGCGACTGGTAGGCGAGCACCTGCCGGCAGGGCAGATCGATGCGATCGAGGATGCCGCGGCGCGTGGCCTCGATCTGCTCGACGTAGGGGTCGCCGCCGTCGATGAACTTCTGCGGCAGGCCGTGCGCGCTGAAGAGGAGGACCGTGCGCGCGCGCGCGTCCCCGGGGATCGCCTGCCAGGCGTCGAGCACCCGATCCGCCATGGCGTCGAGATACCCGTCGTCGTCGGCATAGCGATCGATGTGCGTCACGTCGAAGCCGAAGGCCCGCCACACCGGCTTGCTCAGGGCGCGGTCGAACTCCCGGCGCGACGATCCCGTCGTGGCCTTCGAGTAATGCGGGAACAGCGTCAGCGTCACGATGCGGCGGATGCCCGCGGCGGCGATCGCATCCAGGGCGTCCTCGCACGTCGGGCGCGAGTAGCGCATGGCGACGAAGACCCGATAGCGCGTGGCGCCGGCGTTCAGCCGCGCTTCGAGCGCCTTCGCCTGCGCGTTGGTCAGCCGCAGCTGCGGCGATCCGCCGCCGATGCTGGCGTAGTTGCGCCGCACCGACGGTCCACGCATCTTGGCGATCAGCCGCGCCATCGTCGGCTGCAGCGCCGACCCGAAAGGCAGCTCGATGATCTCGCGATCCGAGAACAGGTTGATCAGGAACGGCTCGACCGAGGCGAGGTCGTCGGGACCTCCCAGGTTGAACAGGACGACGGCGGTGGGTGCGGATGGCGCGGTCATCGAAGCCTCACACGGTACGGGAGAAGGTGGGGCGCCCGGCGTGCGCCGCCAGGTAGGTGTCGAACACCATGCAGACGTTGCGGACGAACAGCCGTCCGATCGGCGTGACGGAGAGGTCGTCGTTCTCGAGGCGCACGAGCCCGTCGTCGAGGGCGCCGCCGGGCTCGAGCAGGCGCCCGAGCTCGGTGGCGAAGTAGTCGCCGAGGCGGACGCCGAACCGTCGCCACAGCGCCTCGCCGTCGAGATGGAAATTGCACATCAACTCGGCGATCACGTAGCGCCGGATCTTGTCGTCGTCGGTGAGGGCATAGCCGCGCTCGATCGGAAAGCGCCCGGCGTCGATGGCCTCGTAATAGCGCGCCAGCGACTTGTGATTCTGCGCGAAGGCGCCGGCGACGTCGCCGATGGCCGAGACGCCGACGGCCACGCTGTCGGGCGCCGGGCGCACCGTGTAGCCCATGAAGTTGCGGTGCAGGCGGCGCTCGCGCGCGGCAACGGCCAGGTCGTCGTCGGGCAGCGCGAAGTGATCCATGCCGATCGAGACGTAGCCGGCGGCGGCGAAGGTTTCGATCGCGGCGCCGAGGAGGGCCCGCTTCATCGTCGCGTCGGGCAGTTCGGCGGCGTCGATCGTCCGCTGGTTCGGGCGAATCCACGGCACGTGCGCGTAGGAGTAGACCGCGATGCGGTCCGGCAGCAGGTCGACCACGCTGGCCAGCGTGCGGCGGAACGAGGCGTCCGTCTGGCGCGGCAGGCCGTAGATGAGATCGAAGTTGATCGACTCGAACCCGGCGTCGCGCGCCGCCCAGTAGAGGTCGCGCGTCTGCTGTTCGGACTGGTGCCGCTCGATCGCCTCCTGGACGTTGGCATCGAAATCCTGGATGCCGAACGACAGCCGGTTGAAGCCGAGGCGGCGCAGCAGCGCGATCTGCTGGCGCGTGGTCACCCGCGGATCGATCTCGATAGCCTGTTCGGCATCGGGCGCGATCGTGAACAGACGCCGGACGGTGCCGTCCAGTCGCGCCATTTGCTCCGGCGACAGATACGTCGGCGTGCCGCCGCCCCAGTGATACTGGACGACGCGGCGGCGGGCCCCCAGCGCGGCGGCGAGCATCTCCAGCTCCCGCTCCAGGTAATCGAGATAGGTCGCGGCGACTTCGCGCCGTCGCGTGGCAATCACCGCGCAGCCGCAATAGGCGCAGCGGTGCTCGCAGAACGGCACGTGCAAGTAGAGCGAGAGCGGCGCCTCGCGGCGCGCGGCCTCGGCCAGGCGTGCGCCGTACTCGGCCACGCCAAAGCCGCTGTGGAACTCGACCGCCGTCGGGTACGACGTATACCGTGGGCCGGGACGGTCGTAGCGCTCGATCAGCCGATTGATGTCGCCGGTGTTCATGCCAGCGGGTAACACAAGGCCCGTGCCCGAACGGCGGGGCGCGGATTTGCCAGCGAAATCGCGCCGGCGACGGCATTCCGTCGCCTCGCGCCGGACCCCCTGCCGGAAATCCGGCAGGTGCCCCGACCTGTTGCCGGTCTTCCGGCAGACCGTGGCGCGGCGGCGGGCGGACGTGCGATTTCCGGCCGGAAATCGCGTGGCACCGACGTTGCGCTGTGGCCCGGCATCGTGACCGACTCCTCGCCCGTCACCTTCGATTCGGTCGTCGTCGGACAGAGCCCGCGCATGCGGACGATCTTCGACTTCGTCCGGCTGATCGCCGACAGCGAAAGCAACGTGCTGATCGTCGGTGAAACGGGCACGGGAAAAGAGACCATCGCCGGGCTCATTCACAATTCGAGCCGCCGGCGCCGCCGGCCGTTCGTGGCGGTGAGCTGCGCGATCCTGACCGAGTCGCTGATCGAATCGGAGCTCTTCGGGCACGAGCGTGGCGCCTTCACGGGCGCCGTCCGCGATCACCCGGGCCGCTTCGAGCTGGCCGAGGGAGGCACCATCTTCCTCGACGACATCGACGACGTGCCGCGGTCGGTGCAGGTGAAGCTGCTGCGCGTGCTGCAGAACCGGACCATCGAGCGCGTCGGCGGCACGCGGTCGATCCCGATCGACGTCCGCGTCATCACCGGGTCGAAGCGCAGCCTGCAGCAGATGGCGGGGGAGGGGCTGTTCCGCGAAGACCTCTTCTACCGTCTCAACGTCGTCCCGAT
>Ga0070683_100001262_pt1 | contig 19251 bp, 21 predicted proteins | sample KBSC713LmetaG_FD_64662 | JGI IMG/M metagenome (GOLD analysis project Ga0070683, IMG submission 64662) | Corn rhizosphere microbial communities from Kellogg Biological Station, Michigan, USA - KBS C7.1-3L metaG | ecosystem: Host-associated > Plants > Roots > Rhizosphere ... | reverse complement strand
ACGACATGTTCTACGACGGTGACGGCTCGGATAACTGCTTCTCGGGCAACACCGGAGTGACCACGACGCTGCCGGCCAACGGGTCGACGTTTGCGGCCTGCCCGTTCAGCGGAGCGAACGCGTTCGATTCGCAGTCGCAGCAGACCGCGTTCAGCTGGGCGCTCAACCCGGACCACGAGGCGGCGTGGCAGCGCCACCCGCACGTGGCCAAGAAGGGCTACACACCGCTCGAGCAGTGGACTGCTTCTCGGGGGGACAAGTGAGGCGACGGCTGGGCGTCGTCTCTGTCGTGGTGATCGCGCTCACGCTGGCTCTGGCCGGCGTGAGCGTGGCCTCCAAGTCGAAGACCCGGAGGGTGAAGGTGGGCGACGACTACTACTCGCCCACCAAGTTCACCGTCAAGAAGGGGACGAAGGTCAAGTGGTCGTGGCTGGCCGGTAACTCCGACTCGCACGACGTGCGGCTCAAGTCAGGGCCCAAGGGAGTGAAGAAGTTCCACTCCCAGCTGGCGGCCAGCGACTACTCGTACAGCAAGAAGCTGACCGTGCCGGGCACGTACCACATCTACTGCTCGCTGCACCGGTCGATGAAGGAGACGATCGTGGTCAAGCGCTAGCGCGCTTGAGGTCCACAGTCCACGGTCGACAGTCCACAGGACGGTTTCCTGTGGACGGTGGACGGTGGACGGTGGACTCAACGATCTGTCGCGCCAGCTCGCGGCCCACCACCTCACCGCCCAGGCGGTTGAGGTGGTAGCCGCTCATGCCCCGGTAGCGGGCGTCCGTTCCGACGAGCGGCGCGGTGTCGACCAGACGCAGACCGCGGCGTTCGGCCAGCGCGCGGATGTCGGCGCTCACGCGGTCGCCGATCGGGCGCTGCCTGCGGTGTGGACGTAGGCGCGGCAAAGGCGTGAGCACGATGATCTCCGCCTCCGGCCAGACGTCCTGCAGCGTGCCGAGAAAGTCGTCGTACGCCTCCACGCTTTCGTACCGCGCGGCCGGGCGCCCGAACGCACCCTCCAGCGCGTGGTTGGCCCAGTAGCCGTGCCCGCGTAGGCGCCTGCCGACCTCCACGCGGAACTGCATCGTGCGCACCGTGTCCGGGATCACGATCCAGCGCGTGTAGTTGCCGCCGATGTGAACCGAGATCACGTCGAGCGGGCCGCGTCGCCGCGAGCGCTCGACCAGATACTCGCGCGTCGGCAGGTGCTCGTAGTTGATCGCGAACAAGTGGCTGAACTCCACGGCGATGCCCTGCCGCAGAAGCTCGTGAGCCGCCTCGAGCGGATAGCCCGGCGGCGCGTAGATGTCATGGGCGAAGTCCATGCGGCGGAAGTTGCAGTCGCCGATGTGGAGGTACCGAAGGGTCTGCAGACCATCCGCTGCAGTGCCGGGCCAGAGCCGCACCTGGTCATCGACCGGCGGGCCCACCATCGCGCGGTAGACCTTCTTTGCCGCCCGCGCACCGACAGTTCGGGCCGGGCGAGCCTTCTGAGCTCGTAAACGGCTGGCCATGCTGGGACAAGGGCCGGAACCAGCTCTTCCCTCGTCAATTCGAGTATCTGTCAACTCTCCCAACCACGCAAGAGAGTTGGGAGCGCCCTTACAGGCACTCCCAACTCCCTACTGACAACTGCCGACTGCGTTACGCGGTCTCGACAGCGACCTGCGCGTCGGCCACGATCGCGCGGCGGCCGCGCAGCAGGCGCGCGGTGGCGAGGGCACCGATCATGGCCAGCGCCGCACCGACCACGAGTGCCTCGCGGAGGCCGTCGACGTAGTCCTGCGGGTTGCCATGGCCGAGCGCCGACGATGCCGGGATCAGCGCGCCCAGCGCGGCGATGCCCACGGCCATGCCGGCCTGGCGGAACGTGTCGTAGGCGCCGGCGGCCAGGCCGCTGTGGCGGGGCGGCAGGGAGCTCATCGCCACGCCGCTCATCGCGGGATTGAACAGGCCGGTGCCGATCAGGGCGATGATCTCGCCGGGCAGCACGACCACCCACGAGGAGTGCACGCCGGCGAACGTCATCAGCAGCATGCCGACCGCGACGAGCGCGAGCCCACTGCTGATCATCAGCCGCGGCGACACCTTCTCGCCGAGCTGCGCGCTCGCGCCCGACACGAAGAACATGATCGCCGTGCCCGGCATGTAGACGAGGCCGGTCTCGATGGCGGACAGCCCGAGGATGTTCTGCAGGTACAGCGTCGTGTAGATGAACACCGCGAAGAACGACGCGGAGATCGCGAACGTGCCGGCCTGCGTGGCCGCGAAGCCGCGGTTGCGGAAGAACTCGAGCGGGAGCATCGGCTCCTTCACGCGGCGCTCGACGTAGGCGAACAGGGCGAGAAGGACGACAGCACCGGAGAGCTGAGCGAGGATCGCCGTGCTGCCCCAGCCCTGGTCGTTGCCGCGCAGCAGCGCGAGCACCAGCAGGAAGAGGCCGCCGCCGAGCACGAACTGGCCGATCCAGTCGATCGAGCGCGCGTGCTCGTCACGCGACTCCTCGACGCGGGCCATGGTTGCCGCGATGGCGATCGCGCCGAGCGGGATGTTCACGAGGAAGATCCAGCGCCAGCCGGCGCCGCTCGTGAGCAGGCCGCCGACCAGCGGTCCAATCGCGAACGACGCGCCGATCGTCGCGCCATAGACGGCGAGCGCACCCGCGCGCTCACGCATGCCGGGATACGCGTGGGCCAGCAGCGCGAGCGACACCGCGAACATCGCGGCGGCGCCGAGACCCTGCACCGCACGAGCGGCGTCGAGCATCACGATGCTGCCCGACAGCGCGCAGACGAGCGACGCGACGGTGAACACCACGAGGCCCACGAGGAAGACCTTCTTGCGGCCGAGGCGGTCGGCCAGCGAGCCGCACGTGAGCACCACGGTGGCGAGCGCAAGCGTGTAGGCGTCGATCACCCACTGGAGGCCGCTGAGGCCGGTGTGGAGATCCGTCGAGATGCTCGAGAGGGCGGTGTTGACGACGGCGATGTCGAGCATGAGCATCGCGGTCGCGAGGCAGACCACCGCGAGGGTGACCTGGCGAGCTATTGAGTTTTTGTCGGAAGAGGGAGCCATGCAGCAAAGGTTTGCGGAGCAAGCCTTTGCTCTCTGTACGGCCCGCTGGCTTCTTGCGGTGGGGTTACCTCCCGCAGCTCCTAGTGGCTAGCTCCTAGCTCTCTCAGCTCGGTCAGGTCTTCGCCGGTCAGGCGGTCGAGCAGCTCTGTGGCCTTGAGGTTCTCTCTCAGCTGCTCCGGCTTCGTGGCTCCCAGTAGCACTGTTGCCACGATCGGATTCGCCAGCGCGAAGGCGATCGCCAGCGCTGCCGGCGATTCGCCGCGCTCGTCCGCGAACGCTCGGAGCTCCTCGCCGGTCCTGAAGGCGTGCTGCCACGCTGGGTCGTCGCGGGAGTCCTGCATGCGGCCGCCTTCGCCCGCCGCGTACTTGCCGGTGAGGGTTCCGCCGGCCAGCGTGTAGGAGGAGACCACGCTGGCGCCGGCCTCGCCGAGCGCATCCACCTGCGCGGGATCTTCCACCCAGTCGCGCCGCACCAGGCTGTATGGGAGCTGCGCGGCGCACGGGCCCGGCATGCCGAGCTCCGCCGCCACCCGCGCGCCCTCGCGGATCTGCTCTGGCGTCCAGTTGAGCAGGCCCCAGAAGCGGGCCTTGCCGGCGGAGATCAGGTCGACCACCTGCTGCACGAGATCCCGCAGGGCAAGCCCCTCGGGCGGCGGCTCCGTGTAGATCAGGTCCACGTGGTCGAGCTTCATCCGCCCGAGCGAGGAGTCAAGCTCCTGGGCCGCCGACTGCCCGGGCCAGAACTCCCACCAGAGCTTGTTCGCGACGGTCACCTGGTCGCGCTCCCAGCCGGCGGCGCGGAACAGCTCGCCGAACACCACCTCCGAGTAGCCCGTGGCAATCGGGGCGTCGCCGGTCTCGTCGTTGTAACGAGCGTCGTCGAGGAAGTCGATGCCGGCCTCGCGCGCCGCGCGCATCACCGCCACGCCCTCGTCGCGTGACATGCGCTCGTAGGTCCGCCACGAGCCGAGCGCGATACACGACACCTCGATCCCGGAGTTGCCGAGCGGACGGTGCGGAAGGTCTGCCACGACAGCGGACTATGCCAAAGCCAACTGGCAAATCATTTGACAGTCCCGAGGACGCAGCACTACAGTCGCGCCGGATGAGGGCGGCCCTGCTGCGGGAATACCACACGCCGTTGGAGCTGGTGGACCACCCCATGCCGGAGATCACGCGGCCCGACGAGGTGCTCGTGAAGGTCGGCGGGGCGGGCGTGTGCGCGACCGATCTCCACGCGATCGAGGGGTTGATGGAGCCCGCCGGCGTGTCGCTGCCGCGCGTGCTCGGTCACGAGAACGCAGGCTGGGTGGAGGCGACCGGCGACCTGGTGACCACTGTCGCCCAGGGCGACCCGGTGATCCTCTACCCGCCCTACAGCTGCGGCCTCTGCGTGCCGTGCCGCCGCGGCGATGACATGCACTGCGTGAACCACGACTTCACCGGGCTCTCGCTCGACGGCGGCTTCGCGGACTACGTGCTCGTTCGCGAGCGCTCGGCGATCAAGCTGCCGGCTGGGCTCGAGCCGAGCGAGATGGCGCCGCACGCCGACGCCGGACTCACCGCCTACCACGCGGTGCGCCGCATGCAGCACCTGATGAGGCCGGGCACCACCACCGTGGTCACCGGCATCGGCGGCGTGGGACACATCGCGGTGCAGCTCGTGCGCGAGCTCGGGTCGAGCCGGGTGATCGCGATCGACACCGAGGACGAGCGGCTGGCGCTAGCGCGCGAGCTCGGAGCTGACGAAACTGTGAGCGGCGGCGGCGGCGCGCCGGCCGCGGTGCGCGACATCACGGACGGCCGCGGCGCCGACGTGGTGCTCGACTTCGTGGGCACCGACTCGACACACGCGGGCTCGATGGAGATGCTCGCCCGCGCCGGCACGTACTCGGTGATCGGCTACGGCGGCAACCTGCCGCTCACGTCGATGCAGATCGTGGTGGACGAGAAATCGGTGGTGGGCAACCTCGTCGGAAGCTGGACGGACCTGTACGAGCTCGTCCAGATGCACGCGGCCGGGCGCGTGAGGCTGCGCGTGGAGACCCATCCGCTCGAGGCGATCAACGACGTGCTGGCCAAGCTCAGCGACGGCGGCATCCTCGGAAGAGCCGTCCTGGTACCCGGCGGGTAGCGCGATGGCCGGCCATACACTGGACGACGCCGTGCCGCCCGAGCCCACGATCTCCCCCATCGACCGCTTCTCCCCCGTGCGCCTCGACGCGAGCGAGCACATCGCTCACGAGATCCGCCTCTACGTTGAGCGCAAGGGGCTCAAGCCGGGCGACCGCATCGGCACCGAGAACGAGCTCGCGCGCGAGTTCGGGGTGAGCCGCCCAACGCTGCGCGAGGCCCTGAGGCTTCTCGCCGGGTCGCATCTGATCCAGGTGAACCAGGGTCGCGCGGGCGGCATCTTCGTCTCGGCCACGGCCAACGAGAGCATGGGCCGCAACGTGAGCCAGGCGATCGCCACGATGCTGGCCACGAAGAGCGTGTCGCTGCACGAGCTGCTCGAGGCGCGCATCTACCTCGAGGTGCCGCTGGCCGGGCTGGCGGCGGAGAACGCCGGCAAGGAGACGGTCGCGGAGATGGAGAGCGCCATCGAGGCGGCGGAGGGCAACGAGCCGGCGTCGGATGAGTTCCGCATGGCGGACACGCGCTTCCATCGGGCGATCGCAGACGCCGCGGGCAACGACCTGATGGTCGCGTTCACAAGCTGGATCCTCGAGGTGCTCCAGCCGTCGCTCGTGGCATACATGGGGCCGTCGCTCGAGGCCGACGACATCCTCAGCCAGCACCGGCGCATCCTGCGCGCGATCAGGCGCGGCCAGCCCGCCGCGGCCCAGCGCGCGATGCTCCAGCACATCGAGCACGTGCGCCGCGTGGTGCGCAAGCTCGACGCCGAGCGCGCCAAGTCCGGCTAGCCGCCGTTCAGGCTCGCCGCGGCCGCGCGTACGCCCTCGGCCGCCGCTTCGAGCGCCTGGCGCTCGGCGTCGGAGAGATCCCACTCGAGTATCTGCTCCACCCCACGGTGACCGATCGTCACGGGCACGCCCACGCTCACGCCCTCGATTCCGTACTCGCCGTCGAGCACGACCGAGGCCGGGAAGCGCTCGCCGCCGCCGTTCGCCAGCGCCGCGACCATCCGCGCGGTGCCGAGTCCGGAGGTCCACGTGGATGAGCGACCCGAGTCGAGCGCCTTGTGCTTGGCGAACCAGCCGCGGGTGAACCTCGACGCATCCGCTCGCTGCTCGGCGCTGAGCTCCACCGGCCTGCCATCCACGAGCACGCGCGTGAAGACGGGCACCGACGAGTCGCCGTGCTCGCCCACCACCCAGGCGTCCACGCTGCCGGGATCGACGCCGAGGGCGAGCGCGATGCCGGTGCGGAGGCGCAGCGTGTCGTTGAGCGTGTAGCCGATCACCCTGCGGCGGTCGAAGCCGGTGAGCTGGTGAAAGAGCGTCACGAGCGGATCCACCGGATTGGTGACGATCAGCGCCGCGCCCGGCCAGTCCGGGCCCAGCGCTTGCGCCGCGCTGCGCACGATCTGGGCGTTGCGCTCGAGGAAGAGCATGCGCGAGTCGCTCGGACCCTCGGCCATCGAGGCGCAGAGGACGAGCACGTCGCAGTCGGGCAGGTCGCCGAGGTCGCCGGCGCGCACCGACCCGCTCGCGCCCTGTTCGAGCACCTGCTGGAAGTCCATCACGTGGGAGACGACCATCTCCGGGCGGTTGTCCACGATCACGAGCTCGTGCCCGGCCGGGTCGAGCAGCAAGTTGAACGCCGCAGACGACCCAACCCCGCCCGCGCCGCCGAAGAGAGCCACCTTCACAGCGCCAGCTTAAAACGTCAAACCATTTTTGGCAGCAGGCGGCTGCGCCATGTAGGCTCCCGCCCTCATGGCCCACGGAGACGGCATGCCCACCGTCCGCGACGCGACGCTCGACGTCATGCGCCGCCACGAGCTCACGCGGATCTTCGCCAACCCGGGCTCCACCGAGATCGCGTTCCTGGCGGGACTGCCGGACGACTTCGAGTTCATCCTCGGCCTCCACGAGGCCGCCGTGGTGGGGATGGCCACCGGCTACGCGATCGGGCGCGACAAGCCGGCCTTCGTGAACATCCACACCACGCCGGGGCTCGGCAATGCCGTGGCCGCGCTGTCCACCGCGCGCGTGAACCGCGCGCCGCTTGTGGTGATGGTGGGCCAGCAGGACCGCCGGCATCTCGCGCTCGAGCCGTTCCTCACCGGCCGGCTCGAGGGCCTGGCCGGCGACTATCCGGTGTGGGTGAACCAGCCCGTGCGTGCTGTCGACGTGCCTGGCGCTGTGGCGCGCGCCGCGTACGAGGCGGCCACGCGGCGCGGCCCGGCGATCGTCGTTGTGCCGCAGGACGACTGGCTCGCGCCGTATGACCGCTCGGGCACCGAGGAGCCGGCGCCCGCCTATCTCGTGCGCTCGAGCGGCGTGGAGCACGGCGCCGTGGAGGAGCTGGCCGGGCTGTTCGCGGAGTCCGAGCGCCCGGCGCTCGTGTCCGGCTACGGAACGTCGGATCAGCGCGGCTGGAACGCCCTCGTCGCGCTCGCCGAGCACCTGGGCTGCCCCGTGTACCACGAGGCTTTCGGCGGCGCCGCCGGCTTCCCCTGGGACCACGAGCTGTTCGCGGGCTTCCTGCCTGCGGGCCGCAAGCGACTGCGCGAAATGCTCGCCGGCCACGACCTCGTGGTCGCCGTGGGCGTGCCGATCTTCCGCCAGTACATCTACGAGCCCGGGCCGTTCGTTGAGCCCGGCACGCGGCTCGCGATGATCACCAACACTCCGGAGGAGGCGCACCGCAGCCCGGCCGACCTGGCGCTGCTCGCGCCGCCCGCCGCCGTGTGCGAGATGCTCGTGGGCGAGCTGCCCGCCCGCGAGGGACCGCGCCCGCCGGCCCGCCCGGCGCCGCCGCCCGTGGAACCGCCCGCCGAGGGCGAGCCGTTGCGCGCAAGCCATGTTCTGGCGGCGCTTGGAGAGCGGCTTCCGCGGAACACCGTGCTGCTCGAGGAGAGCCCGTCGAGCGGTCCCGAGCTGCGCCAGCGCATCCTCGCGCGCGAGCCGCTCGGCTTCCTCACCGCCGCGATGGGCGGGCTCGGCTTCGCACTTCCCGGCGCGATCGGGCTGAAGATGGCTCTGCCCGACCGGCCGGTGCTCGCGATCGCGGGCGACGGCTCCTCGATCTACACGATCCAGTCGCTCTGGAGTGCCGCTAAGTACGGCGCGGGCGCGCTGCTCGTCGTGCTTTCAAACGGGCGCTACGCGGTGATGGACCGGCTGGCCGAGATGAGCGGCAAGCAGGCCGTGTGGCCGGCGTTCGACCTCGACATCTCGGCGCTGGCTCGCGACTTCGGCTGCGAGGCGCGGCGGATCGAGCGCCACGACGACCTGATCGCCACGCTCGACGAGGTCATCCCGAGCTTGGCCGAGCGGCGCGAGCCGCTGCTCCTCGAGATGGTCGTGGCCACCGAGAGCTCGTTCTCGCCCTAGCGGATGTAGCCGTTCTTGTGGAGGAACTTGCGGAGCACGCGCACGTACTTCGCGTTGCGCGGCCACGCATCGCCACGCCCGAAGCCGTTGAGGCGCCCATGCTTGAGGGCGGATCGGACGACCTTCCACCCGGTCGAGCCATGGCCGAGCAGATACTCGTCGGCCACGTACGCGGCGAGCACCGCGCGGGTGTCGACGTTCCTGCCGCGCCGGTGGTAGGTGCGCAGCGCACGCTTGGCGTCGGCGCGCACGATCTTCGGATACCTCCGCGTGACGTTGCCCAGCTTGCCCGCCCGGAATTGCCAGATCTGCGGCGGGAACCAGGTCCCGGCGTAGGCGGTGAACTCGTAGGCGAAGCGGTCGTCGTAGCTGCGGAGCTCCGGAACGCCGTCGCCGTCCAGGTCCTTGAGCGTGTAGCCCACATCGCCCCACTGCACGGGCGTGCCGGTGTAGGTCGTGCCAGTGAGGCGGTAGATCCAGGTGTCCACGCAGCAGTGCGCACCGCCCGTGAAGATGTCGAGCAGCACCTCGGGCTCGCCGTCGCCGTCGAGGTCGGCCACCTGAAGCGACTTGGCTGTGCCGCCGCCGGCGCCCGCCGGCATGATCCCGCAGCCCTGGCACGGCTCCGGCACGTTGGTGTCCAGAAGCGTCGCGCCCGCGCGGACGATCGTGATGTGCGTGCCTGTGACGTCAAAGAGCTGTGAGCCCTGGTTCCAGGTGAGCACGACGTTCACGTCGCCGCTGCTGGCGGTCTCCGTCTTCTGCTTGGCGGAGGCGAAGGTCGGCATCGCCAAAAGCATTGCGGCGACGAGGACGGTGGTGGCGAGTAGCAGGCGGGTCCGCACGGCGAGTGATATCGATCGTAAGCGGACGGGCGGCGGCGCGCCAGTAGGGTCAACCACACTTTGGCGATGGTCGTCGACGCCGTGTACGAGGAGCGCTACTGGTACCCCGAGGAGGGCGGTCAGGTGTGGCTCGTCGGCTATCAGCTCGTGGAGGCCGGGTCGGGGCGCTACCTCGGCCGCGACGCGCCGGAGCTGGCGGAGCGCGGGCTGCGAGTGGCGGGCGTGGCGGGCGCGTCTCTACACCACGGCGAGGCGCTCGCGCGCGAGGAGGACGCGCGCCCAGGCGACCCGCTCGACCTGCGCCGCGACCCCGCCAACGAGCACGACCCTCACGCGATCGCGGTCCACGCGGCCGGCGGACGCGAACAGCTCGGTTGGGTGCCGCGCGAGATCGCGGCCGAGATAGCGCCCGACATCGATGCCGGCAAACCGTGGTCGGCGGTGGTGCTGCGCGAGCAGCGGGCGTCCCCGCGCGATCCGCGCACCGGGCTCACGATGCTCCTCGCCCCCAGCGACGAGTTGCGCCTGAACGCGGCGCCGACGTAGGCTGCGCAGACGATGTCGCTCACCGGCCAGTTCTTGCGCTTCCACGAAGCCGTCTACAAGGGCAGCGATGGCCGCATCGGCCACAACATGATCGGTGTTCCGTGCCTGCTGCTCCGCACGACGGGCCGTAAGTCGGGCCAGACGCGGACCAACAGCCTCGTCTACGCGCGCGACGGCGACGACTACATCGTGGTGGGCTCGGTGGGCGGCGGCCCCAACAACCCCGGCTGGATCCACAACCTGCGGGCCAACCCGGACGCCGAGATCCAGATCGGCCGCAAGCGCATGAACGTGCGCGCCCGCGAGCTCGGCAAGGACGACGCGGACTACGCGCGGCTGTGGAAGATCGTGAACGACGGCAATCGCGGCCGCTACGACGAGTATCAGACGAAGACGAGCCGGGTGATCCCGGTGGTGGCGCTGACCCCGGTCTAGGGATTGGACGGCGCCACGGCGCGACCGGCCGCGCGGAGCGGGCGCGCTTCCCAGCTGTCTCGCCGCTCGCCGGGCCGTGGGAAGAGCGTCTCGAGCCGGTCGATCGATGCGCGCTGTGTCACCTCGGTCTCCGGTCGCTCGGCGGCTTCCCACTCTGCGAGTGCGTCCTCGACTCGCTCGCAGCTTGACAACGCTGACGCGAGGGACACCGCGTTGATCATCGCCGTGCCCGCGCCCTGACCGATCGTGGGCGGCATGGCGTGGGCGGCGTCGCCGACGATCGCCACGCGGCCGGAGGACCACCTGCGTACGCGTGCGGCTTCGTAGCGGTCTACGTGGGGTCTTTTGGGCAGCTCGGCCAGAACCGGCTCGAGCCGCGGGAACGACTCGCACCAGACCTCGGCCGACAGCGGCTGGCTGACCGCCTCGGCGTCGTCGGCGCGCGCGGCGAGCATCAGGTACAGGTCGCGCTCGTTGCACGGGACGTAGAGCACGCGGCGGTGTGCCGCCAGGTTCCAGTGGTCCACGTAGTTGCGCCACTCACCGTCGCGTCCGGGTGCGCGATCGAGCGAGGTGAGAAAGCGGAAGATGCGGTACGGCTCGAACAGCTCGTGGCGATCGAGCAGGCCGAGCGAATCGCGAACCGCGGAGTGGATTCCGTCGGCGCCGATGACGACGTCGGCGCCGAGGCTCTCGCCGTTTGCCAAGAGCAGCGTGCCGTCAGGGTCGGCTCCAACCGCAGCCGAGTTAGTGAGCACACTCACTACGGCCTCGCGCGCGACATCGATGAGCGCGCGGTGGAGATCACGGCGCGCGAGCGTGACCATTCGGATCCCACGGGGCAGCGGCAATTCACGCCTGCCGATCAGACGGCCGGTCTCGTCGCGCTCCTCCCAGTAGCTGGCCTCGTGCGCGCCCACAAGCTCGGTGAGCTCCAGCCCGAGCGCCCGAAGCGCCCTGAGCCCGTTCTCCCACAGGAAGATGCCGGCGCCGTCCGCCTGCGCGCCAGAGCTGCGCTCATGCACGCGGACGGTCCACCCCCGCTGCACGAGCGCGATCGCGACCGTCAGGCCCGCAAAGCCACCGCCGGCAACCTCGGCGTGACCGCGCAACCTCCGTCCCTAACCGAGCGGAGGCCCGACGACGACCATGTCGTGCTGCGAGGCGATCGCGCTGATGCGCTCCATGTCCACATCGCTGGTCGGCGGCAGCTCATGGCGCGGAGCAGGCACACCAGCCGCCTCGATGAAGCTCGCGAGCCCGCCGGCCGTAGCCACCTGAAGCGTCCGAGCACCACCCGGCCCGACCCTGAAGGCATGCGGCGTCCCGCGCGGGACGAAGACAAAGTCGCCCGCTCGCGCATCGAACTCGTCCTCGCCACACCGGAACCGCATCGACCCCTCGAGCAGATAGAAAGCCTCGTCCTCGTGCTCGTGGATATGCAGCGGCGGGGCGTGCCCAGCGCGCAGCTCGCCCTCCAGGAAGGTCCACCCGGCGTCGGCCGGGGCCTTGAGCGTCATGAGGTTGCCGGCAAACCAATGAGCCCGGCCATCGCCAGCCGGAAGATGAGATGACATAGCTGCATACAGTAGACACTTCTTCCCCCGGTGGGCGCGCTACCGTGAGTGATCACCCGAAAGAACTGAGGGACTCCTCATGCTTACGCTCACCGAGACCGCCGTCGAGGCCTTGGACGCGGTCGTGGAGTCGGCCCCCGTATCGGATGCGGCCGGGGTAAGGATCAGCCGGCAGGTCGGGGCGGAGGGCCAGCCGGGGCTCGCCATCACGCTCGTCGAGGTGCCCGACCCGAGCGACCAGGTCGTCGAGACGGGCGACGAGCACGTGCCCCTGTTCGTCGAGCAGGACGCGGCCGCCGAGCTCGACGACAAGATCCTCGACGCTCAGGTGCAGGAAGGCCAAGTGGGCTTCGTAGTCGCGAGCCAGAGCTGAAAGCGCCGCAGGCGCAGGGCGACGAAGTCGCCCCGATTCGGATGCAGCTGAGAGCCGCTGGCAAGGAACTGGCCGCCGGATAGTGCTCAAGCACATCCGGCGGCCAGGTGACACAGCCAGCGGCACTCAGATGCCGCGATATCGGGGCGACTGGATTCGAACCAGCGACCGCTCGGCCCCCAGCCGAGTGCGCTACCAGACTGCGCCACGCCCCGAAGCGGGCGACGGGAATCGAACCCGCCCTAGAAGCTTGGAAGGCTTCTGTGCAACCACAACACTTCGCCCGCGAGCGTGTGGCGCCATTCTAGACGCGATGCCCGCCTGCGCCAGCGGCAAGTTTCAGTGCGGCGCGACGCCGTGGGTTATGGCGGCCACCTGGGTCGCCAGCGCGAGCCCCAGCAGGTAGAGAGTCGTTCCCCAGCCGGCGTAGACGTTGCGCCGCCGCGGATACGCGGGTGCATACGAGCTGAGGCCGATCGAGTAGACGACTGGGATGAACAGCACTAGGCCGATCGCGATCAGGCCGAACGGAGTCCAGCCGGTGAGGAAGTAGCCGAGCGTCGGCCGGTAGCCGGCGGCGAGCATTCCTATCGAGTGGTGCCACAGCACTATCGGCAGAGCCACGGCTGCGGCGAAGCCGAGCACCCCGGCGGCCTTGGCCTGGCGGCGTGAGATGCGCTGCTTGCTCCGGTCCAACATCCGGCCCCAGAAGGGATTTGCCCAGCTGGACGGCCAACCTAACGTGCCAGGCCGCACATTCGCGGGCGGGCTAATCGTCTTCGTCGCGCACTTGTCCCACGAGCGGGATGCTCGCCAGCACGGCCGCCGAGCACACGAGCCACATCGCGGCGTAGCCGTGAGTGCTCGACAACGGCCCCTTGAACACCGACACAGCCACGCCCGCGAGCAGCGGCCCGAGCATCACCCCGATCCCGCGGCTCAGGCTGTAGAAGCCGGTGAGCGCGCCGTGCTCGCCCTTCGGCATGAGCGGGATGAGCATCGCGTAGGGCAACGTCATGATCACGCCGCCGCCGAACGCGATAGCCGGCAGGATCGGCACGAGCACCCACGGCGTGCGCACGAACAGCGGCACCAGCAGGCCCGCGCCGTACACCGGCAGCGCTAGGCGCATGACTGCGGTGGACCCAAGGCGGTCGGCCATCCGCCCGCTCACCGGGGCGGCGACCAGAACCACGAGCGCCACCGCTCCCACTATCGCCGCGGCCGCGAACACGCTGTAGCCGAGCCCGTTGGTGATGTAGAGCACGACGAACGTCTTGAGCGCCCCGAGCGACAGCTCCCACAGCGCGTTCGCCACGAGGTACGCGCGCAGGCGGCCGTCGCCGCGGATGAGCTTCCAGAGGTCGGCGATCTTCTGATGCACTGACTTTGGATCGCCGTCGCGGCGGCTCTTCGGCCGGCGCTTGATGGAGAGGACTGTGAACACCGCCATGCCCGCGGCAGCCACCGCCGCGAACGCGACAAACGGCGCCCAGCGCGCCACTCCGAACAGAAGGCCGCCGCCCACCAGCGCCAGCCCCGTGCCCGCGCCGCGCCACACAGCCTGCGTGCTCTGGCCGCGGCCCGCGATCTCCTCGTCCACCAGGTCCGGATAGAGCGCGCGGTACGGCTCGTACGCCACGAAGTACGCGAAGAAGAAGATGAACACGACCACCGCGATCCCGCCCAGCGAGTTCATGAACCCGAGTACCGCCAGCGCCGCGACGAGCGGCGGCGTGGCCGCTACGAGAAACGGCAGCCGCCTGCCGAAGCGCGTGTCGATGCGGTCCGACCACGCGCCGGCGATCAGCGGGACGAACAGCGCGAGGAAGCCCTCGGCGCCCACGATCAGGCCGATGATCGTCGTGCTGCCGGTGAACTGCGACGCCAGCTTCGGCACATAGGTGGTGACCACCGTGATGGTCAGCGCCAGCGTGAGGGTCGGCAGCCCGAGCAGCGCGAGAACGCGCTTCTCCTCTTTCTTGAGCGGACGCTGCTCCTGCCTCGTCTCCGTGGCCGCCATCAGCCCGGAGTACCCCGGCCCGGCTGGCGCGAATCTGAGCTTGTGCGCCTACCGACGTATGCCGAGAGGGCGCGCGAAGGCTGCGAAGCAGGCGATCACGGCAGTCGCCTCGATCGACGCGATAACGAGTGCGGCGAGCAGCGCGCGGGCGAAGTTGGCGAGGTCGAGGGGCCCACTCGCCTCCACCACTCCGTGCCAGATGGCCAGCGCAACCCCGCAGGCGACGGCGAACGCGAAACAGAAGCGCCACGGGTCGCGGCGCAGCGGCATCCACTTCACAACGGACGCCAGCTGCGGCAGAACGGCCACCACGTCGTCGACGACGTCCTCGTTGGAAGGGGCTTGCGGGAGCACACGAGCCCGCGCGGCCGCGCCCCGTACTCGTAGCCCGACCGCGAGCGCCGCGGCGAGCATCAGGCCTCCGACGATGGGCAGGCCGTTGACCGTCTCCGCGAGACCCACCACCGCGACAGCTCCGACCGTGACGAAGCCCGTGCGGTAGAGGTCGGCCAGCCGCTCGGTCGGCACCGCGGGCGCCGAGCGATAGCGCAGCCAGCGCACCAAAGCGAGCGCTCCAGTCACGGCGGCGAGTTGCCCGCCGATGAACACGATCACGCCGAACGGGAAGGAGTTGGAAGATCCAAAGGCCGCCAGCAGCGCGACACCGAACGTAATCGCCAGCGCCAGGGTCAGCCCCGTCGCCCGGCGCGCGCTCGAGCTCGCGAGCTGCTCGTGGAAGCGCGCCGCCACCTCGCGGGGCTCGCCGAACGCCGCCACCGCATCCTGCTCGGTCTGGCCGGCATCGACGGCCTCGAGCAGGTGGTCGCGCGTCTCGGCCAGGATGCGCTCGCGCGCACGCCGCGGCACGCGCAGCTCAGCGGACAGGGCGTCGAGGTAGCTGGCGATCACGCGAGCACCGCCTCCACCGCCGCCGAGAACTGCCGCCATTCGCCGCGCGCGCTGCCGAGCGCGCGCCGGCCGCGCGCGGTCACCTCGTAGACCCGGCGCCTGCGCGTGGCGCCCGGCGCCCAGCTCGACTTGAGCAGCCCGGCGTCCTCCAGGCGGTGAAGCGCCGGGTAGATCGTTCCCTCGGGCAGGTTGAACGCGCCGCCGCTGCGCTCGCGCAGCCGCTCGAGGATCGCGTAGCCGTGCGCCGGCTCGGCCGCCACGACGGCGAGCAGAAGCGCGTCCAGGTGTCCCTTGAGAGCGTCGGCCTTCATTACCTAGCGATGTTAGGTATTGGGGGCTGGGGTGTCAAGTTCTTGCCGGTCGATTGAACGCTTTTCCTGCCCTGGCGGGGGAAAGGGTTCAATCGATTGAAGGGTTTGCCCGCCCCGGGCTGGGCGTAGCGCTTGAGCGGGTGCATGGACGGATAACCCATTCGGGCATGGGTCGTACCGCCGATCACTCGGGCCGAACCCATGCCGCCGTACCCCCGACGTTCACGCCTGCTCTCGCGCGCTCTCGCCGCCTGCGCGCTGTTTGCGCTGCCGTTCGCCATGACCGCCAACGCGCCCGCGAGCAAGCAGCCGACGGCCGACGCCGCCGGAGCCAAGGTGGCCGCCCGCATCGTGAGGCTGGCGCGCAGGGAGCTCGCGCACGGCGTGCACGAGATCCCGGACGGCTCGAACAGGGCGCCGGCGATCTACCGCTACGACCTCGCCACCAGCCCGCACTACTACGGCGCGCCGTGGTGCGCGTACTTCGCCTCCTACGTCGCCAAGCGCGCCGGCGTGCCGATCGGCCCCGGCGGCCACGGCCTGGGTTACGTGCCGACCATCCGCGCCTGGGCGAAGGCGAGCGGCAAGTGGACCCAGCGCCCACGGCCGGGCGAGCTGATCACCTTCGCCGAGCACGTGGGCGTGGTCGAGGCCGTCTACACCTCGAGCCACACGCTCACGAGCATCGAGGGCAACTACTCGAACGGCGTCCACCGCGTGTGGCACCGCTGGCGCGACGCGATGGGCTACGTGCGCCTCGTGGGCGGCAACCCGGCCAACCCAGCACCGCAGAAGACGCCCGCCGAGCACGTCCCACACGTCACGCTCAAGGCGCGTATCTCCGCCTACCCGCAGACCACGATCGCGCCCGGGCAGACCATCGACTTCACGAGCCTGGACAGCTCGGGCAACGTCGTCAAGTCGAACTGGGATCTCGACGGCAACGGCCACTTCGACTCCACGGGCTCGAGCGTGAGCCACCGCTACGACAAGCCGGGCCACTACACGGTCAAGCTGAAGGTGACGGACTCCGGCAGGCACACGAGCGCCGCGACCACCACCATCACCGTGAACAACAACCGCGCGCCGGTGCCGGTGATCCACATCCCGGCCGACGTGACGGTGAACCAGAACGTGACCGCGACGGCTGACGGCTCGTACGATCCGGACGGCCGCATCGTCAAGTACGAGTGGGACCTCAACGGCGACGGCGCGTTCGGCGCGGACGGCACGAGCCACTCCTACACGTACAGCCACACCGGCGACTACGTGGCGCTGCTCAAGGTGACCGACAACGACGGCAACTCCGCCATCGCCCGGGCGACCGTGCACGTGCACGACTACCCGCCGCCGCAGAGTCGTCTCACCTGCAGCGCCACCGATGTGGTGTCCGGCACGAGCGTGTCCTGCCACGCCGACGACTCGATCTCCCCCACTCGGATCGTCAAGCACGAGTGGGACATGAACGACGACGGCTCCTACTCCACCGGCGGCAACGACTCGAGCTACACGTTCGCGACGCCCGGCAACTACACCGTGCACCTGCGCGTGACCGACTCGCGCGGGAAGAAGAGCGAGAGCACCGTGGACGTGCGCGTGGAGGACCGCGCGCCGGCGGCGAAGATCGTGCTGCCCTCGAAGGTGGTGATGGGCCAGCCCGCGACGATCGACGGCTCCCAGTCGAGCGATCCGGACGGCGTGGTGTCCGAGTGGGAGTGGGACCTGACGGGCGGTGACAGCTTCGTTCCGGGCGGCTCGACGCTCACCACCACATTCGGCTCCTACGGCACGCGCACGATCGCGCTGCGCGTGACCGACGACTTGGGCGTGACGAGCGTGACCACCGCCCAGGTGAAGGTGCTCGCGCCTCCGCTGGCGGCCGGGGTCGTGACGACGGCGTCGCCGGCGGTGAACGCCAACACCTACTTCCTGCCCACCGGCTCGAGCGATCCCGACGGCACGGTGACCAGGTACCAGTGGGACTTCAACAACGACGGCGCCGTGGACAAGACCACCTACGGCGCCACGACGTCCACCTACTGGAAATGGACGGTGGCCGGCAGCTACCAGGTGAAGCTCACGGTGACCGACAACGACGGGCTCAAGACCAGCGTCCTGGTCCCGGTCGCTGTCCACTAGCCGGTACCTAAGCGGCGAGCTGATCGAACGCGCGCCGGAAGATCTCGATCGGCTGTGCTCCGAGCACGATCAGCCGGCGGTCGAGCAGGAACGCCGGAACGGCGTTGATCCCGATCGACTGAGCCTGCCGTATCGAGCTCTCGACGACATCGAGATACGCCGGCTGGTCGCTGATCACTCGCTCGACCTCCTCCGGGTCGAGACCGATCTCGGTGGCCAGCCGGCGCAGCTCGTCAGGGTCGCCGATGTTGGTGGCCTCCGACCAGTAGGCGTCCATCAGCCGGGGCTGGAACTGGTGAACCAGACCCTGCTCGCGCGCGAGCTCGGTCATCCGGTGTGCGAGCCGCGTGTTCGGCACTACGTCGGGCCGGTTGTACACGAGCCCGGCGGCGGCGAAGCGCTCGCGCAGCGGGTCGGCTTCACCGGTCCCGAAGCCGTGACGGCGATGCAGCTCGGCCAGCGGGATTCCCTCCGGCGGGTAGTCGGGATGCAGCTCGAAGGGGAGCCAGTCAATCTCGGCGTCGAACTCGACGCGCAGCTGCTCGGCCGTGGGCTGGCCGAGCCGGCAGAAGGGTCATATGTAGTCGCTCCAGATGAGGACTGAGTGCTCGGCCATCTGCCCTCACTTTGACACTTCGCCGCTCAGGTGGGGCTTGCCGTCCCCCACGGCGCGGACCTCGAAGTGGCGGGTATCGGTGCTGAAGACCACCTTTGAGGGCAGGAAGATCGGCAGCTTGAAGCGCACGTCGACGGTGTAGGTCTCGGGCAGCTCACCCTCGAGCGCAGCCAGACAGCGCGCCTTGGTCCACATGCCGTGGGCGATCGGCGCCTTCATGCCGAAGAGCTTTGCGCTGAGCGGATGGAGGTGGATCGGGTTGCGGTCGCCCGACACGGCGGCGTAGCGGCGGCCGATGTCGGCCGGGACCTCCCACACGGCATGTCCTCCGCTGCGAGCGGCCGCGCCGTCAGACGACTGCGATCTTTCCCTACTGCCGCTTTTCTCGCGGTGCAGGTAAGTCGAGGAGCTGCGCCAGACAACTGAATCCGCGACCGTCGCCTCCGCGTGGATCTGGAACTGGCGACCTTTGTCGTGGTCGGCCAGGTCCGCCGCCCACACCCGCACGTCGAACGGCTGCTCGGCCGTCATCGGTGCGAGCAGCTCGATGCGGTTGGCGATGTGCACGAGCCCCATCACGGGGAATGGGAACGACGTGTCGGTCATCAGCTCCATCGCGAGCGGGAAGGCGACCATGTGCGGGTACGTGGCCGGCAGCTGATCGCGCAGGCGGAAGCCGCAGACGCGGTCGTAGGCGGCGAGGTGCTCGAGATCGACCTTCACGTCCTCGCGCGTGACCTCGCGATCGGGCAGCTCGCGCGGCGTGCTGGCTCCCGGCAGCTTGCGCGCCACCGGCAGCACGGTCGCACCCGCCAGCGCCTTGCCGTAGAGCTTGAGCATCGGGTCAGGCTCCCAGCAGGCTCTGACCGCACACGCGCAC
>Ga0070683_100001261_pt1 | contig 19266 bp, 18 predicted proteins | sample KBSC713LmetaG_FD_64662 | JGI IMG/M metagenome (GOLD analysis project Ga0070683, IMG submission 64662) | Corn rhizosphere microbial communities from Kellogg Biological Station, Michigan, USA - KBS C7.1-3L metaG | ecosystem: Host-associated > Plants > Roots > Rhizosphere ... | reverse complement strand
ATTATACGAAGGGTGAAGGTTTGCTGATAGAAATATCTTTTACTTGATCTCTACAGGCTTGTGTTACAGTAAAAAACCTACCGGGTTTTGGAAACCTGTTAGGTTTAGAAATAGGTGATCTCAGATAGAAACCTTCAAGGTTTTAAAAACCTTGAAGGTTTGGAAGGGAAAAAAGCTTCCAGATGAAATGCTGACCGCTTACTTGATTTCTCACACGCTTATTTTGCAGTAAGAAAAAACCTCATAGGTTTTGAAAACCTATGAGATTTGAATGCCCGTCAGGTCATTTTATCTTTATTTTTTCGCTTGCGGATGGTGCAGATTCTTTATTTGCATTCAGATCTGTGTAATCCGTGTGATCTGCGAGCGAATTTAATTTCCATGCAAGGAATCTAAAACATCACCATACAGATTTACTCAGGTTTCGGGAAAAATTTTGCATTTTCATAGGAATAAATAACGCTCACGATTTTCCATTTCCCTTCCGCTTTGATCAGGTGCCAGGCTTCATCGCCCCAATTGGTAATGGTGTTGTCTTCACGGAAAATATAATCAAAAGTCACACTTGCCATGACATCATCATTGACGATGCGGATGTTGTTAAATTCTTCCTCCTTTCTTCCCGGCTCCATAATATAGCGGAAGAAATTCTCATAGGTATCTTTGAAATAATTTTTGCTGTTCGCCGGATTGGCCTGCAGCCGTTTTGCCTGCGACCTGTTTTTAACCACACCGATCCAGACGACAGGGTTTTCATGGAACAGGCGGTAAAAAGCTGCCGAATCTTTTCTGATGATGCTTTCTTTAACCTGCCGGATAACAGTTTCGATTTCCTTTTTTTCTGGGGAATAGTTCTGGGCTGCTGCAAAACCGGACAGCAGCATGAAGATGAGTAGATGAATAGTTTTCATAGAAAATATTGATTAAGGATTTTATTTTTGATCTGCGCCGATGGCCTTTCGATACCATAGCGGTACAGCAACCCGGCCAGGATACAGCTGATTAAGCAGAGAACCAACACAACAGTGTCCGGAACCTGGATGGTAAGCTGATCTAGAAATCGCTGCACCAGATGGATGATCCCTTTGTGGGACAAATAGATGGCATACGAAAGGGCGGCCAATTGTGACGTTACCATATTGGCTTTCCTGCCCAGGAACGATGACTGCGAAATGGATCCCGCTACCAGGATTCCGTAACTAAGCGCCACCAGGCTAAACCCGAAAACCGAAGCCTGAGCTGAGTACTGGTCCCTGCAAAACCAAAGAGAAAAAGTTACAGCCAGAATTCCGGTAATGGTCAGGAGGTTCCCATTCTTATGGATGATTGTTTTGAACCTGGATGAAAACCTGAACAGGTAACCCATCAGCACGCCGATGGCCAGTCCGTCCAGCCGCGTATACGTAGGATAATACAGCTTCATGTACCATACTTTCCAGAACTCAGGCGATTCGAGAAGCGGAGCAACAGCACGCTCCCAGAAAAAAAGCCGGATCAGCAGGGTAAAAATCAGCACAAAAAGGATTCCAGAGGTCACGTACCTCAACGCTTTCAGCCGGATCAGAAGCAATAAGGACAACGGAAGTACCAGGTAAAATTGCTCTTCAATACACAATGACCAGGCGTGAGAAAATGTCCCTTGGTCAATCACATCCAATCCATAATTCTGCGTGAAGGATACGAATTTCCATAACGGCGGCAATGCTTCCCGTTCCCGGAATACCGGAAAACAGAAATACAGGAGCAGCGTCACCGCATACGGCGGAATAATCCTGAAAAACCGTTTCGTAAAAAAGATTTTCAGCCTGATGGTCCCATACCGGCTGATTTCCACGAACAGCTGGCCGGAGATCAGGAAGCCGCTCAACACAAAAAACAGATCAACCCCGGTCCACCCTATCCAGCCCACCGTATCAATCCAGTCCGGATGTTCAAACATCCGGTAATGATACAACAGCACCAAAAGAATGGCAACAGCTCTCAGGTGGTCCAGCCCGTGGAATTTTTCTCGCTCCATTATTTTTTTCAGCAAAAGTGCGCTTATTTATCATGCAACGGGGAAGGTCGATGCAGAATACGCCCGGCTGAATGCAGATGGCGGGATTTTCTATCCAAATGCAGAGGGTTGAGCATTGATGTCAGAAAAGAAATACCGTTTCACTCAACACGACTGAAATGAAAAATGTAACCGGCAGCGACTGTATTATTTTATGGTGACCTCCCAAACTGAGAAAGTAGAGAAGATTTCTGTAGCTGCTGTGTAAACAATAAAAAACAGCATCCCTGAAATGAGGTATGCTGTTTTTTATCAATGATGCATAAGGCGCTATTCAAAGCTGCGGACAAATTATTTTGCCTGCATCCCGTTTATTTCTTTTTGTTAAAATAATCCCAGGCTGCTTTTGAGATATCCGCGATGATTTTTTCATTGGTTTCTGCATTTTCCATGGACTTTGTAACAAATACAGTAATGAAATAATGCTTTCCATTCGGCAAAAAGACTATTCCCATATCATTAACAGCTGCAGTAAGGCCTTCTTTATTGGCGCCTGAAGATCCTGTCTTATGAGCCACCACAGTTGTCTTGGGCAACTGCCCCCTAAGCCTGTTTTCCCCCGTTTCAGTTTCCCGCATCACCTTCCAGATGAAATCGTAACTCTTCTTCGAGAGCAATTGGTTGGCATTGACATAAAAGAGTTCCAGGATTTCGTTGCCTGCTTTCGGAGTGGTCCAGTTCTGGAATTGGAGGTCCCAGTTGGCCTGCTGGGTTTCTTCATTGATTTTAATGGAAATATCTTTCACTCCGCTTTCCTTACAGTACTTTTCTACCGCTTCCGGGCCGCCGATCATTTTCAGCAACAGTTCACAGCCTACATTGTCGCTTTGTGAAACCGTGTATTCCAATATTTTAGATAAAGGAAGCGTCACCCCGTTAGGATACTGATCACGGATAGGACTGTAGAGATCCGGCAATAAATCCTTCTTCCCTATTTTTATTTTCTGATTGAGGCTGAATTTACCCTGATCAACCTGCGACAGGACCGCTAATGCAATGTGGAACTTAAATACGCTTTGCAGCGGAAAATGCCGGTTGCCATTGATGGATAGAGTATCCTTGCCGTCCTGGCTTTTAATGGCAACGCCTACTTCAGCATCCTTTGATGAAATAATCTGCTGTATTTTTTCTTTGAGGTTATCTGTGGTCTGGGCGAAAGCCTGGCAGCAGATCATCAAGGCAAACAGAACAGTGAGTCTGAAACGGTGTGTCATTTTTGTATGTTTTTTATTGTAAAGTGTAGTCCAAGTACTTTCCGGAAATGTTTTTACAATACTCTGTCCGGAAGAAGGATTGAAACTGTTTCAAATATAAGCATATCTAATCAAAACGGATCATTCCCTATGCAGACAACAGCCTGAACACCAGTTACGTCATGATTCCGAATGCAGACCGATCCTGTTGCCCTCACTATCAATAATCACAGCAATGAATCCGACGGATCCAAACAACTGCTTCTGTTCCGCAATCTTTCCTCCGGCCGGCACTACCCTGTCCAGGACGGCCTGAATACCCGGGCTCGCATTCAGGTAAATGATCGTACCCTGATCTGAAGGCCGGTTGCTGCAGGATTGTGCCAGCACTCCGGTTACCCTCCCCGAAGTAGCCTGAACCACATGAGGATCGGCAGGAAAGAAAATGCCTTCATCTTCGCCGTCCCCTTTCCTGACCATTTTGAGGTCTAAAATAGTTTCATAAAAACGTTGTGCCCGGTCCAGGTCTGAAACAGGGATTTCAAACCAGGTAATCACATTGGTGTGCTCATCGATCTTTCTTAATTTTTGCATAATGACTTATTTTTATGCAAAGGAAAATCTTTTCGGGAATAGCATCCTGTGACAATCGTCACATAATGGTCACCGTGAAACCCTGCGCCTCCTGATACGGCTCAGGGTTTCCCTCCTCACGCCCAGGAATGAAGCCAGCTGGGAAAGCGGTACCCGCTGCACCAGTTCCGGCCTGTTCTTTTCCAGGTAACCCAGCCGTTCTTCCGCAGAATACAGCTGAAAAACGGTCAGAAGTTCTTCCTGCCTAACGGCATACCTCCGGATGCAGCTCCTGCCCAACGCTTCGACCTCCGCCGACTGTTTTGAAATCTCAAACAGCTTTTCCCGGTCAAAAACAACAGCCGTTAAAGGCTCACAGGCCATGATGTTGAATTCGGATTGCTCCCCCGAACCGAAACTGTTGATGTTCGTTACGATTTCATTTTCAAAAAAGAACCCCGTGTTTTTAACCTCGCCATCGATCTCATAATAAGTCTTGCAGTAGCCTTTTACCACATAAAACAGGGAACGGCAGATCCTGCCCTGCTCCAGCAGGAAATCATTCTTCCGGAATTCACGGCTCATCAGTGCAGGCCTGAGCAGTTCCCAGCCCTGGTCTGAAAACGGCATCAGTGAACGGAGGAAATCCTTCACTTCTTTTTCTCCAGTCATCATTAGAATTTATTTAAAAGTTAAATGTAAAAAAATCCGGCTGGATGACCATCTGTGCAGGTCGCTTTTATCGGTTTATGTGACATCACCTTTTCATGTTTGTTCCGGATCCGATAATATGAGTATATTGCTTTCCGGATTCCGGCCAATGATACAGGCCGGACAACAGCCAATAAACTATCATGAACAGACTCATCCTTATTCTCAGCAGCCTCTTTTTTTGCTGTACCGTTGTGCCGTGCTCCGGTCAACAGGCAAAACATACCTTCACCCTGGGAGATTCCGATTTTTTACTCGACGGGAAACCCTTACAGATGATCTCCGGGGAAATGCATTGTGCCCGGATCCCGCGTGAAGCCTGGCGCGACCGGATGAAAATGGCCAAAGCCATGGGACTGAATACCATCGGCACCTATGTGTTCTGGAACGTGCATGAAGAACTCCCGGGAACCTATGATTTCAGCGGGAACAATGACATCGCTGCGTTTGTGAAGACAGCCCAGGAAGAAGGCTTATGGGTCGTCCTGAGGCCAAGCCCGTATGTCTGTGCAGAATGGGAGTTCGGAGGTTATCCGTGGTGGCTGCTGAAAGACCCGCAGATGAAGGTGCGGAGTACCGATCCTGAGTTTGTGGCAGCGTACACCCGGTACATCAATGCCCTGGCCAAACAGCTTGCTCCCCTGCAGGTGACCCATGGCGGTAACATCCTGATGGTGCAGATAGAAAATGAATACGGTTCCTATAGCGATGATAAAACTTACCTGGACCTGAACCGGAAGATATTCAGGCAAGCCGGTTTTGACGGGATTCTGTTCACCTGTGACGGGGCGGACCAGATGCCGAAAGGATACCTTCCGGGCTATCTTCCGGCTGTCAACGGACTGGAAGATCCTGCCAAGGTGAAAGCACTGATCAACCAATACCACAACGGAAAAGGACCGTATTATGTCGCGGAATGGTACCCAGGATGGTTTGATGACTGGGGTAAAAAACATGCGGATGTTTCTGCAGAGCAGTCTGCAAAGACGCTCGAAGCGCTTTTGTCGGCCGGTATTTCCGTGAATATGTATATGTTCCACGGCGGTACTACCCGCGGGTTCATGAACGGAGCCAATATGAATGCGCAAAACCCGTATTCACCGCAGGTTTCCAGCTATGATTATGATGCTCCCCTGGACGAAGCAGGAAATCCGACCGGAAAATTCTTTGCCTTCAGGAATGTTATTAAAAAGCATCTTCCAAAAGGAGAGATTATTCCGGATGTTCCGCCAAAGAAACCTGCGGTTAAGATTGCCGACATCATGCTGGACGCGTATGCCGGTGTTTTCAGTCAGCTTCCGGAACCAAAGCAATCAGTAAAACCCCTGTCTTTCGAGGATCTGGGCCAGGCGTACGGCTTTGTGCTCTACCGGACCACCCTGAACAAAGACGGCTTGCTGAAAATAAGGGAGCTCAGGGATTATGCCCTGGTCTATGTCAACGGAAAGTATATCACCACCCTGGACCGACGGCTGAAACAGGATTCCGTAGCTTTATCCGGCATTCCTTCCGGGGCAATCCTGGATCTGTGGGTAGAAAACAACGGCCGCATCAATTACGGTCCATACCTTGCCGATAACCGTCATGGCATCACAGAATCCGTATCCGTTGACGGACAGGAGGTTTCGGGATGGAATATGTACCGTTTCCCTTTCCATACGGTGAGCAACTTCTCTTTCAGCCGGACAGCTGATCAAAAAGCCGGGCAGCCCGGCCTGTATAAAGGAACTTTTATCCTGAATCAGCCGGCAGATACTTATTTGGATATGCGGGATTTCGGGAAAGGCTTTGTATTCCTGAACGGACATAACCTCGGAAAGTACTGGCAGATAGGCCCACAGCAGACCATCTACGTGCCGGCTTCGTGGCTGAAGAAAGGCAAAAACGAAATCGTTGTTTTTGACGAACTGAAAAGCGGTCACACCCATCTCTCTACAATCGATCATCCCATACTGGATCAGAATATAATCCCTGAAAACAGATGAAAAAGTGGATCTTCCTGAGCGGGCTTATGGCGGGAATGCTTCCCTGTTCGGCACAAAATGCACCGCAGCCTTACGGAGCCCTTCCTACCCAGGCCCAGCTGGACTGGCATGAAATGGAAATGTACTGCATCATCCATTACAGCGTAGATACCTACACCGACCGCGAATGGGGTTACGGGGATGAAGATCCGGCCCTCATCAATCCTGCACGGTTCGATGCACACCAGATCGTGGCAGCGGCCAAAGCAGGCGGCTTCAAAGGTGTGGTAGTCGTGGCCAAACATCATGACGGACTCTGCCTGTGGCCAACAGAAACCACTGCGCACAGCATCCGCAAGAGCCCCTGGAAAAACGGAAAAGGCGATATGATACAGGAATACCGGGAAGCCTGTGACCAGCTGGATATGAAGCTGGGCCTCTATTGCTCTCCCTGGGACCGCAACAGTGCTTATTACGGCAAACCGGAATACGTTGATCTTTACCGCAGGCAGCTCAAAGAATTGTATACGAATTACGGGAAACTCTTCATTTCCTGGCATGACGGTGCCAATGGCGGCGACGGCTATTACGGCGGCAGCCGCGAAACGCGAAAAATAGACCGTTCATCCTATTATGGCTGGGAAACCACCTGGGCGCTTATCCGGGGCATACAGCCCGGAGCGGCCATCTTCGGTGATGTGGGCCCTGATGTCCGGTGGGTAGGAAATGAAGAAGGCCATGCCGGCGAAACCTGCTGGGCTACCTACGAACCTCAGGCTCCGGAAAAAGGCCGGCTTCCCTCCAACGGCTTTACAAAATATCAACTGGGCACGGAAGGGACCCGGAACGGAAAATACTGGATGCCGGCCGAATGCGATGTTTCCCTCCGCCCGGGATGGTTTTACCACGCCCGTGAAAACAGCCGCGTAAAAACACCCGATGAACTGCTCGACCTTTATTACAAAAGTGTGGGCCGCGGGGCCAACCTGGACTTAGGATTGTCTCCCAACCCTGATGGACAGCTGGATCCTGAAGATGTGGCCTCGCTTCAGCAGTTCGGGTACATACTCCATCAGACCTTTTCCAAAAACCTTGCGGCAGGTGCTTCCCTTTCCGCCAGCAATACCCGGGGGAATAATCTTTCCCTGTACGGTCCGGAGAACCTGCTGGATGATGACCGGTATTCTTATTGGGCCACCGATGACCAGGTAACCAACCCGGAGCTTACCTTGACCCTCCCCACCGAAACCACTTTCAATATTATCCGGCTGCGGGAAAATATCAGGCTGGGCCAGCGTATTGAAGCTTTTACCATCGAAGCTTTTACCAGAGGGAAATGGGAAAAGATCGCTGCTGCGACAAGCATCGGCCCGAACCGGCTGATCCGGCTGCAGCATTCAGTTACTGCTTCCGGGATCAGGCTTACCATCACCCAATCTCCTGTAGCCGTTGCGCTGAGTGATTTCGGATTGTATCATGAGCCGGAACTGCTCAGGAAACCGGTGATTACAAGAAGTCCCGAAGGAAAAATCAGCATCACATCTTCACCAAAGGGGTCAAAAATCTACTATACGCTGGACGGCAGCCCGCCTACGCCATCCTCTTCACCCTACCGTAAGCCGTTCCGGTTACCTGAGGGCGGCCTGGTAAAGGCTTTGGCAGTAGACGAACGCCAGCAAAGCCAGATGGCTTCCCTCCAGGCAGGCCCGGTGAAAACCGCATGGAAAATGGTTCAGCCGAAATATCCGGGTAAAAAAAATCCTGCTGAATATGCGATTGATGACCGCCCGGAAACGTTCTGCCAGGCTTCATCCATGCCTTCTGAAATGGTGATCGATATGGGCCGGAAACAGAACATAAAGGCCTTTACTTACCTGCCCCGACAGGACGGAGATAATTCCGGTACCGTTACCCATTACCGTATCGAGACCAGTGAAGATAGCGTGCAGTGGCAGGAAACGGCAGACGGAGAATTTTCAAATATTAAAGCAAACCCGGTTGAACAGGTCGTTATCTTTCAAAAGCCGGCTTCAGCCCGCTTCATCCGCTTCAAAGCCACTGAAATTCTCTCCGGATCCGGAATGACAGCCGCCGAAATCGGTGTGTTGCTCAAGTGACGTACCATTTAAATACTTTTTAAACATAAAAACTGCCCTAATCTCTTAAGGCAGTTCATGTATTCTTTCATTTTTAAATACCTGTTAATCCTGGATCTGGAAGGTCTGGTTGCCCCAGCATCCTCCAATCGTAGCTTTTAAATTATAGGTTTTCAGAGCTTTCCATCCTTTATAAATAGTAAAAGATGCCCTGTTACCATTATGGATATACTGTGGCCCGAAATTCAGCGGATTTCCACTCCAACTCTGGGTATATCCGCATCTTTGGGTAAATGTATAGGATACATAAGGAATGGTTGGGTACTGGCTGTAATCATTCCACCAGATGAACCATCTTTTCTGTGCCCTTGCTTCCGCTTTCAGTTCAAAATAAATCCCTGCATGCTGATAAGACAGCATCTTTCTGGTTCTTTTCCTGCTGTTGCAATAGGTATTGGTGGTACTGTTCTTATATAATGCCCAACGGTCTTTACAGAAAATAAGGTGGAAAAGATAGCTGATCATCTCTTCTTTGGTACTGAAAGGCTTCACTGCGCTGTTTCCAGGGTCATTAAGAAGAATGCTTACAGCATTGGCATTACCGGCATCTATCGCATATGCTTTTTCTGCCGGCACATCCACACGTACAATGTAACCGCCCATCTGCACCAGCTTCTCGCGGTTCAGGATTAGAGGTAAAAGCTCAAAGTCTTCATAGATGGTATCCTTTATTGCCGGATCCTGGTCTATGTCCACCGTATCGGCGGACTTAAATCTGGCATCGAATTCATCCAGCGAACTTCTTAGCGAAGAATAATCGGTATTGGCTATTTTATCGTTCCTGAAATCCGTATTCGATAGAAAATTATCGTACTCGTCCACACTGCTGAATTTCAGCATCTTTCTGGGATCAGACGCTGCTTTCATGGATGAGGCAGCCGGGTTTTGCGGGTCTTCTTTGGCAGGTTCTTCCAGATTCTGCTGACAGCTGTATAGAAACAGCCCTGTCATCAATGCAAAAACTGCATTCATTAATGATTTTTTTCTCATGATAATTAGTTTGTTAATGGTTGATGTACTGTGAAAAAATACATGTATTTAAATGTACACAATATTTTAACATCACAATACGGAGATTTCGCATTATAGAAAAATTCATTCAACTCCATCAAACCGATTGAATAACGCTATAATATTCAATACCTTATAATATAATTATATTTAAATAATGAAGTATCTGACTGCAGTCGTGAAGCTGGTATAATACTTGACGGCAAACATTTCAGCATTAAAAAATTAATCCCTAAGTCTTCGGATTTTATTTAATTTTATGCCTTCAAATAAGAACAGATAAAAAAACTGTACATGAAAAAATTCAAACTGTCGGCAATGTTCAGGCAGATCCGCTGGAAAGAGCTGCTGGCTTTTGTTGTTTTACTGCTTGCCTTTGTTTTCTTCAGGAGTGAAAGGCATGAGCTTGCCTCCATAGGACCGCAGCTTAAAAATTCCAGGACGGAATGGATATTGGCAGGTATCGCCCTTTCCATTATCTATATTATTCTTCAGGGCCTCATGTACGTAACCAGTTTCCGGAGTGCCGGGCTTGGCCTGAAACTGCCTGAAGCAGTCAGTTTGTTCCTGAAACGTAATTTCCTGAGTGTTTTCCTGCCGGCCGGAGGCGTAAGTTCCCTGGCTTATCTTCCGAGGAACATCAGGACCAAAGGGTATAATACAGCGTCTATCCACCAGGCAAGTGCCGTATATGGTTTTGTAGGGCTGCTGACTGTTCTTGTCGTTGGCCTTCCACTGATGGTCTACGCACTGTTCATCAATAAAAATTTCAGCAGCAGCTGGTCCGGGATTGCGGTTCTGGGTATTTTGGTATTCGCGTTATATGGTGTTTTTATTTCATTCAGGAAAAAAAATGCATTATACCGGTTTACGGAGCGGAAATTCCCTAAGCTGATCCGTTCTTCTGAGGAAATATTCAGCAGTGAAATAGACCGTAAAAGTTTCCGGATGACCGTGCTGATTTCTGTAGGGATAGAATTCTGCGGGGTTTTTCACCTGCTTATTGCGATGTATGCATTAGGCACGCCTGCCTCTTTTTCCGCAGCGGCCATTTCTTACATCGTGTCTGTTGTACTGATGATCATTTCGCCTTTCCTACGGGGATTGGGTGCTGTGGAATTCTCGCTGACCTATATCCTGGTCAGCTTCGGATACCAGCATGCGGACGGTCTGGGCATTACTTTGCTCTATCGGTTGTTTGAATTCTGGCTTCCTTTACTGGTCGGTATTGCAGCTTATCTTTGGAGCGGAAGGAAGCTTCTGGCCCGGATGATCCCGGTGGTCATGATCTTTTTTCTCGGTATCATCAATATCCTGTCGGTGATTACGCCTGCCCTCGCAGACCGGCTTCATATCATCAAAGGGTACCTGCCGCTGGACGTTATCCATCTCTCCAAGACGCTGACACTGATTGCGGGAGTTCTATTACTGGTTACTTCCGCCCATCTGTTTAAAGGGACCCGCAGGGCCTGGTATTTCGCAGTGGCTTTTACGGTTATGTCTGTGGTATTCAACCTGACCAAAGCCCTGGATTACGAAGAGGCCCTTTTTGCGCTGGCGACACTGGGACTGCTGGTTTACAGCCGTAAAGAATATATCCTCAGGACAAAAAGGATTTCACTTCAGCGCGGGTTCGGATGGTTTACGGGCATTTTTACAGCTATTTTCATCTTCAATTACCTGAGCTTTTATTTTATCAGTAAATCCCATTTCGGGATCGATTTCACCAAAGAGGAAGCTTTTTATTATACCCTTCATACGTTCCTGCTCTTCAGCGATTCCGGACTGGTGGCCCGCACAGGCTTTGCCAGGGACTTCCAGAACCTGAACTTTATCCTGGGTGCCTTTTCCTGGATGATCCTTATTTTTTCGCTGTACAGGAGCAATATCCATAAAGGTACTGATGGCAGTACCGAAAAATACGAAGATGCCGAAAACCTGGTGGAAGAATATGGTGCTTCATCCCTGGATTATTTCAAACTGGCCCAGGATAAACAGTTTTTCTTTTCCGAAGAAGCGGATGGTTTTGTATCATTCCGGACGGCCAACGGATTTGCCGTTGTACTCGAAGAACCGGTATGCGCTTCAGAAGATAAAGTGACCGTGATAGAAGAATTTGAAAGCTACTGCCGCAAGAACAGCCTTAAAACCTGTTATTACAGGATCGGCGAAGACGGACTCTCCTATTTTCCGTCTTCCGGGAAACAGAAACTCTTCATCGGGCAGGATGCATTGCTGGATGCTGAAAATTTCAGCCTTTCCGGGAAAGAGCGGAAATCCATCAGGAACGGGGTCAACGGACTTGAAAAAGCAGGATACCGTACGGAAATCAGGTATGCGCCGCAATCAGACGCCACCATAGATCAGATCCAGGCGGTTTCAGACGAGTGGCTGACGGAATCGGATAAGAAGGAAATTGTATTTGCAGAAGGGATGTTTGACCGTGAAGTAGTCAGAAACCAGGACCTGATCCTGATCCTTGATCCGGAAGGCTGCTGTGTCGCTTTCCTGAATATCATCCCGCATTGCGCCCCGGATGAATGCAGTTATGATATGATCCGCAAAAAGGAGGATGCCCCTAACGGAAGCGTTGATTCGCTCATCATTAAGCTGGTGGAATACGCCCGCGCCAAAGATCTTAAATTCATCAATATGGGAATGACCCCGATGGCCGGAGCCCGGCAACCCGATAATACGGCAGAGCAGCTTTTACAGTTGGCCTATGAAAGGCTCGGAAGCTTTAAGCACTACCAGAGCCTGAGGAATTTTAAGGAAAAATATGCTGACCTCTGGGAAAACAAATACCTGGTGTATAACAATGACCTTGATCTTTTACTACTCCCGGCTGCCTTAAACAAAGTAATGAAACCATGAACAGCACATTGAAATTATTACGGTTAACCCCCTTCTTTTTTTTAATCTTTATGCTCTCCGGCTGTGGAAAAGGAAGTGATTTTAAAGTGACGGAATGGAATGACGACTATGATTCCCGCCCTATTATTTTTTACTTGAGCGGTGATGCCGGGTTCAATACCTTTTCCAAAAACCTGGGCAGGGATCTCCATAGTTTCGGCTACGATGTATTTGCCCTGGATACCAAATCATATTTCTGGAGCAGGAAAACCCCCGTTCAGACGTCTGCTGATGTGGAAAAATACATCAACCGGCAGCTAAACGGCCGTAAGAACAAAAAGGTTATCATTATCGGCTTTTCCTTTGGGGCAGATGTCACGGCGTTTGTCTATAACCGCTTTACGCCGGACCTCAAAAATAAAATTGAAAAGGTCTTTATCATCGGACCTTCCAAAAGCAATGATTTTAAAATCCATCTTACGGAATATTTCGGAGAGGAATTCAAAGGCAGCTTTGAAGTGATTCCCGAGATCAATAGAATGAAGGAGGTTCCGCTGATGCTGGTGCTGAGTGATTTTGAATTTGCCCATTTTCCATACAATGAGATTACACTCAATCCTGCAACGTATCAGATGGTCCACATCCATGGAGACCATCATTACGGGGGGAATACGGAAATGCTTGCCGGTTTCCTCCATCAGCATATTCCGAAATAAAAATCTGCAAAAGATCTTTTGATTCTATGATAAAAATGGTTTCGGCTGCCTCCGGCAGCCGAAACCATTTTTTAAAGCCTTGTCATCTTTACCGGATGTCCGGGATTTCAATCTCTGCAAGCATATTCTTATAATCCCTGAGCTGCCTGTTGATCACATTGATCTCTGTCCAGAAAAATCCGGTGTTGGCAAACATTTCCTCATAATAGGCGATGCCTTCATACAGATTGTCCCTGAAGGTTTTCCACTTTTTCTGCTGAATGCTAGTAAGGCTTTCTCCACAGGCTGCAATACCTTCCCTGAGATGCTGAACATACATTTTAAGTTCATTGATAAACATATTCGGGCGGTTGCGCACGGAAAGCACATCACCGTTGCCGTAAATATGCCGGACCATTTCCGAAAGGGAAACTTCTTTATCAAAATAGGCCAGGTTAGGGCCCGGACAAACCACCACTCCCTGCTCCTCGCCTTTGACTTCCATATCCTGCTCCATATAAGCGGCATTGACCAATCCTACGCACAGGCACGCTTTTTCGGTGATGGTTTTCTTTTTCCTCTCAAATTGTTCCATGCTGAGGTGCGGCTTTTCTGAATCCAGCTCGGCAAGCCTGATATCCTGGTACTTTTTGGACGCCGTACAGGTTCCTTCAGGGGAAAACTCTTTGCTGAGGGCCAGCAGTTTTTTCGGGCACGAGCTTCCATACCGGTTTGCAGTTCCTCTGCGCGTCCTGATGAGTTCATTGGAGGTGCCTTTAACAGTATTGAATAATACGCCCAGCGGAGAAAGGTTGCTTACATAAAAGTCATGTTCTCCGGACTGCCTCAGCAGTTCCCTGGTTTCATGGTCTACCGAAGTGGCTTCCGGAACCAGCAGGAAAGGAGATCCCCATCCCACACTGTCTACCTGGAACCTTTCAAGCAGGAATGCATGCTCTTCGGAGGTACCTACTCCACCCTGTACCGTAATCTTCATTTCCGGGGGGCCGGACAGTACGGGTTTACCCTTCTGCTCCAAAGCAGCGGACATCAGGGAATAGGCAGAACGCATCAGCTCCTGTTTTTTCTGCATGAATTCTTCCATGATAGGCCCCAGCAGCAAACCTTCGGTGGCAAAAGCATGGCCGCCGCAGTTGAGTCCGGATTCAATCCTGTATTCCGATACCCAGAGTCCCTTTTTAGCCAGGAAGTTTCCCTGGATCATGGCCGACCTGAAATCGCTGACCTTCAGGATAATCTTCTTTTTGATCTGTCCATTAGCATCCGGAAAAAAATCATCAAAAGTTTCCATATAGCTGTACAGCCTCGGGTTCATGCCCGCAGACAGCACCACAGAAGCGGATAACCGGCTGTTGGCAAATCCACGGAGTGACGCATGGGCATCATTGTACATCACAGGGAGCTGTTCATGGTCCCTGTAATTGTCCTTGTTCACTTTGGTCATGATATTCACGTCGATACTGCCCGGGTTCAGGTGGGTCTCAATGCAGCGCCGTACGGCAGCAGTGAAATCACCACTCTGCCCGAGAAAGCTCTGGAGGCTTTTTCTAAGCTCCGAAGTGTTGGGAAGCATTTCGGTAAATCTTTTCAGAGTGGCCCTGTTCTTAATAAGGTCCTCTTTAAAGGCTCCGAACTTTTCCGTAACGATCTCATCTACCATATTCAGGTAGTCCGTAATCCTCCTGGCACGGTAATCGTCTGCTTTCACAGGAATCTCAGCATACGTCAGGTTGAATTTCCTGCTGTAAAAATTTTTCATTTTCTCTATAATCTCATCATCGATTATAGAAATGACGGAAGATATTCCGTACTGCGCTACACGGATAGGGCTGTCTATCGTGTACGCCAATCCCATTACGGGAATATGGAAATTGTGCAAAGGTTTGTTGATCATTTATATACTGAATAAAATAATTGTCCTTACCAATTCCCATCAACTATTCACTTGTGCAAAAATATCTGTTTCCTATGAATTATGCACTAAATAGCACATGAATTATTCTGAAATCTGTGTGAAATCATGTTTTTCAACTTTAAAAGCATAAAAAAAGCTATCATCGCAGTAACGCATGCAATCCGGTCCAGACAGCGATTAGGACGGATATATAATATCTAAACAATAAAAATTTTCGCTCAACAGATACCACATTTTCATACTCCGGCATAAAAGGCATAAAATATGCTATAAACCTCATATATAACTTTAAATTTTACAGTCATGAGAAGTATTTTATGGTTAGTTGCAGTAATCTGCATCGTCGTTTGGCTTTTAGGTATGTTAGGAATCGTACCTGGAATGGATACAGGATATCTTGTTCACATCTTATTGGTAATTGCCATCATTGTGATCCTTTATAACCTTATATCAGGAAGAAGACCACTTGATTAAGCAAACTGCACATTTAACAACACCACATCAGTCATTGTATCAATATGTCAATGATTTAAGCAAGAACAACTCATAGTGTTACTTTTATCCGGTAACACTATGATTTATTTTGAACCTGTAACGCCTCTATTTTGTAATGCAACAACTCAGCCTTTTCAATTCTGACGAATTTTACCGTTTCCCCGATCAACTGCTGGATTATACGGAACAATTTTTAGCCAGGGAAGAAGCAGACCAGCTGATCAGATTATTGATTGATACCGTTCCTTGGGAGCAGACGTTACAGAAAATACGGGATAAAACAGTCGTTACTCCGCGCCTGACCGCCTGGTATGGCGATCCGGACACCTCTTACCAGATCGGTAAAAAAGCAGTGACCGCCCATCCCTGGCTGCCTGAGCTGCTGGACCTCAAAAAACGCATTGAAAATGAAACGGATTGCCGTTTTAATTCGGTATTGCTGAACTTATACCGTAACGGTCATGATTCCGTAGCGTGGCACCGCGACAAAACGCACGCCACCGAAACCCTGTCTTCCATTGCTTCACTGAGCCTGGGGCAGGTAAGGAATTTTGATTTCAGGAAACTGGATGACCACAGGCAGAAACACTCCATTTCCCTCGCTCATGGTTCTTTACTGATTATGAAAGGGAATTTACAGACGGAATGGGAACACCGCATTGCCAAATCTTCTGAGCTTATGCGCCCCCGTATCAACCTTACTTTCCGAATGATCCGGGAATTGTAATCATTGTATTGATTCTTCAATTTCATCAATGAAAGCGCATTGCGCCGGATTGATTTTAATCCGTGCCTCTTCCGCCGAAAACCATTCCCACCGGTCTACTTCAGGAATCTCCATCATTTTTCCGGACCTGGGCGGCCACGCGATCATGATCGTATTGCTGGACAACCCTGCAGTCTCAATTTCTCCTTCCACGGCCCAGCAATAAACGGTTTTCCCGCCCTTTTGGGTGATGGCTTTCAGAGGAATAAAATTTCCGGTAACCTCCTTCCCGGTCTCTTCATAAAATTCTATACGCGCCCGTTCCAGCGGATCTTCATCCTCCATGATTTCCCCTTTAGGAACAGACCAGGCTCCGTCATCTTTATTTTTCCAGAAAGGCCCGCCCGGATGTACCAGAAATACAAACAGCTCCCCTTTCTGTTTTCTGAACAGTAAAATACCCGCACTCTTTTTTGCCATAATCTAACCTTTACTAAATTCAAACTAATTAATGATCCCGGGGGTTATGAACTCATAGGCTAAAGAAACAGCCCGCCCTACACAAAGATAAATATTATTTTAAAATTTAAAATCCATGATCTCTGTCTCTTATCTATCCGTCTATCATCTCTCATCTAAAACATATTCCCCTCTTTTCTTTTGCCTTGAAATCGAAGATTCGACGTAGTCAAACAAAAGAAACAAAAGATCAAGACTGGAAAGAAAGACTAAAAACAAAGGCTGATCACTAAAAATTCTAAACTTGCGCGGATCAGCTATAAGAACTGTCTTTGAACTTCTTGTGCCGCGCTTCGGACAGAAGAATTTTCTTAACGTTCACAGCCTTTATTTTTTTAACGCCTTTCTTTCCCAGGTCGTCGTTTAAAGTCTGTTAATCATCATCTGTCAAAATTCATAATCTAAAATTTAAAATCTATAATCATTGTGACCCTGCTCATACTATAGTCTGCCCATTTCTTGTAATTTTAAACAAACAATCAATATGAAGCCTAAAAAGATATCGGGTGTTCCGGCACAACAACGGGGAGGCTTCCACGATACGGAAAGCCTGAAAAATTTCGACAGTCCGGAAAAAGCCGCAGAAAAATTCCATCTGCTGAAAGAGCGTTTCTTCGCCCTCGGCGAGTGGAAAAGTTACTGTGGTAAAGGTTCAGCAGACTTCCGCCTTTATGACTCAGCCGGAAATCCTGTGCAGCGCATTCCCAAGATCGGAGATTTCATCAGGATCGACATCCCCGGACCACCGGACCAGGCAGGAAAAGGCTTTGACTGGGTAGAAATTACTAAGATTGTCCATAGAAATGATGATCACGAAGAAAGCATCCTGATCACTTCCAGGCCATGCCGTAACCCGCAGGAAAAAGACAATCGATATATCGCCCATTTCTATTCGGAAAAGGCGACCTCCACATTTCTTATTTCCCATTCGGGCTCCACACTTAAAACAGGTATTTACGGACGGAATGAATCGCCCAACTTCAATGCGACACTGATGGATAAGATCAGGAACCTGATGATCGCCTTCGGTGGCATCCTGGGGTTTTCAAAAATACAATGGAAATGTATTGCAGACGGACTGCTGGACTTCAACAGCAACTAGCATCTGCAAATTAAAGTATACTATATTTTGTTGGATATCAGCTCATTTCGATATAAAAATCTTCAGCTGCCAAAAATGTTTTTGTAATACAATAAATAATCCTATATTTGCACCACTGAAAACGGCAGTACGCCGGTATTTAGGGAGAGTTGGCAGAGTGGTCGATTGCGGCAGTCTTGAAAACTGTTGACTGTAACAGGTCCGGGGGTTCGAATCCCTCACTCTCCGCCAGGTTAGAAACCAAAATAAGCTAAAACGCAGTAAACATCAATGTTTACTGCGTTTTTTGTTTTAGCGCAGGTATCAAGAAAAAACAAAATTTCAGCCGTTTCCGAAGTCCGGTCAGTATTTCCCGCAATGAAGTGATGCGCATCAGCAAAATTCGTTCAAAAGCTACCTATCATAAATGCCTGAAGAATCTTCATTCTTCGGGCTATATTGATTATCAACCGTCTTATAATCCGTTTCAGGGAAGTCAGGTGGTGATGATGGAGTTTACGGAAGTATTAAAACTTACTTGTAAGCAGAGAAAAAAATTCTAATAAATAAAATAAATTTAATTGTTCATATAAATTTCAATCAAAATTTGACAAATGTTAAATCTTAAACCAGTAAAAAGGCTTCTATAATCACTTCGCTTCTGTAACCAATTTTATTTTTTTAGATCCCAAGAATATCTGGAATAATAATAAATTTAGAAACTTACAATTTCAATATAAGTGAGTTCATCTATTTAAAATAAGTTATGGCAATATAAAATTTTGTATATATATTTGTGTAATATGTATATTTTATGGCAAAAAACGAAATCAATAGGCTTCGTGTGGTACTTGCAGAAAAAGGGCTAGCCAATAAATGGTTAGCAGAAAAAATGAAGAAAAATCAGACGACTATATCTAGGTGGTGTAATAATGAAATGCAGCCCTCATTAGAGACACTAGTCAAGATTGCTACAATTTTAAATATAGATGTAAGAGATTTACTAAAACCAACGATAAAAGTTTAATGGATAATCTAAATGCTACATTAGTTAAGTCATTTGAAGGTGTTCTTAATAGTTTAGTCGATGGTACATCATATATAAAGATGCCTCCTAAAGGTCCACGTGATCTTGCATCATTATCCGAAGCCGAAATCAAAGCTAAAAGATTAAATGAAAATGGAGAATCCTCAACAAGAGATGATAATTATAATCCTCAAACGCATAAAAATATCGTAATAGATATTGAGGATAGTATGCTTCCAAAACTTATCAACCTTCCCAAAAAGGACCAAATTGATGGATTAAGTATTTGT
>Ga0070683_100001257_pt1 | contig 19285 bp, 25 predicted proteins | sample KBSC713LmetaG_FD_64662 | JGI IMG/M metagenome (GOLD analysis project Ga0070683, IMG submission 64662) | Corn rhizosphere microbial communities from Kellogg Biological Station, Michigan, USA - KBS C7.1-3L metaG | ecosystem: Host-associated > Plants > Roots > Rhizosphere ... | reverse complement strand
CACGCTCGAGCGGCTGCGCGACCTCGGCAACACCGTTCTCGTCGTCGAGCACGACGAGGAGATGATGCGCCGTTCCAACTGGCTCGTCGACATGGGGCAGGGCGCCGGCCTGCACGGCGGCGAGGTCGTCGCCGAGGGCCCGGCGGCCAAGGTGGCGCGGAACAAGAAGTCGGTAACCGGTCAGTACCTGAGCGGGCGCCGCGCGATCGCCGTGCCGGCGCGGCGCGACGAGGACCGGGGCACGTTCCGCATCGTCGACGCGCGCGAGCACAACCTGAAGGGCATCGACGTGGAGTTCCCGGTCGGGAAGTTCATCTGCGTCACCGGTGTGTCGGGCTCCGGCAAGTCGACGCTCGTGAACGAGATCATCTTCAAGTCGCTCGCGAACCGGCTCAACCGGGCGCGGACGAAGCCGGGCAAGCACGGCGGCGTCGAGGGCGTCGACGTGTTCGACAAGGTGATCGACATCGACCAGAAGCCGATCGGCCGGACGCCGCGCTCCAACCCCGCGACCTACACCGACCTCTTCACGCACATCCGCGAGCTCTACTCGCTGACGCCCGAGGCGAAGGTGCGCGGGTACAAGCCGGGACGCTTCTCGTTCAACGTCCGCGGCGGGCGCTGCGAGACGTGCAAGGGCGACGGGCAGATCAAGATCGAGATGCACTTCCTGCCGGACGTCTACGTCCCGTGCGAGACGTGCAAGGGCGCGCGCTACAACCGCGAGACGCTCGAGGTGCGCTTCAAGGGCAAGAACATCGCCGAGGTCCTCGACATGTCGGTCGAGGAGGCGCTGCAGTTCTTCGCGAAGATCCCGAAGATCCGCCGGCGCCTGCAGACGCTGCACGACGTCGGGCTCGACTACATCAAGCTCGGCCAGCCCGCGACGACGCTGTCGGGCGGCGAGGCTCAGCGCGTCAAGCTCGCCGCCGAGCTGTGCAAGGTCGCGACCGGCCGGACGCTCTACATCCTCGACGAGCCGACCACCGGGCTCCACTTCGCCGACATCGAGAAGCTGCTCGAGACGCTGCAGCGGCTCGTCGACGGCGGCAACACGATGATCGTGATCGAGCACAACCTCGACGTGATCAAGCAGGCGGACTGGCTCGTCGACCTCGGGCCGGAGGGCGGCGAGGCCGGCGGCGAGATCGTCGCCGAGGGCACGCCCGAGGACGTGGCCGAGGTGGAGGACAGCTGGACGGGCCGGTTCCTTCGCGAGGTGCTGCCGCGGCACGCCGTCGCGGCGGCGTGATCCTCAGCATCGACCAGGGGACGACCGGCACGACCTGCCTCCTCGTCGACGAGGAGCTGAACGTGCACGGCCGCGGCTACGCGGAGCTGCCGCAGCACTTCCCGCAGCCCGGCTGGGTCGAGCACGACCCTGAGGAGATCTGGCGGAGCGTCCAGCGGGCGATGGACGGCCTGGACGGCTACGACGCGATCGCGATCACGAACCAGCGCGAGACGACGGTGCTGTGGGATCGGCGGACCGGCGAGCCGGTGCACCGCGCGATCGTCTGGCAGGACCGGCGCACGGCGGAGCGGTGCGGGCAGCTGGACGCGGAGGCGATCCGCGCGAAGACCGGGCTCGTCCCCGACCCGTACTTCAGCGCGACGAAGCTCGAATGGCTGCTCGAGCGTCATGCTGGGCTGGAAGTACCGTCGGCAAAGCCGACGGTACCCGGCCGAGAGACCGCGCCGCGTACGCGGCGCTGGGGCGACCTCGCCTTCGGCACGGTCGACACGTGGCTCGTGTGGAAGCTGACCGGCGGTGAGGTGCACGCGACCGACGAGACGAACGCGTCGCGCACGATGCTCTGCAACCTGGCGACGCTGGACTGGGACGACGAGCTGCTCGAGCTGTTCGGCGTCCCCCGCGAGGTGCTGCCGGAGATCCGGCCGTCCGGCGCCGAGTTCGGCGCGAACGTCCGCGGGATCGCCGGCGACCAGCAGGCGGCGCTCTTCGCCGCCGGCGGCGCCGCCAAGGCGACGTACGGCACCGGCTCGTTCGTCCTCGTCGAGACGGAGGACGATCCCCGGCGCGGCGTGCTGCGCACCGCCGCCGCGCGCCTCGCCGGCGAGCAGCCGCGGCACGCGCTCGAAGGAGCGGTCTTCGTCACCGGCGCCGCGGTGCAGTGGCTTCGCGACGGGCTCGCGATCGTCGACGACGCGCACATGACGGAGGAGCTCGCACGGTCGGTGCCGGACAACGGCGGGGTCTACTTCGTCCCGGCGCTGACCGGCCTCGCCTCGCCGCACTGGCGCGCGGACGCGCGCGGCCTCGTGACGGGGCTGACGCGGGGGACGACGCACGCGCACTTCGCCCGGGCCGCGCTCGAGGCGACGGCGTATCAGGTGCGCGACGTGCTCGAGACGATGCCGCCGGTCGAGCTGCTGCGCGCGGACGGCGGCATGACGCGCAACCGCTGGCTGATGCAGTTCCAGGCGGACGTGCTCGGCGCCCCGGTCGAGATCGCGCGGGAGCCGGAGCAGACGGCGTTCGGCGCCGCGCTGCTCGCTCTCGGTCAGCGCCGCGCGTCACCGGCCGGCGAACGCTTCGAGCCGCGCATGTCCCGCGACGAGGCGGACACGCTCTACGCCGGCTGGCAGGACGCCGTCCGGAGGACGCTCGCCTGACCGTCGCCGCACACGAGCTCACCGTCGAAACGTCGGCCGCGACCTTCGCCGGCACGCTCTGGCTGCCGGCCGGCGGCGGTTCCGCGACCGTTCTGATGCATCCCGGCTCGGGCCCGTCCGACCGCGACAACGACGTGTACTTCCCGCCCATCCGCGAGCACCTGCTCGAAGCCGGCTACGCCGTCTGCTCCTTCGACAAGCGCGGTGTCGGCGGCTCGACGGGCCGCTGGGAGGACGCCGGGATCGTCGACCAGGCGGACGACGCGATCGCTCAGCTCGGCGCGCTGCTCGAGGGCGGGTCGGCGCCGCCGCCGATCGGTCTCTTCGGACACAGCCAGGGCGGCTGGGTCGTGCTCGAGGCGGCCAGCCGCGAGCCGCGGGCGGCGTTCGTCGTGTCGAGCTCCGGCCCCGGGGTGTCGCCCGCAGAGCAGGAGCGGTATTCGACGCGGGCCAGGCTCGCCGCCGCCGGCGCTGCCGAGGACGAGATCGCAGACGCCGTCCGCACCTTCGACGCCGTCCTCGCGCTGCTGCGTTCCGGCGTCGGGTACTCCGAGGGGAGCGACCGGTTGTCTCGAATCCCCGGCCGGGACAGGTTCTCGTTCCTCGTCGCGGACGAGGCGACATGGCGTCTCTCCGAGGCGATCGTCGATTACGACCCGCGGTCGGCACTCGCGCTGATCGCCGTCCCGATCCTCGGCCTCTTCGGGGAGGCGGACACCGTGATACCGGTCGTCGAGAGTGTGGAGGCGTTCCGGGCGCACGCCCGTCCGGAGCTCCTGACGGTGCGCCTCTTCCCGGGCGCCGACCATCGGCTGCAGGCCGGGGACCCGCCGCGCCTCGTCGAGGACGCGCTGCGCGAGCTCGTCGCGTTCCTCGACCGGGCACGCTCTACAGGACGGCCTGGGTCTGCGTGACACGAGCCACCAGCCGCCCGTCGTCGTCGTAGAGCTCGGTGTCGACGACGATCGTCCGCTTGCCTCGGTGCAGCGGGCGCGAGACCGCCGAGACGTGCCCGCTGCGCACGGCGGCGAAGAAGTTCGTCTTGGACTCGATCGTCGCCGTCCCGGCGGCGCCGCCCGGGAGGTTCAGGAATGCGCAGAAGCCTCCCGCGTTGTCGGCGAGCGCCATCAGCGCGCCGCCGTGCAGGGCGCCGCCGGCCGTGCAGAGCGACTCGTCCCACGCCAGCTGCGAGCGCACCTCGTCGGGTGAGGCGGAGACGATCTCCATCCCGAGCCGGGACGTGAACGGCGCCGCCGCGGCGACCTGCGCCGTCAAGTCGGGATCCGCCGCCACGGCATGAGGCTACCCTGCTCGGGTGAGCATCGACGCCGTCACCGCTCCCGCGGTCGAGCGCAGCTGGTGGGTGAAGGCCGCCGCCGTCCTCGTCGCCCCGCGGCCCGTCTTCGTGGAGCTGCGCGACGAGTCGCGCGAGGCCGCCGAGGACCGGCAGGAGCCGCTTGCCGCCGTGCTCGCGCTCGCCGGCATCGCCGTCGTGATGGTCTCGCCGTCGTTCCGGCGGATGCTGAACGACGCGAGCGTCGACCTGATCCTCGTGCCGGTGCTCGCCTTCATCTGCGGCGCGCTGTACGCCGTCGCCGTGTCGTGGCTTGCCGGCGGCCTGCTGTTCGGCGCCGCGCGCCGGCTCGGCGGGCTCGGCAGCTACCGCCGCTCACGGCACGTGCTCTCGCTCGCGTCCGCGCCGCTCGCACTCGCGCTCGTCACGTTCTGGCCGGTGCGGCTCGCCGTGTACGGCAGCGACCTCTTCCGCACCGGCGGGGACGACTACGGCCGCGGTGACGCGATCTTCGGCGGTGTCTTCCTCGGCTTCGTCGCGTGGAGCCTGCTGCTGCTCCTGATCGGCGTCCGCACCGTGCACGGCTGGACGTGGGCGCGGGCGGCTGCGACCGTCGCGCTCGCATCCGCCTTCCCCGTGCTCATCGCGCTCGCGACCTCGATCTGAACGCCTCCAGCTCCTCCGCCGGCATCTTGTACGTGTGCTGCTCCTCCGGGAACTCGCCGGAGCGCACCTCCTCCGCGTAGCGCGAGAGGGCCTCGACGATCACGGCGCCGAGGTCGGCGTAGCGCTTGACGAACCGCGGTGCGTGTCCCTCGTAGTAGCCGAGCATGTCGTGCCAGACGAGCACCTGGCCGTCGGTCTCGGCGCCCGCGCCGATCCCGATCGTGGGCACCTGCAGCGCCTCGGTGACCGCGCGCGCGACCGCGGACGGCATCGCCTCGAGGACGACGGCGAAGCAGCCGGCCTCCTGCAGCGCGCGCGCGTCCTCGACGAGCTTCTGCGCCCGGTCGGCCGTGCGGCCCTGCGCCTTGAAGCCGCCGAGCACCGTCGCCGTCTGCGGCGTCAGCCCGACGTGGCCCATCACAGCGACGCCCGCGTCGACGATCGCCTTCGCCCGGGCGACGGACGTGCCGCCGCGCTCGAGCTTCACCGCGTCCGCGCCGCCCTCCTTGACGAGCCGGATCGCATTCCCGACCGCCTGCTCGTTCGAGGCTTCGTACGAGCCGAACGGCATGTCGGCGACGACGATCGGCCGCTTCGCGCCGCGTGTCACCCATTGGGTCATGAACACGATCTCGTCGAGCGTCACCGGCACCGTCGACTCGCGGCCGTGCACGACCATGCCGGACGAGTCGCCGACGAGGATCAGGTCGACGCCCGCCGCGTCGGCGAGCCGGCCGCTCGGTGCGTCGTACGCCGTCACCATCACGATCTTCTCGCCGCGCCGCTTCAGCTCCAGCAGCTCGGGCAGCGGCACCTTGCCGGCGGTCCAGGATGCATAGCGGGGGGGCTTGTCGCTCATGCGATCACTCCTTCCAGGAGGACGTTGTCGATCAAACGGGTCTCGCCGACACGGACCGCGGCGGCAAGGACGAGTGCTTCGCCGAGGTCGACGACCTCGACGTAGTCGGGATGCAGGAGGTCGAGCAGCGCTCTGGCCTCGGCGACGGGGTCGTCGGCGCCGGAGGCGTCGTGCAGCGCGCGCGGCAGCCCCAGCGCGCGCGACCGCTCGTCGGCCGACAGTCGCGCGTTGCGCGACGAGAGGGCGAGCCCGTCGTCGTCGCGCACCGTCGGCAGCACGCGGATCTCCACCGGGACGTTCAGGTCGCGGACGAGCCGCCGGAGCACGGCCGCCTGCTGCGCGTCCTTCTGCCCGAAGTACGCGCGCTCCGGTCGCACGAGGTTGAAGAGCTTCAGGCACACGGTCGCGACCCCCCGGAAGTGACCGGGTCGTGCCTCGCCCTCGAGGCCGGTCAGCTCGGGCTCGACCCACGTCGCGAAGTCCGGCGGGTACAGCTCGTCGGCCTCGGGCGCGAACAGCACGTCGACGCCCTCCGCCTCGGCGATCGCCGCGTCGCGCTCCTCGTCGCGCGGGTACGCGGCGAGGTCGGACCGCTCGTCGAACTGCGCCGGATTGACGAACAGGGAGGCGACGACCAGCTCGTTCTCGGCGCGGGCAGCACGGAGGAGCGCGCGATGGCCGTCGTGCAGTGCGCCCATCGTCGGCACGAGCCCGGTGCTCGGAGTCGGTCGAAGCTCGGAGATGTGGCGCACGACCCTCATGTGGCGAGCGCCAGCGTCGCGCCGGCCAGGGTCTCGTACAGGTGCTCCAGCTGCGGCAGCGACTCGGCGATCCGCGTGCGGTGTGCATCGACCGTCGCCCAGTCGCCCCGCGCCACCGGTCCGGTCAGCTCGAAGCCGTTCTCGATCGTCCGCCGCATCAGCGGTTCCAGCGCCTGGGGTGGGGCGCCCGCCGCTTCGAAGAGGAGCGCCGCGGCGCGCTGCAACGTGACGACGTAGTTGGACGCGAACACGGCGCCGGCGTGGTAGAGCGTGCGCGACGAGTCCGGCAGCTCGAACGGGCGCAGGCCGAGCGTCTCGGCGAGCCACGACGCGACCGCCAGGGCCTCCGCCGAGTCGGCGGTCAGCGCCGCCCACGAGCCGTCGAGTTGCGCCGGGTCGCCCGAGCGCGAGAACGTCTGCAGCGGGTGGACCGAGAACCGCCGCTCGTGCGGCGCGAGCGCGGCGAGCGGCGTGGCGCCGCTCACGTGCGCGAGCCACGGCCCGGGCTCGACCGCGGCCGCGGCCGACGCGATCGCGGCGTCGGGCACGCAGAGCAGCACCAGCTGCGCGCCGTCCGCGCGCACGGCGACGCCTCGCTCGCCCAGGCGGGCTGCGACAGCCGAGCCGACGCGGCCCGAGCCGATGACGTTGACGATGTCGATCACGTGCGCTCCAGCTCCGTGGGATGCCGGGCACAGCGAATATACCCGCATGCGCGCGGTTCACGCCCCCACGCGAGCCGACGTCGAGGCAGCGGTCAGGCTGGAGCCCACGCCGCTCGTGGAGAGCGACGGCTTCGCGCTGAAGCTGGAGACACTGCAGCCCACCGGCTCGTTCAAGGTCCGCGGAGCCGCGAACGCGATCGCGCACGGCGACGGCCCGGTCGTCACTGCGTCGGCGGGCAACTTCGGGCTCGCCCTCGCCTGGGCCGCCGGCCGCGCGGGCATCGATGCGACGGTCGTCGTCGCCGAGTCGGCCTCACCGGAGAAGATCGCCAAGCTGGCGCGTCAGCCGGCTGGAACCTCCAGCGTACCCAGGGTCGAGCTCGTGATCCACGGCGCGGACTACGACGAGGCGGAGCGGCACGCGCTGTCGCTGCCCGGCCGCTACGTATCGCCGTACAACGACCCGCACGTGATCGCCGGGAACGGCACGCTCGGGCTCGAGCTGCCGGACGCCGACTGCGTCGTCGTGCCGATCGGCGGCGGCGGGCTCGCGTCGGGAATCCGCCTCGCGACGGACGCGCGGATCGTCGGCGTCGTGCCGGCGGCGTTCCCGGCCATGCCGGCGGCGCTCGCGGCCGGACGAGTGGTGGAGATCGAGGGCGAGTGGACGCTCGCCGACGCGCTGCACGGCAACATCGAGCCCGGCAGCGTCACCGTCGACCTGCTCGCCGGCACCGAGGTGGTCGAGGTGACGGAGGAGGAGATCGAGCACGCGATGCGCTTCCTCGCGCGCGAGCACGGGCTCGTCACCGAAGGGGCCGGTGCCACGGCGACGGCGGCGATCCTCGCGGGCAAGGCGCCGCGCGCGAGCGTCGCGGTCGTCAGCGGCCGCAACGTCACGGCGGAGACGTTCGCAGACGTGTTACAGCGCGGCGCCGGCCGGTAGTCGCGCGGCGACGATGCTGTCCGCGGCCGCGCGGCTCGGCGCGTGGCCGGTCACGGCGGCGAGGAAGTCGTCGCGCTCCAGCGCGTAGAGCGACAGCTCGTCGAGTGCCCGCACCGTCGCGGTGCGCGGCACGTCGCGGAGCAGCGCGATCTCGCCGAAGAACTCGCCCGGGCCCAGCTCTCCGGCCTCGGCGCCGTCCACCTCGACGGTCGCGCGGCCGGCTCGGATCACGTAGAACCGGTCTCCCACTGCGCCCTGTGCGACCGCTTCCGCCATCGGCGGCACGCGCACCTCGGCGACCGCGGATGCGAGCCGTTCCAGCACGGTCGGCGGCAGCGGCGCGAAGATGGCGATCCGCCGCAGCAGCTCGAGCGGCTCCGTCGGCACGTGCGCGGCCGCGTCGACCCGCTGCAAGGCGGGCCACGAGAGGATCATGAGCACGGGGAGCACCGAGCCGACAGCGATGAGCGCGCCCCGGGGGCCGAGCACCGAGACGAGCCCCGGCGCCACGAGCGCGCCGAGCGCCATCGCGCCGAGGATCATGCTCTCGAAGACGCCGAAGACGCGGCCGAGCACCTCCTCCGACGCGCTCCGCTGCATCAACGTCATGCTCGCCACGTCCACGAGGGTGTTGCCGACGCCGATCAAGCCGAAGAGCACGACCGCAAAGGCGAGATTGCTCCATGCTGCGGCGACCGCCACGGGCACACCCCAGAGGAGGACGCCGATCCCGAGGTCTGCGGCCAGCCGCTTGCGTCCTGCGAGCGCCGCGACGGCGACGACTCCGAGCAGACACCCGACGCCCATGCCGGTGTTCAGCCAGCCCACGGCCCCGTTGCCCCCGTGCAGCAGGCGCAGCGCGAGCACGACGAGCAGCACCTCGAGCGCTCCGGCGACGAACGTCTGCGCGGTCGACAGGCCGATGACGACGCGGAGAGCCGGCGTCGAGACGACCGCGCGGAAGCCGGCGACGATCTCCTGGCCGACCCGCGTCCCCTCGGGCGCGGACGCCGGGGTGTCACGCGGGATGCGCGAGACGCAGAGGGCGGACCAGAGGAACGTCGCAGCGGTCAGCGTGAAGACCGCCCCCGGGCTCGAGACGGCGAGGAGCGCGCCGGCGACCGCCGGGCCGACGAACATGCCGATGCTCGCCACGCTGTTCTGCACGGCGTTCGCCGCCGTCAGCTCCTCCGGCGTCGAGACGAGCGAGGGCAGCAGCGCCGACTGGGCGGGCTGGAAGACGGCCGAGACGACGCTCGAGACGATCGCGAGCACGAAGACGGGGTAGAAAGGCCCGTGCAGGAACGCGATCGCCGCGATCGAGCCCATCACCGCCACCCGGGAGACGTCGGCGACGAGCATCACCCGCCGCCGGGAGCCGCGGTCCGCGAAGACCGCGAGCCACGGCGCTGCGGCCGCGGCGATCGCCCAGCGCACGGCAAAGAGGATCCCGACGCTGCGCGCACCGCCCGCGTGGTACGCGTAGACGGCGAGCCCGACCGCGTAGCCCCACGTCCCGAGCGTCGAGCCCATGCCGGCGAGTTGCAGACGCCGCAGATTCGGGTTCGCGAAGACAGCGCCGAAGGCCCGCAGCGACTCGATCGCCCCCCTCACGGACCTGAGGATCGCAGCATTGGTTGCAAATTGGAAGGGCGGGTGGGAAGATTCCGGCCCTGTCGCACGTCATGTCTGTGTCAGCGCGAACAGGACGCGCGAAGAGCTTCCGACAAGGAGGGACCGAGATGTCCGAGGACGAGTATCGCAAGGGCCAGGCGGAGGACGAGCAGGACGAGGTCGAGGCCCATCGCCGCCATCCCGCCGCGAACGACGAGGGGCAGGCGGAGGGCGACGACGACGTCGAGGCCCATCGCCGCCATCCCGCCGCGAACGACGAGGGCGACGACGACGTCGAGGCCCATCGCTTCCGCGCCGGCCACGTGAACAAGGGCGCGTAGCCCCGAGCTTCAGGGGAGATGCGAACGGGCCCGGGAGACCGGGCCTTTTCGCGGTCCTAACGAAGCAGCCGCTCGAGCGCCGCGAGCAGCTCGAGCCCGGCGGTCCGCCGCTCCTCGTCGCCCTCCTCGAGCGTCGCCGCCAGCCGGGCGAGCGCGCCCAGCTCGCCGCTGCCCTCGAGCGCCGCCCGCGCCCGCCGGGCCCGCTGGAGCAGGTCGAGCGCGATCGCCGCCTGGTTCGCGAACAGGCCCAGCAGGTCGATCTCGGCGAGCGTGAACTTCGTCTGCTGCGGCCGGTCGAGGACCTCGAGGACTCCCAGCACCCGCTCCTCGGCGAGCAGCGGTACCGCCATCAGGCCCTTCGGCACGAAGCCGGTCGACTCCGCCGCCTCGCGCGAGAAGCGCGTGTCCGCGGTCAGGTCCTCGACGACGAGCGGCTGCCGCGTCACGAGCACCCAGCCGGCGACGCCGGTGTCGGCAGGGAAGCGGCGGCCGACCAGCGAGTCCGCGCCCTCGCCGGCGACGGCCTCGAAGACGAGCTCGTCCGCCGCCTCGTCCAGCAGGAACACCGATGCGGCCTTGGCGTGGAAGATCGCCCGCGCGACCTCCACGGTCGCGCGCAGGAGCGCCCGGTACGAGCCCTCCGCGGCGAATACGCCCGCGGCGACCGCTGCACGCAGGTCGTCAGCCATCGACGTTGTTCGCGGTCAGGTGGAGGAGGCTCTTGAGCTGGTACGGCATCAGCTCGGGATGCTTTGCGAGGATCAGGGCGCAGATGCCGGCGATGTGCGGCGTCGCGAAGCTGTTGCCGGTCGCGTTGATCGTCTGCCCGCCGAGCCACGCCACGTCCAGGGCGAGCCCGCGCGCGAAGAACTCAACCGGCGGCGACGGGTTGGCGAAGAACGCCCGCGGGTCGTCGAGCTCGTGGCTGCCGACGGAGATGACGCTCGCGAACCGCCACGGAAAGCTCTCCACCGGCATGTTGTGCGCGGAGGCGACGAGCATCGTCTGCTTGAAGTACGCGATGTCCGCGAGCTCGTGCAGGCGGTCGACGTACTGCTTCTTCGTGGTCGACAGGCTCATGTTCACGACGTCGAAGCCCTGCTCGATCGCCCACTCGAGCCCGCGCAGCAGGACGGGCGCGCTGCCCGTGTAGCCTGCGCCGAGCACACGGACGCTGACGATCTCGCAGTCCGGCGCAAGCGCGCGGACGATCCCCGCGCAGGCGGTGCCGTGCCCGCACAGGTCGCCCTCGGCGTCGTCGTGGACGACGATCTCGTCGCCGTCCTTCGTCACGGCGACCGAGCGCTGCACCTCCCCGACGAGCGGATGCCCCAGCTCGACGCCGCTGTCGAGGATGCAGACGCGGGCGCCTTTCCCGGTCGAGTCGCCCCAGGCCCACTCGCGCGTCACGCGTTCCGGCCACCCGGGCTGCAGCCGGATCGAGTCGCTCGCAGCTGCGGGCAGGCTCCACGCCGGCAGCTCCTCCGGCTCGGATTCGTGCGCGAGCAGTGCCATGAATGCGATCCTACGGCCCGTGCAGACCGATGCGGAGATCGTCGCCCGCTGCCGGGCGGGCGAGGACGCCGCCTGGGACGAGCTCGTCGAGCGGTTCTCCCGGTACGTCTACGCGATCGCCGTGCAGGCTTTCCGGCTCGAGCAGCACGACGCGGAGGACGTCTTCCAGGAGGTTTTCGCCCGGGTGTACCAGCACCTCGACCGGCTCCGGAGCGACGACGCGATCCGCCCGTGGATCGCGCAGCTGACGCGCCGGCTCTGCATCGACCGCCTGCGCAGTGCCCGCCGCGAGGGGCCGGCCGAGGACGAGCTGATCGATCCGGCCGGGCTCGACGAGTCGCTCGGGCAGCTCGACGAGGCGATGACCGTGCGGGCGTCGCTCGACGCCGTCGGCGAGGCCTGTCGCGAGATCCTCGACCGCTTCTTCTGCCGCGACGAGAGCTACCGGTCGATCGGCGAGGAGCTCGGCCTGCCTGCCGGGACGATTGCGAGCCGCATCTCCCGCTGCCTCACCAAACTGCGCGCGGAGCTCGAGGGAAGATCCGAGGCCCTGTCGTCGTCTGGTGATCGATGAACGGCTACGACGAGGAGAGGATCGCGGAACTGCTTCGCCGCCTGCCGCCCGCGCCGCTGGGGTGGGTCCGGGCTGCGCAGGAGCTGCCGGCCGCGCGCGAGGAGATTGCGGCACTCGTCGCGCGCGCGGAGGCGGATCTCGCGTTCAGGGGACGCGTCGTGGCCGATCTCGAAGCCGCACTCGAGGATGAGGGGATCGTGGCGACTCCCTCCGTCGTCGCCGCGCTCCGCGCCTCGCTTGCGGACGAGCTGACCTGACCCGGTCACAGCCGGAAGCGTCGGCGGCACCGCCGCCGACGCCCCGGCTGGCTTTGGAGAAACCCTCGTCGCTCGTGAAGAATGCTCGCGTGGCGTTTCTCGACATGCCTCTTGCCGAATGGCTGGACGAGCTCGCCGGCCCGCGGGCGGCCCCGGGCGGAGGCTCGGCGCTCGCGGTCTGCGTCGCGAACGCCGCCGCGGTCGTCGCGATGGCGGCGCGAGTCTCCGACTCCGCCGGGCTGGCCGCGCAGGCCGAGTCGCTGCGCGTGCGCGTCGCGCCGCTCGCGCAGCTCGACGCCGACACGTACGAGCGCGCGCTCGTCGCGCGCGACGTCGCGAAGGAGCTGCCGCCCGACCGGCGCGACTGGGAGATCGGGCAGGCGTTCGCGCGCGCCGCGGAGCCGGCGCTCGAGATCGCGCGCGCCGCGGCGGACGTCGCCGAGCTCGCGGCGGAGCTCGCGACCGCCGGATCGCCCACGATCCACGCCGACGCGGTCGCGGCCGCCGCGATCGCGGCGGGCGCCGCGCGCGGTGCGGTCGCGCTGGTGGCGGTCAACCTCACCGCGCTCGCGGGCGATCCCCGCATCGCCGAGGCGGAGAGGCTCGCCGACTCGGCTCAGGAGTCCTTGCGTCGTGCCGCCGCTTAGCCCGGCGGGCGCGCGGGAACGCCTGCTCCATGCGTGCGACGGCACTGCTGGCGGCGGCCTGCGTCGTCCTCGTCGCGGCCGGCTGCGGCGGGGGCGGCTCGTCGGGCACCACCGCGACCTCGACGGCCGCGGCGAATGCGACGCCGGCCCAGGAGACGGCGGCGGTGAAGCGCGTCTGGACGGCGTTCTTCTCCAGCAAGACATCGCCGCAGCAGCGCGCCATGTACCTGCAGAACGGTGCGAAGTTCGAGCAGGCGATCCGCGAGCAGTCGAAGTCGCCGCTCGCGAAGAACGTCTCCGCGACGGTGAAGAGCGTGACGTTGCAGGGGCCGGCGAAGGCGAAGGTCGCCTATTCGATCGACCTGGCCGGGCAACCCGTGTTGAAGAACCAGGTCGGCACCGCCGTGAAGGTGAACGGCCTCTGGCAGGTCGGCGACGACAGCTTCTGCAAGCTGCTGGACCTCGGCGGCACGGTGCCCGCCGGCTGCAAGAACGTCGGCTAGGGACAGCGTGAGCCTCGGTCGCCGACGGCGACCGGGTCTGCCGGCCGGACGGGGGCGGCTTGGCCGGCCTCGTTTCCAGCCCTCGCGCCGGACGGCGCTCGCGGCCGTCAGCGCCGTCCTCTTCATCACGTTCCTCGACAACACGATCGTCAGCGTCGCGCTCGCCGACATCCAGACGGCGCTCGGCGTCGGCGTCGCGGGGCTGCAGTGGATCGTCGACGGCTACATGCTCGCGTTCGCGGCTCTGATGCTGACAGGCGGCACGCTCGGCGACCTGCTCGGCCGCAAGAAGGTGATGCTCGCAGGGGTCGGCGTCTTCTGCGCGGGATCGGTCGTCGCCGCCCTCGCGCAGTCCGGCGGCATGCTGATCGGCGCCCGGGTCGCGATGGGCGTCGGCGCCGCCGCCTCCGAGCCGGGCACGCTCTCGCTCATCCGGCAGATCTATCCGGAGCGGGAGGCGCGGGCGCGCGCGCTCGGCGTGTGGGCGGCCGTGTCGGGGCTCGCGCTCGCGCTCGGCCCGGTTGTCGGGGGCCTGTTGATCGCCGCGTTCGGCTGGCGGAGCGTCTTCTGGTTCGGCGTCGTCCTCGGACTCGCCGCGCTCGCCGTCGCCGCGAAGACGGTGCCCGAGAGCCGAGATCCGGAGGGCCGGCGGCTCGACCTGCCCGGCCTGCTCGCCGGCGCGGCGGCCGTGACCGCGGCGACGTTCGCGGTCATCTCCGGGGAGAGCGCCGGCTACGGGACGTGGTGGATCGTCCTGCTCTTCGCCGCCGCGCTCGTCGCTGCGCTCGCGTTCGTCGCGATCGAGCGTCGCGCCGTCGACCCCGTGCTCGAGCTCGGCCTGCTCCGTCACCCGACCTTCAGCGCCGCCAATGTCGTCGCGTTCGGGACGAGCGTGTCCGTCTTCTCGGTCTTCTTCTTCACGGCGCTCTACCTGCAGCTGATCTCGAGCTTCTCGGGCTGGCAGATCGCGCTGACCTTCGTCTCGCTCGCGGTCGCGATGGTCGTCGCCGGGCCGCTCGCCGGCCGCTGGACGGCGCGGCGCGGGCCGCGCGGGCCGATGACGGTCGGCTGCCTGCTCGCCGGCTCCGGGCTGCTGCTGCTCGACCACGAGCTGGAGCCGGGCGTGTCGATCGGCACCCTCGCGTGGGTGCTCGCGATCGCCGGGCTCGGCTTCGGCGCCGCGGTGGTGGCGTCGAACGCGGCGGTGTTGACGGTCGTGCCGGGCAGGCGCTCGGGAATGGCGGCGTCGACCGTGAACACGGCCCGCGAGCTCGGCGGCGTCTTCGGGGTGGCCGTCCTCGGGGCGATCGTCGACGCGCAGCTGACCACCGGGCTCTCGGACAAGCTGCGGGCGCTCGGGATCCCGCCGAACTTCCGCTCGATCGTGATCGACGCGGTCACGCACGGCGGCGGCATCTCCGCCTCCCAGGCCGCCCAGAACCCGGCGGCGCAGGGCCATCTCTCGCTCGTCCTGAAGGTGCTGGGAGCGGCGGAGGACGCGGCGGGCCGTGGGGTGCACAACGCGCTGCTCGTGGCGGCGGCGATCGTCTTCGCCTCGGCGGCCGTCGCGCTCGTCGCCGTCCGGCGGTAGGCTTCGAGCCGTGCCGATCTACGAATACGTCTGCATGGAGTGCGAGTCGCACTTCGAGGAGCTCGTCCGCGGCGAGGAAACGGTCGCCTGCCCCGACTGTTCCGCGACGAACGTCGCCAAGCAGTTCTCGAGCTTCGCGGTGCACGGCGCCGCGAAGACGCCGTCCGTGCGTGCGGGCGGCGGCGGGGGCGGCTGCTGCGGCGGCTCCTGCGGCTGCGGTCACTGAGACGCCGCCGTGGCGGAGCAGCCGCACGAGCAGCTGACGCGCGCCCAGCACGAGCAGCTGACCGCGGAGCTCGCCGAGCTCGAGGGCCCGCGCCGGAAGGCGATCGTCGAGGCGATCGCCGTCGCGCGCGCGCACGGCGACCTGTCGGAGAACTTCGAGTACCACGCCGCGAAGAACGAGCAGGGGCTGCTGGAGCGGCGGATCACCATCCTCCGCTCGCGTCTGCAGAACGCCGAGGTGATCGACGAGGCGGCCGCCGCCGCGAGCGGCGTCGCCACCGTCGGCTCGGTGATCGAGCTGCGGCGCGAGGACGGGGAGACGATGACGGTCGAGCTGTCCAGCGTCGGCGGCGTCTCGCCGGAGTCGCCGGTCGGGCGGGCCGTGTTCGGCCGGGCGGAGGGCGACGAGGTCGAGGTGGAGGCCCCGCGCGGCACGTGGAAGGCGACGATCGTCTCCATCCGCCGCTCGGCGTAGGTTTCTCGGCGTGAGCGCTGCCCCGGTCGAGCACGTCGAGCCGCTGGAGGCGTACCGCGCGTCGGTCGCGTCGTGCACGCGCTGCCGGCTCGCGCAGGGCCGGACGCAGGTCGTGTTCGGCAGCGGCAACCCGCAGGCCGAGCTGATGTTCGTCGGCGAGGCGCCCGGCTTCCACGAGGACAAGCAGGGGCTGCCCTTCGTCGGTCAGGCGGGCAGGCTGCTCGAGCAGCTCCTCAACGGGATCGGCATGTCCCGGTCGGATGTGTACATCGCGAACACGCTGATGTGCCGGCCGCCCGGCAACCGCGACCCGCAGCCGGACGAGATCGAGGCCTGCGAGTCGCATCTCTTCAGGAAGATCGAGCTGATCGAGCCGACGATCATCGCGACGCTCGGCAACTTCGCGACGAAGCTCCTCTCCGGCTCGCAGGTCGGGATCACGCGCGTGCACGGACAGGAGCGCGAGACGACGCTCGGCGGACGGAAGGTGCTGCTCTACCCGCTCTACCATCCGGCCGCCGCGCTCTACACGCCCGCGATGCTGAAGGTGCTGGAGGCCGACTTCGCGCGGCTCCCGGAGCTGCTCGGCCGCGCCGCCGCCCCGCCGCCGGTGGAGCTGTCCGTCGTGCCGCATCCCGCGCAAGCGGAACAGCTCGGGCTCTTCTAGAGACCAGCTTTCAAGCAGATCTCGGTCGTTTCCACGACTGGCGCCTGGCTGAAGCCAGGCGTCTACAACCCTTCAACCGCGACGATGTTCAGCCGCGCCGCCCCGTCCCTCAGCTTCTTCGCCGCCTGATACTGCTCGGACGCGTACCACTCCTTCACGGTCTCCAGGTCGGGGAACTCGAGCACGACGAGGCGGGAGGGATTCCAGTCGCCCTCCAGCACCGCGAGCTCGCCGCCCCGCGCGACGAAACGGCCGCCGCCGGCGGCGACCGCGCCGGGCGACGCCGCCTTGTATTGCTCGTACTGCTCCGGGTCGTGCACGTCGGTCTCGACGATCACGTATGCAGGCATGGGCCGTACGCTTGCACACATGGAGACGGGCTCGCCGGAGGAGACCGAGGCGCTCGCCGCCGACCTCGCCGCGCGGCTCCGTGCCGGGGACGTCGTCACCGTGTCCGGCGAGCTCGGCACCGGCAAGACCACCTTCGTCCGCGGCGCGTGCGCCGCGCTCGGCGTGCGCGAGCACGTGACGAGCCCGACGTACACGATCGGCCACCGCTACCACGGCGACGGCGGCGCCGTCACCCACCTCGACCTGTACCGGTTCCAGGGGGTGTCCGCGGCGGAGTGGGGCGACCTCGAGCCCTACTTCGACGACGCGATCGCCTTCGTCGAGTGGCCGGAGGCGGGCGCGGGTGTGCTGCCGGCGCCGCGGTACGCCGTGCGGTTGAACCATGTCGCGGAGGGCCGCCGGGAGGTCATGATCACGGAATGCTGATCCTCGCCTTCGACACGGCGACGGGGGTCGCGACGAGCGCGCTCGTCGACGGCGACGAGCTGCTCGGGGAGCGTGTGTCCCGTGCGCAGACCCTGCTCGAGGACGTCGACGCGCTGCTGCGCCAGGGCGGCGCGCATCCGGGCGACCTCGACGCGCTCGCGATCGGAATCGGTCCCGGCAGCTTCACCGGCGTGCGTATCGGCCTCGCCGTCGCGCGCGGGCTCGCGCTCTCGCTCGGCCTGCGCGGCGCGGGCATCCCGACGCTCGACGCGCTCGCAGCGGGCGCGCCCGGCGCGCTGCCCGTCGTGGACGCGAAGCGGAAGGAAGTCTTCACGCTCGTCGACGGTGAGCCCGCCGTGCTCGCGCCGGGCGACGTGCGCGGCGCGCTCTGCGTCGGCGACGGCGCCGTCCGCTACCGCGACGTCCTCGAGGCGAACGGCATCGAGGTCCCGCCCGACGACGACGAGCGCCACCTCCCGCGCGCGCGCTTCCACGCCCGGCTCGCGCGCGAGCTCGTCGACATCGATGCGATCGAGCCGCTCTACCTGCGCGTCCCCGACGCGGAGGCGAACGTCGCATGACGACGATCGAGCTGCGGCGACTCGTGCTCGGCGACCTGCGCGAGATCGAGGAGATCGAGCGGCGCTCGTACGGGACGCCGTGGTCGCGCTCGATGTTCGCGGGCGAGCTCGCGAAGCCGAGCTCGATCTGCCTCGGCGCGTTCGGCGCGAACGAGCAGGAAGACAGGCTCGTCGGCTACCTGATCGTGTCGCGGTACGTCGACGCCTGGCACGTGATGAACGTCGCCGTCGATCCCGACCACCGCAGCCGCGGGATCGCGACGATGCTGCTCGAGCGCTTGTTCGAGCTGACCGCGGACGACGCGCGGCGCGGGTACACGCTCGAGGTGCGCGTGTCGAACGCGACCGCGATCGCGCTGTACGAACGGCTCGGCTTCGAGGCGCGCGGGATTCGCCGTGGCTACTACACCGACAACCGCGAGGACGCGCTGATCATGTGGAAGGAACCCGTATCGGCGGACTGATCCTGGGGCTGGAGACGAGCTGCGACGAGACGGCCGCCGCGCTCGTCACCGACGACGGCGAGCTGCTCGCGAACGTCGTCGCCTCTCAGGCCGACCTGCATGCGCGCTTCGGCGGCGTCGTTCCCGAGGTCGCGTCGCGCCGGCACCTCGAGCTCGTCACGCCGGTGCTCCGCGAAGCGCTTGCGCAGGCGGACGCGTCGCTCGACGACGTCGACCGCGTCGCCGTCACGCAGGGCCCCGGCCTCGTCGGCGCGCTGCTCGTCGGGATCGCCGCGGCCAAGGCGCTCGCGTGGTCGCGCCGGCTCGCGCTCGTGCCCGTCGACCACCTCGCCGGCCACGTCGCCTCCCTCTACCTGAAGCCGGACGCCGTCGAGCCGCCGTTCCTCTGCCTGCTCGCGAGCGGCGGGCACACGCTACTGCTCGACGTCCGCTCGCACACGGAGATGGACGTGCTCGGGACGACGCTCGACGACGCGGCGGGCGAGGCGTTCGACAAGGGCGCCCGGCTGCTCGGTCTCGGCTACCCGGGCGGCCGAGAGATCGACCGGCTCGCGCGCGAGGGCGACGCCGGCGCCTACGACTTCCCGGTCGCACGCGTGCCGGGCCTCGACTTCTCCTTCTCGGGCCTGAAGACGGCGCTCCTCTACGCGACGCGGGAGTTGACGCCGGAACAGCTGGAGGAGCGGAAGGCCGACCTCGCCGCCTCGTACCAGCGGGCGATCGTCCGGGCGCTCGTCGCGCGTGTCCGGGAGGCCGGGGCGGAGCGTGTGGCGGTCGTCGGGGGCGTGGCCGCGAACTCCGAGCTGCGGGAGGCCCTGGCCGACGCGGCGCTCGCCCCGCTCGCGCTCACGACCGACAACGCGGCGATGATCGCCTCGGCGGCGCGGTTCGAGGAGCCCGTCCCGTACCCGGGCTATCTTGGCCTGGATGCGTATGCATCGCGGTGAGCCGCGACACGCGCTGTTCCTCGCGCTCGTCGCGGTCGCGGCGACGGCCGTCCTGCTCACGACGGGCGGCAAGAGCGCAGGGCAGGCGCCCGCGCCGTTGACCGGAGCGGCCGCCTGGCGCGGCCTCGTCGGCTCGCGCCCGCGGGTCGCGCTCGGGCAGCGCGTGATCGTCGTCCTGAAGACGCCGTCGCTGGCGCAGCGCGTCGCCGCCGCGGGCGGCATCGCGAGCACCGAGAAGGAGCGCGCCTGGACGAACGCGACGCTCTCCGCGCAGAAGCT
>Ga0070683_100001254_pt1 | contig 19309 bp, 19 predicted proteins | sample KBSC713LmetaG_FD_64662 | JGI IMG/M metagenome (GOLD analysis project Ga0070683, IMG submission 64662) | Corn rhizosphere microbial communities from Kellogg Biological Station, Michigan, USA - KBS C7.1-3L metaG | ecosystem: Host-associated > Plants > Roots > Rhizosphere ... | reverse complement strand
GCGCGTACACAGCGCACGAAGCGCGAACGCCGCCGGTTCGGGACACGGGCCGCCGAGCTCCCGCAACGCCCGGAGAGCCTGCTCCGCATCGCCGAGCGTAAGCCCGGGCACATGGCCCGCGAGCCGGGCATGCCACGTAACGGCGCCGGGCTCGAACCCCGGCTGGCCACGCCACCCGAGCAGGATCTCGAGCGACTCGCCGAGCGCGACGCGCGGCAACTGTTTGCGCAGCCTGTCGCCACGCCAGCGCTCGGGTGTGGCGGGGCGACGCGAACGGCGAAACTCGCGCCGCACCGCATCGAGCCCTGAACGCGATCGTGGGTTCGCAGGCGCATCCCGACGTCCCATGCCGGCCGCCGCGCTCATCGCCGATCCCCCCTGCGGATCGTGAACACACGGTCCGGCTCGATGCGAAAGTCCGAACTGCCCGCGCGCCGGCCGATATCGGAGGAGATCGCCGCCGCGACCGTCGCCTCGGGGTGCTGATGCGGGTTGCGCCACAGGCCGCGGTCCACCATCCGCTGGTAGATCGCGCCGGCTGAGAGAGGCTCCGATGCCTCGTCGAGGACAATCCGTGCTGCGGTCAAGACACTCATGGGAGCCTCCTCCGGTGATGAAAGATCGTGCCACGATCTAATCACCGACAAGCCGCTTCGCCATCCGATCTCGCCACGATGGCGTATCCGTAGAAACCCGCGAACTGTCGGCGTCACCGTACTTTTCCGGCGCTCCACCGAGTGCTTGCCACGGATGGCACCCACGCCCATCGGTGGTTGGATCGTTATACGAGCCAAATCCTTCAGCACGAGGAAGCCACGATGACCACCGTCGCATCACCGCTGCAGCCGCTTTCAACCCGACCCGCAGATTCCCAGCCGCCGCCGCGCTACACCGTCCTGTTCCGGATCCCCTTCAGCGCGGACATGACGCCGCGCGTGACGACGCTGCTCTCCCGGGAGCTGAACATGTTCCTCACCTTCGACGTGAAGGCACCGTTCCCGTCCGCGAACCAAGGCGCGGGAGTGGCTCGGCTCGACCATTTCACGGGGCTCTACCTCTTCGCAGGCAAGGCGGAGGACGAGTGGCTGCTCGAGTGCCGCACCTACGGTTCACCATCCGCTGAGGTCGCGCACTCCTTCCACGTGAACGCGGCTCGCGTCGCGCGGCTTATCGACCCTTCCGTCGAGATTCCGGGCCGTCTGAGCTGACCGCGCTCGCCCACGATCACGTCCGAGGATGAGCGGCCCGCCGCTCGCAGCACTTACGACCCTGCGTTTGGGCGGGGAGGCGCGCCGGCTCGTCCGGGCGCGAAGCACCGCTGAGGTTGTCGAGGCTGTGGCCCGCGCCGACGCCGCGGGCGAGCCGCTGCTCGTGATCGGCGGGGGCTCGAACCTGGTCGTCGCTGACGCGGGCTTCGACGGCACGGTGCTTCAGGCTGCGAGCCGCGGCGTGTCTGTCGAACAGCGCGGGGACCGAGTTCGCCTCGTCGCTGCGGCGGGCGAGCCCTGGGACGAGCTGGTCGAGCGCTGCGTCGTGGACGGTTTGGCAGGGCTCGAGTGTCTGTCGGGCATTCCGGGTCTCACCGGAGCTGCGCCGATCCAAAACGTGGGCGCCTACGGGCAGGAGCTGTCAGAGGCGGTTGCCGCGGTAACCGCTTACGACCGCGCCATCCGCGCGGTCGTAGAGCTCAGCCCGAAGGACTGCGAGTTCTCGTATCGATCGAGCGCCTTCAAGCGCTCCGCCCGTTACATCGTGCTGGGCGTCGCCTTGGAGCTCCTTCGCTCGCCCGCCGGCATGCCGCCACGCTATGCGGAGCTCGCTCGCAAGCTCGATCTGCGGCCAGGCGAGCGGCCGCCGCTGACCGAGCTACGGGAGGCAGTGCTGGCCCTGCGCCGTGAGAAGGGCATGGTGATCGATCCCGCCGATCCCGACTCGGTCAGCGCCGGCTCGTTCTTCCTGAATCCGATCCTCTCCGCCGACCGGTTCGTAGCGATAGAGCGGCGCGCGCACGAACGCCTCCCCGACGGTCCCTGCTTGCCCGCATGGCCCGAAGCGGACGGTCACATCAAGACCTCGGCCGCCTGGCTGATCGAGCAGGCCGGCTTCCAGCGTGGATACGGCCGCGGCCGCGTGGGGATCTCGACCAAGCACACACTCGCGCTCGTCAACCGCGGGGGCGCCACGACCGCGGAACTGCTCGCGCTCGCACGTGAGCTACGTGGCCGTGTCCGGACCGCTTTCGGCATCACTCTGCAGCCCGAACCGACACTCGTCGGCGTGGAGCTTTAGTCGGAGCCTCACAGCGGAGCCAGAGGTATTGGGGACAGCGCGATTAGAGATGGGGCCTCAGCGCGCCGAGGGCTGACCGAGCACCTTCACGGCGTGCTCGATCGTCCGCCGCAGCCCCTCGCGAATGTCGATCTTCGGCTCCCAGCCAAGAAGATCTCGCGCGCGGGTGATGTCGGGCTGGCGCACCTTCGGATCGTCCTCCGGCAGCGCCTGGAACACGATCTCGGAGCGCGACTCGGTGAGCTCGATGACCGTCTTGGCCATGTCGAGCAGGGTCATCTCCTCGGGATTGCCGATGTTCACCGGATCGTGAACCTCCGACTCGGCCAGGGCGATCAGGCCGCGGATGAGGTCGTCGACGTAACAGAAGCTGCGTGTCTGGCTGCCGTCGCCGAACACCGTGAGCGGCCGATCGGTCAGCGCCTGCCCCAAGAACGCCGGGATGGCGCGGCCGTCGTTCGGTCTCATCCGGCTGCCGAAGGTGTTGTGCGCCATAACCCCCGTCCCGGCCCAAAAATTCTCGAGGCCCGGGACCGAGAAGTCATAGACGAGCCTCGTGGCCGGGACCTCCTCGATTTCGGTGACCTGCGCCCAAACCAGGTCGCCCGTGCAGCGGGCGTTCAGCCGCTGAGTCACACCCTGGTCCCACTCGGGCGGGCTCCAAGGCGAGACGTTCGCGAGCGTCAGCCGCCAGAACGGATCTTTCCGCTGGCCGGTCTTCTGCTTGAACGTCGTGTTGTAGCGACCCACGCTTGGCACGAGGCCAAACCGGGCGAAGGCGACGATCAGGTCGTCCTTCAGTTCCTCATGCACCGTCGAGAACTCGTGGCGTACGCCTTCCTCGAACTTGACGCCGGAGTGCACTCCGTCGCCCTCCCTGTAGCCCTCGATGAACCACTTGAGCCGCTCGAGAGGCAGCCCGAGGATCCACCCTGGGATCCGCTTCCGATTGCCGTCGAAGCCGAGGTGATCCATCAGCCGGAGGAGGAGCTTGGAGTGGACGAACAGGGAAGCGGCACGCTTGTCTGACGCCGGGCCCCAGCTTGCGCGTAGCCCGAGGTCACGAGCCAGGATTTGCGCAGCCCGCTGAAGCAGCGCTTGCTCGCCGCTGATCGTGAGAAGGGCGTTCTTGCCCTTCTCGTGCGTGCAACCCTCGGCCACCCAGAGGCCGAGAAGCCACAACAGGTCATCTGTGATCTCGATCTCCGCGGGCAGAGAGGGCGAACGCCCACCGGTGTGCAACCGAGCGGTAGCGCCGGTCGGAAGCTCGGCGCACAGTCGCGAAAGCACGGGGAGCGGCACGCGGTTGGTCTGCCGCATGCGGATGATCTTGGTCCAGGCACCGTTGCGCCAATTGGGACCGGCATTGCGCCGCTCGCTCACGAGGAGACCGAAGAGTTCCTCCCTCCGATCCCAGGCCAGCTCGCCCAGGCCCGGAGCCTCCACGCACAGGTCCCAGCGATCGAGCCGTGCTGCTGCCCAAACGTCAAGCATGCTGACCGAAGTGCGGTCGCGCTCCGGCACCTCGATGCGCCGCGCGATTGCCACGCGGTCCCCGACGCGCAGCTTGCTAACCGGCCGCGCCTCCGGCTCGCCATTTAACCCCTCGACGAAGATCGAGTGATCGCCGGTGACCCTGATGGAACGGCCGTAGCGGGTGCGCACCTCAAAGCACGGCTGGGATGTGGGATGACCGATCAGAGCTGACGCGGCCGCGCTGCGGATCCGCCCGCCTGCGCCGAACGCCGGCACCCGATATGCGTCGAGCGAGTACTCGAGTGCGGGTGTAGGCACGACATCGAGAAGCCTCAGCCCGTGCGGATCGCCGCCGTCGAAAAAGGCCGGGGCCAGCGAACCCGCAAGCTGCTTGGCGAGATCCTCCACGCGCTCGCGGCGAAGCTCCCGTCCGTCGTCGAACAGCACCTGCTCGTCGGCGAGGATTGAGTTGAAAATTCGAGCAATCGAAGTATTTACACCTTGCTGACGCAGGTACGCCATTGTCAGCGCCTCGGCGTAGCGCTTGGCCTCGTCATACACGCCGCGCGGGCCGATCGGGTTGACATTGCCCCAGTAGCCCTCGGGCTGCGGATGGATCAGCGGGTCGCCGTAGACCTCGGAGGTGGAGGCGATCAAGAAACGCGCGCGCTTGATCTTCGCCAGGCCGAGCGTGTTGTGCGTCCCGTACGCCCCCACCTTGAGCGTGTGCAGCGGCAGCCGCGCGTAGTCGATCGGGCTCGCCGGCGAGGCCATGTGGTAGACGAAGTCGATCGGCTCGTCGATCTCGTAATGGCTCGTGATGTCGATCATCTCGAAGCGGAACGTGTCGCTGTCCTTCAAGTGGGCGATGTTCTGCAGCGATCCGGTGTCGAAGTTGTCGACGCAGATCACGCGGTGGCCGCGCTCGATCAGCGCGTCACAGAGATGGGAGCCGAGGAACCCGGCTCCGCCGGTAACGAGGCATGTAGGCATGAGCGGGCACTGTATCTGTACTCGCGGCGGGCCGAGCCAGCGCCCCGGGAGGGATTCGAACCCCCGACCTAACGGGTAGAAGCCGTCCGCTCTGATCCACTGAGCTACCGGGGCCTGCGCCCAGAATAGAGCGGATACGCTGCCGCATCGTGTCCGCGACAGCCGCCTCTCACGAGATCATCGCCGCCGGCACCGAGCCGCCTGCGGACATCCCGCCCGACATCTTCAACGCTGCCCTGAGCACCTACCTCGGCCGGCGCCGCCTCGACATGCGCGCGCTGGCGAACGAGCTCGAGATCTCGCGCGCGACGCTGTATCGCCGAGTGGGTGGCCGCGACCACCTGCTCGGCGAGGTGATCTGGTACCTCGCGCGCCGCTCCCTCGCGCGCGCGTATGAGGGCACCGACACGCTGCGCGGCGAGGAGCGGATCGTGGCCGTCGTCGAGCGCTTCATGCGCGACGTGAACTCGCAGCCCGCGCTCGCCCGCCTGCTCGAGGCCGAGCCGGAGGCGGCTCTGCGCATCCTCACCTCCAAGCACGGACCGATCCAGCGCGGGATCATCGACGTACTCGAGCGGCTGATGGAGCTCGAGGAGGAGCGCGGCCAGCTCACGCTCGGAATCGATCACCGCGCACTCGCCTACGCGATCGTCCGCATCGGGGAGAGCTTCCTCTACGCCGACGTGATCGCCGACAACGACCCCGACGTGGACCAGGCGGTGGCCGTGATCAGCCGTCTCCTGCGCGCGGGGTAGGCTGCCGCGCCCATGACACTCGAGCAGACACTCCGGCATTTGAACCGAACGATGATCGGCTTCGATCTCGCGCTCGGCACCGCGGCTCTCGTCGCCCCCGACCAGACATTGCGACTGCTCGGCCACGAGCCGCCGTCCGAGGACGCCCGGCATCTGTTCCGCCGCTGCGGGCCGATCTGGCTCACATTCGCCGCCGCCCACGCCACAGCGGCCGCCCGCGGCGAGCCGCGCGACTGGTGGGCACTCGCCTGGCTGCGCGGCACCGAGATCGCCACTGACGTGGTCTGGTCGGCCTCACCCGCGATGAGCCGGCCCGGCGCAAAGGCTGGCCTCTGGTTCGCGGGCGCCTTCAATCTGGCCGTCGCGCTCGGCTTCGCGCAGCTCGGCCGCCGCTCCTCAACTGGGCTTTAGAAACCGACCCGATCCTGACTCTATGAAACGTTTGAGCCGCTCTCCCGCGGTTCCGTTGGTACTCGTTCTGGTAGTGGCCGGCGCCGCGATCGCCGTTCTCGCCATCGGCAATGGCAAGAGCAGCGACACGCTGCCGGGCAACGCGAAGAAGCAGGCTCCCGCGGATGGCTACCGCGGCTCCCTGCTCAGCCCGGTCCGTGCCGCCCCGCCGATCAAGCTGCGCAACTACCTTGGCAAGCCCGTGAGCCTCACCCAGTACCGCGGCAAGGCCGTGCTCGTCACGTTCCTGTACGTGCACTGCCCGGACGTGTGCCCGGCGATCGCGTCGGCGCTGCGGGTGGTCGACCAGCAGCTCGGTCCCGCGGCGAAGAAGGTGCAGATGGTCGCCGTGTCCGTCGACCCGCGAGGCGACAAGCCGAGCTCTGTGGCGCGCTTCCTCGCTCAGCGCCGCATGACGGGCCGGATGCAATATCTCGTGGGTTCCGCCAAGCAGCTCGTGCCGGTTTGGAAAGCTTGGAACGTGGGATCGCAACAAGATGCGAGCAACCCGGAGTTCGTCGCCCATACCGCTCTCGTCTACGGAGTGAGCGGCAGTGGCAAGCTCACGACCATCTATCCGAGCAATTTCAAGCCGGCCGACATCGAGCACGACGTGCCCAAGCTGGCGGCGTCGTAGGAGTATGTGAGTGAGCCGTCGAGTGGAAGAGACGCGCGCGAACCGCCGGCTCAAGCTGCTCGGCGCCGTGGTCGCGGCCGCTGCGGCCGTAGTGGTGATCGCGATCGTCGCGAGCACGACCGGAGGTGGCGGCGGCTCGAAGAGCGGCAAGATCACCGGCGCGAGCGAGGTGAACGCGCGCTTCGCCGGCATCCCGCAGAGCGGGCTCACGCTCGGCAATCCCAACGCGCCCGTGACGTTCGTGGAGTTCGCCGACCTCAAGTGCCCGGTGTGCCGTGAGTACACGCTGTCGGGCTTCCCGACGCTCGTGGACCGCTACGTCCGGACGGGCAAGGTCAAGATGGTGCTCGAGCTTCAGCACTTCGTCGGCGACCAGAACAGCGACTCCGAGCATGCCGCGAGGATGGCGCTTGCGGCGGCGCGGCAGAACAAGCTCTGGCAGTTCGCCGACCTCTTCTACATCAATCAGAAGAGCGAGCAGGACACCTATGTGAACGATGTGTTCCTTCGCAACATCGCGTCGCAGGTGCCGGGCCTCGACGTGACCAAGGCGTTCGGCGCCCGTAACAGCCCGGCGATAACAGGCGAGCTCCAGCAGGCATCGGCCCAGTTCAACACCGCCGGCTTCCAGGGCACGCCCTCGTTCGCCGTCGGCAAGAGCGGCGGCACACTCACCCCGATTGACTGGAACTCGCTGGACGCGTCCGAGTTCTCGGGGCCGATCGACAAGGCCCTTGGGAGCAGCGGCGCGTGAGGCGACTCGACGTCGCGATCGGCGTGATCGCGCTCGCAGGCCTCGGGATCGCCGCGTATCTCACCTACATCCACTATGCGGGCATCCAGCCCCTGTGCCTGGCGAGCGGCGGTTGCGAGAAGGTGCAGTCGTCGCACTGGTCCAAGCTCGCGGGGGTGCCCGTGGCCACGATTGGCCTCGTGGGCTACGTCGCGGTCCTCGCGCTGCTGTTCGTGCCCGGCGAGACCGGGCTGGCGGGCACCGCCCTCGTGGCGCTCGTGGGCTTCGGCTTCAGCGCCTACCTGACCTTCGTCGAGCTCTTCCGCATTCACGCGGTCTGCCAGTGGTGCGTGGCCAGCGCGGTGCTGATGACTCTGCTGGCCGTGCTCAGCGTGGTCCGACTGCTAACCACCGAAGACACCCGCGCCTACGCCTGAAGCTGCCATCCTTCTGACTCGGATGGCCGGTACCGAACAGCTTGCGACTGGTCGCGGCTCCTCGCTGCGCGAGCGGCTCGTGATCTCACCCGAGCTCTACAAGCGGGTGACGATCGTGGCGGTGGCCGCGCTGTCGGTGATCGTGCTCACCGGCGCTGCCGTGCGCCTCACGGGCTCCGGCCTCGGCTGCCCGGACTGGCCCAAGTGCTACGGCCGCACGATCCCGCCGCTCCAGTTCCACACGGTGATCGAGTTCGGCAACCGCATGGTCACGGCCACGGTGGGCCTCGTCGTGATAGCCGCCTCCGGCCTCGCTTTCCTGCGCCGACCGTTCCGCCGCCACCTCGCGATCATCGGCGTCCTGCTGCCGCTCGGCGTGGTCGGGCAGGCCATCCTCGGCGGCCTCGTGGTGCGCTACGACCTCAACCCCTACCTCGTGATGTCCCACTTCATCCTGTCGATGATGCTGCTCGACGCGTCGTTCGCGCTCGCCTGGTGCGCCGCGCACGAGCCGGGCTGGCGCGCGCCGTCGCGCGACCGCCTGGGTACCTGGGCGATCCGCGCGCTCGTGCCGTTCGGGCAGCTCACGGTGCTGCTCGGCACGATGGCCACGGGCGCGGGACCGCACGCGGGCGAGCACTCGGGTCAGCTCGTCAAGCGCTTCACGTTCGAAGGGCGCGACACGCTTTCGTGGATGGTGCAGCGCCACGGCGCGGTGGCCGCGGCGTTTGGCGTGGCAGCCGTGGCGGTGTGGTTCATCGACCGCCGCAGAGGGGCCGAGGGCCGGGCGCGCACGCCGCTCACCGTCCTCTGCCTCCTGCTGCTGGCGCAGGGCGTCCTCGGGATCGCCCAGTACCACCTGCACCTGCCGGCCGGCATGGTGTGGGCGCACATCGTGCTGGCCACGGGATCGTGGATCACGACGCTGTGGGCGGTGGCGTCGGCGGGCTGGCTCGAGCCGCGTGCGAAGCGCGCCGAGGTGGGTGCGGCGGCTCCGGCGCGCGCCTAGTCCTTCTGCATCGCGCGCTCGATCTGCTCGCGGCTGAGCGCACGGGCGCCGAGCTTTGAAGGCGCGCTGCGTGAGGACCGCATCCCGTCGAGCACGAGGCCGAGGTAGCGACGCCAGTTGCCCGGGTCCTCGGCCTCGGTGACGTCGATCGCGGCCCCGAGCATGAAGTTGACGACGCCGATGTCGCTCAGCTCGAAGTCCTTGCGGAGGTCGCCTTCCGCGCGGGCTCGCCGGACGAGCTTGGTGAGGGCGTCGGCGATCTTCTCGTGCGCCTGCTGAGCATGCTCGCCGCCGCGTGAGCGGGACTTCATGAGCGCCCGCAATCCGGCATCGCCCGCCTGCATCTCCGTGATGCGCGTGAGCCAGAGCACCAGCCCGTCCCAGGCGCGCTCCTGGGCAGCCGCCTCGCGCGTCAGCTCGACCGTGCGTGCCATCGACTGCGAGAGCACGGCATCGATCAGCTGTTCCTTCTCCGGGAAGTGGCGATAGGCCGTGGCCACGCCAACCCCTGCGCGGCGCGCGATGTCGTCCAGCGAGACGTCGATCCCACGCTGCGTGAACAGCTCGCGCGCGGCCGCGACGATCTTCTCGTGGTTGCGCTGAGCGTCTTTGCGTAGCTTTGTGGCGCTCTCCATGGGACGAGTCTAGACAAAAACGGAGGTGACCACTCCACTTTATGCTAAGGTGGCCGATCAAGTGGAGGCAGTACCTCCGTTTCCTACCACCCCCCGCCCCCGTCCGGACTCCGTATATGACTTCTTCTCCCGCCGCCTCCTCGCAAGACGCCGGCCTCGACCGCGGCGTCCTGCTCGTCGCGTCGTGCGTCGTGCTCGGCGCGATCATGTCGATCCTCGACGTGACGGTCGTCAACGTCGCGATCAACACCCTCGCCCGTGACTTCAAGACCTCGCTGTCCACGATCCAGTGGGTCGCGACCGGCTACACGCTCGCACTCGCCACGGTGATTCCGCTCACCGGCTGGGCGGCCGACCGCTTCGGCACCAAACGTCTCTACATGATCTCGATCTCGCTCTTCCTGGCCGGGTCGATGCTTTCGGGACTCGCGTGGTCGGCCGGCTCCTTGATCACCTTCCGCGTGCTTCAGGGGCTTGGCGGGGGCATGATCATGCCGGCGGGCATGACGATCCTCACGCGCGCGGCCGGGCCGCAGCGCGTGGGCCGGGTGATGGCGATCATCGGCGTGCCGATGCTGCTTGGCCCGGTCATCGGCCCGATCCTCGGCGGCTGGCTGGTCGAGGACTTCTCCTGGCGCTGGATCTTCTTCATCAACGTGCCGATCGGGATCGCCGCGCTCACGGCCTCGTTCCGCATCCTCCCTCGTGACGTCGCGGCGCACGAGCACCGGCTCGACTGGCAGGGCCTGTTCATGCTCTCCCCCGGCCTTGCGCTGCTGATCTACGGGCTGGCCCGGACCAACGCTGCCGGTGGATTCGGCCACCCGGAGGTGCTCGTCCCCGTTCTCGTTGGCATCGCGCTGCTCGCGCTGTTCGTGCGCCACTCGTTGCGCACCCCGCACGCGCTCATCGACGTCCGCCTGTTCGCCAACCGGGTGTTCGCGGCGTCGTCCGGCACGCTCGTGCTGGCGATCATCGCGATGTTCGGCGGCATGCTGCTCCTGCCGCTCTACCTGCAGGCGGTACGGGGGGAGTCGCCGATGGCCACCGGCCTGCTCCTCGCCCCCCAGGGCTTCGGCGCGATGATCGCGATGCCGATCGCCGGCCGGCTCACGGACAAGACGGGCGCGGGCCGGATCGTGCCGGTGGGTCTCACGCTCGTCGGCCTGTCCTTCATCGGCCTGACGCAGCTCGGCGCGCACACGTCCTACGTCGTGTTCGGGCTGCTCCTGTTCGTGATGGGCCTGGGAATGGGCAGCTCGATGATGCCGACCTTCTCAGCGGCCATGCAGACGCTGCGTGAGTCGCAGATCGCCAAGGCCAGCACCACCCTCAACATCAACCAGCAGACGGGCGCTTCGATCGGCACCGCTGTGCTCAGCGTCCTACTCGCCCATCAGCTCACATCGCACCTCGGTGGTGCCGGCGGGTCGGGTAGCGGCATCGGCGCGGCCCTGCCGCCGGGCGTTCGCGAGAAGCTGGCGCCGGCGATGGCCGCGGCCTTCGGCACGACCTTCTGGTGGGCGGTCGCGTTCGTGGGGGTCGCGCTCGTCGTCGCGATCATCTTCCTGCCGAAGAACAAGCCGGAGCCGCTTGACCCGGAGGACGGCGGCGAGGGAGAGGGCGACGCCGCCGAGGCCGCGCCCCCGCCCGTGCTGGTGCACTAAGCGGCGAGCGTCGCCTCGTCGGGCTCCACCACGAGCGGCTCGTCCTCCATGTGGTGGTACTTGCCTCCGCGCAGCGCGGAGGCAAGTGCCGCCACGAGACAGGCGACGATCGCGAACGCGAACGCGTACACGAGCGCGGTGTGGAACGGCGACGAGATCAGGCTCGGGAAGAAGCTGCGGCCCGTGAGCACGTGCTGCTGCGCCGCCGGAAGCGCGTGGAGCACGTGCGGCCCGAGGAGCGTCTGCATCGGGTTGTACCCGAGGAACGCGGCGAACAGGCTGGCCACCGGCGGCAGGTGCGAGATGCGCGTGGCGTCGGCGTTCGGGACACCGTGCGCGACCAGGCCCTGGTGCAGCGTGGACGGCAGGTCGGCCGCCAGGCCCACGATCATCAGCGAGAAGAACACGCCGATCGACAGCACCATCGCCGAGTTCTGGAACGTCGCGAGCATGCCCGCGCCCGCGCCGCGCTGGCTTGGCGGCAGGCTGTTCATCACCGCGGCGCTGTTGGGCGAGGCGAACAGGCCCATGCCCACGCCGTTGAGGAACAGGATCAGCGCGAACCAGATGTACGAGAAGTTCACGGGAAGCACGATGAGGAGCGCGAAGCTCACGCCCGCCACGAGCATCCCGCCGGTGGCGAACGGCCTGGCGCCGTAGTGGTCTGACAGCCAGCCGGACGCGGGCCCAGCGATCAGGAAGCCGGCGATCAGCGGCAGCATGTAGATGCCCGCCCACAGCGGCGTCTGCGAGAACGCGTAGCCGTGGCGCGGCAGCCAGATGCCCTGGAGCCAGATGATCAGGATGAACTGGAGGCCGCCGCGGCCCATCGCCGCGAGCAGGGTCGCCAGGTTGCCGGCGGTGAACGCGCGGATGCGGAAGAGGTCGAGGTGGAACATCGGCTCGGCCACCCGCAGCTCGATCACGCAGAAGACGATCAGCACGGCCACGCCGCCGAACAGCGTGGCGAGCACGAGTGGGCTCGTCCACCCCATCGTGTGCCCGCCATAGGGCTGGATGCCATAGGTGATCCCGATCATCACCGACACCAGACCCACCGCGAGCGTGAGGTTGCCCCACCAATCGATCCGCGCGGGCTTGCGCTCGCTCAAATCGCGCAGCTTGGCGTAGGCCCACACGGTGCCGACCACTCCCACCGGGACGGACACGATGAACACGAGCCGCCACGCCACCGGCGCCAGCACGCCGCCCAGCACGAGCCCGAGGAACGAGCCCGCGATGGCCGCGATGCTGTTCACGCCGAGCGCAAGGCCGCGCTGCTCGCGCGGGAACGCGTCGGTGAGGATCGCGTTCGAGTTGGCGAAAAGCAGCGCGCCGCCCACTCCCTGCCCCACGCGCATGATGATCAACCACAGCGCCCCGGCGCTGCCATGCATCCAGGTGACCGTCAGCAGCACCGAGAACATCGTGAAGATCGCGAAGCCCAGCGTGAACATGCGCGCACGACCGTAGATGTCGCCGAGCCGGCCGAGACTCACGAGCAGCACGGCCGTTACGACGAGGAAGCCGAGGATGAGCCACAACAGATAGCTGGTGTTCCCCGGCGCGAGCGGATCGAGATGGATGCCGCGGAAGATGTCCGGCAGCGCGATCAGCAGGATCGAGGCGTTGATCGTGGCCATGAGCATCCCGAGCGTCGTGTTCGAGAGCGCGATCCACTTGTAATCGAGGTGGGCTAGTCGACTCATATTTGGGGAGCTGGGCGGGGGCGGAAGGCTTTGCGCGCGAGGAGCCGGGACTGGGCCACCGGCTCGGTGGTGACCATCAGCGCAGCGATGCCGAGCTTGCGGATCGCGCGGCGGAGGCCATGGTCACGGCAGAGCTCGCACTGACTCGCCACGATCAGGTCGTAGCTGCCGGTCTGCACGAGCCGGCGAAGCGAGCGCGGGGTGTCGGTGCCGAGCACGAGCGTGCAGAGCGGGATCGCCGCGGGCACGAACTCGGCGGCTTGGGCGAGGCGCCGCGAGGCCTCGAGCTGAAGCTGCTCCGCTCTCACCGGCGGCGCGCACGCGAGCGCCGCGAACGAGCAGAGGCACATCGCCACGCGCCCCGGCCCGCAGGTCTTGGCCAGGGTCAGGCGGGCGTGCTCGGCGTCGGCCAGCTCGACCGCGCGGTCGAGCAGCGCCCACATCTCGTCCTGCTCGTCGCCGATGACCACCAGCAGGTGGCGAAAGCTGCTGGCGCTCAAGCGGCGCGCTCCCGCAGCCGGTCGATCAGCCCATCGAGCACGTCGACCGCGCGCGCGAGCGCTGCCACGTCGTCGTCGGGCAGCGTGGCCATCTCCTCGTGCAGCAGCGCGCGGTACTCGGCGCGCAGCTTCTCGAACACGTCCTTGCCCTCGGCGGTGAGGGACACGAGCACCGCGCGCCCATCATCGGGGTCGCGCCCGCGCTCCACCCAGCCGCGCTCCTCGAGCCGGTTGACGAGCATCGTGATGCCGGGCTGCGTGACGCCCTCGGTGGCCGCCAGCTCGGTGATGCGGCGCGGGCGCTCGAGCAACAGGCGGAGGACGCCGACCTCGGTGCGCGACACCTCCACGCTCGCGTTCTCAAGGAAGAGCCGCGAGATGGCCGTGGCTCGCTGGGGCAGGGCCTCGGCGATCTCGTCGAGGCGCTGGCCTCGGGAGGGAGAGGCGCTTCGCATCAGCCGCTTATATTAACGGCTGATGCAAACGCCCCTCAGCGCGTAGCTGCTTCCCTCCGCGCGCCGGTCTCCCCCGGCCGCTGCAGCCCGCCGCGGTAGGGACCGGGCTTGGGCCGCGGCTTCCCGCCCGGGAACGCGAGCCGGATGATCGTGCGGTGCACCATCCCGAGCTGCTGGCTGAACGGGCCGGTGTTGTACGGCAGGTCGTAGCGCTCACAGATCTCCCGCACCCGTGGCGCGATCTCGCCGTAGCGGGTGCTCGGCATGTCCGGATAGAGGTGGTGCTCCACCTGGTAGCCGAGGTTGCCGCTGATCACGTGGAAGAGCGGGCTACCGTCGATGTTGGCCGCACCGATGAGCTGGCGGATGTACCAGGCACCCGGCGACTCGTCCTCGACCTCGTGCTGGCTGAAGGTGTAGGTCTGGTCCGGGAAGTGGCCGCAGAAGATGATCGAGTGCGCCCACAGGTTGCGAACGATGTTGGCCACGACGTCCGCCCACAGCGTGGCCTTGTAGGACTCTTTGGCGGCGTCGAGGGCGAACGCCAGCCGCGTTTCCGATGACGACCGCCGGCGCGCCTTGTCGAACACCGTGAGGGAGACGCGCTTCATCTTCTCGCGCTTGGTCTCGCCCCGCCGTGCGAGCGCGGGGCCGAGCAGCCAGTGCACACCGCCGACCACGAGCGCGGAGACGAGCGGCCACGCGATGTAGTCCTTGGTGATCTGGGTGCGCGCCTTGCCGGCGATTCCCTTGAGCTCGTGCAGCACCTGCTTCTGGCTCTTCTCCCCGGCGCGGATGGCGTCGATGTCGAGGTCGTGCACCGCCACGCCCCACTCGAACAGGAACATCAGCAGCACGTTGTAGAAGGGCTGGAGCAGGTAGACCGGGTGCCACTTCTGGTGTGGGTCGATCCGCATGATCTCGTAGCCGAGGTCCTTGTCCTTGCCGCGGATGTTCGTGTAGGTGTGGTGGATGTAGTTGTGGGAGTGCTTCCACGCCTCCTTGGTCGACGCGGTGTCCCAGTCCCAGGTGGAGGAGTGGATCTGGGGATCGTTCATCCAGTCCCACTGGCCGTGCATCACGTTGTGGCCGATCTCCATGTTCTCGAGGATCTTGGCCATCGAGAGAGTGGCGGTGCCGAGGATCCAGGTGGGCCAGTAGCGCGCTCCGAACAGCTCCACGCGGCCGAGGAGCGCGAGCCGGCGCTGCAGCCCGATGATCGCCTGGATGTACTTGCGGTCGCGTTCACCGAGGCTGTCGAAGACCTCGTCGTGGATCTTCTGGAACTCCTGGCCGATCTCCTCGATCTGCTCAGGCGTGAGGCGCCCCAGAGGGTTCTGGGCCTCTGGCGGTGCGGCTTCGGCGGTGGTCATACGGCTGGTTCCTCCTCGGCTGTGGTCACAGTTCGACTTCCACGGGTCCCTCGGGGGCGTTCACGCAGGTGCGGCAGGTCACTCCCTCGACGTCGAAGACCTCGCCGCTGCGGAGATCGCGCAGCTTGCCCTTGCGGAAGCTGCCGACGCAGGTGTGGCAGATGCCCATCCGGCAGCCGAAGGGCAGCTCGAGGCCGGCCTCCTCGCCGGCCACGAGGATCGGCGTGCCGCCGTCGCACTGCACCTCCTTGTCGCTGTTCAGGAAGGTGATCGTGCCGCCCTCGCCCTCGGCCACGTCGCCACCGATCACGGGCTGGAAGCGCTCCATGTGCAGGCGGTCGCAGTCGGCCTCGCGGTCCCAGTGCTCGTCGAGGGCGTCGAGCATCTCGCCGGGGCCGGAGGCGAACGTCTCGCGCTCGCGCCAGTCGGGGCACAGCTCGTCCAGGTCGGCGGGGCCCATCCGGCCGCGAGCTCCCGTGTGCTGCTCGTGCAGCCTGAAGCCCCCGTGCTCCCGCTGGAGAGCGCGCAGCTCCGAGCCGAAGATCACCTCGTCCGGCTGGCGCGCGGAGTGCAGGTGCACGACGTCGTCCATCGCGTCGCGCTTGTGGAGGCTGCGGAGCATGCTCATGATCGGCGTGATGCCGCTGCCCGCGCTGATGAAGAGAAGCTTGTCCGGCAGCGGGTCGGGCAGGACGAACTGCCCCTCCACGTCGCTCAGCACCACGAGGTCGCCCGGCTTGAGCTTGCGGTTGACGAACGGCGACACCACGCCGCTGTCCACCAGCTTCGGCGTGATCGAGATGTAGCCGTCCGGGCGGTCCGGCTCGGAGGTGAGCGAGTACGCGCGCCAGTGGCGCTTTCCGTCGATGTCGAAGCCCACGCGGAGGTACTGCCCGGGCACGTGGCCGGGCCATTTGTGCCCCGGCTTGACCTCCACGGTGACGGCGCTCCCCGCCTCTTTGCAGATCCGCTCCACCCGCCCGCGCAGCTCGCGCGTGGACCAGAGCGGGTTGATCATCTCGAGGTAGTCGTCCGGCAACAGCGGCGTGGTGAACGCACGCGCCGCGCGCAGGACGCGCTCGCGGACCTTGGACACGTTCGGGCGGGCGCCGGTCTCAGCCATCTAAGACACCGCTATTACCCGGAACCGCGCAAACATGACATCGAACGATGTCACATAGTGCCGGCCGGTTCGCCGGTCTATTTCTCGAGGCGGTCCGGCAGCTGGAAGCGCTCGAACGCGGCCTTGAGCCGCTCCGGGTCAGTCGGCTCGTCGACGAAGCGGTGGTAGGCCTCGCGCTCGGTCGCGTCGGTGGCTCGGTTGATGAAGGCCACCACGTCGCTGATCTGGCTCCCGCGGAACGTGAGCACGTTGAGCGCAAACGGCAGGTAGGCCTGCTCGTCCTCGTCAAACGTGTAGAAGGCGAGCGCGGGCTGGCCGTTGGCGCTGGTGCGCACCGCCTTCCAGTCCCAGGCACCCGACATCGGCCAGCCGGCCAGGAACTCCGTGAGCGACGCGCGGCCGTGGAACCAGCTCGCGAGCGGCGGCATGGCGAAGGTCACGTCCTCGCTGAGCATCGCCACCACGGTGTCGACGTCGCACTTCTCCCACGCCTCCACGTAGCGATCCACGAGGCGCGTGAGCTCCTCGTCGCCGAGCGTGCGAAGCGTGGCCTGCTGGCTCTGCTCCGGGGTGCGCTCGTCAACCGAGGCGCGGGCGCGCTGGAGCGCGCTGTTCACCGACGCCGTGCTCGTGTCGAGCGCGTCGGCCACCTCCTTGGCGGAGAAGCCGAGCACCTCGCGCAGGATCAGAACGGCGCGCTGGTTGGGCGGCAGGTTCTGCAGCGCGGCCACGAACGCGAGCTCCACGCTCTCGCGCATCTCATAGCTGGCGTCGGGTGACGCGTAGCCGTCCTCGATGCCGAGCGTCTCGTCCGGGTAGGGCTCGATCCACACCGACTCGACCACCGGCTCGCCCGGTCCCTCGTGCGGATCGGTGGCCGGCGCGTAGTCCACTGGCAGTACGCGCTTGGGCCGCTTGGCGATCTGGTTGAGGCACGTGTTGGTGGCGATCGTGTAGAGCCAGGAGCGGAGCGAGCTGCGCCCCTCGAAGCTCTTCAGCCCGCGCCACGCGCGTAGGTGGCTCTCCTGGAGCGCGTCCTCGGCGTCGTGCACCGAACCGAGCATGCGGTAGCAGTGGGCATGCAGCTCGGTGCGGTAGGGCTCGATCAGGCGAGCGAAGGCGTTCTCGTCGCCCTTGCGCGCGGCCTCGAGCAGCTTGTCCTCGTTTGGGATCGCGGAGCGAGTCTGAGTGGCCATGCGTACGAGGGTAAAGGGCAGCGATGAATTTCGGCGGTAGCCGTGGTCTTAGGTACAAGGCATGAGGCCCGGCCCACGCAACCCCGTAGTCCACCTGGAGCTCCACACACAGGATCTCGCGGGCGCATGCGACTTCTATGCGCGCCTTTTGGGCTGGCGTCAGGAAGTGGTGGAGGCCGGGGGTGCGAACTCGTACGTTGCGCTCGACATGGGCGGCGAGGTGAGCGGCGGTGCGGTGGAGTGCGGCACATCGCGCTCGCTGTGGCTGCCGTACGTCGAGGTGCCGGACCTGTGCCTCGTCACGAAGCGCGCGCGCGAACTCGGGGCCGCGGTGTCGCTCGAGCCGCGCGAGGGCCCGGTGGGCTGGCGCAGCGTGGTCGCCTCCCCGGCGGGCGGCGAGATCGCGCTCTGGCAGCCCAAGCGCTGAAGCGCTAGTCGCTCGTCCTTGGCGATCTACCCGCCGCCGGCTCGGTGCTGGCCGGGAGGCGGATCGCGGCGGCAAGGCCGATCAGGCCAAGACCGGCGAGCGTGACCATCGCGAGTACGTACGACCTGTTGCCGGATGCGAGATCGGAAACCAGGATCGTGCCCGCGATAGCGGTGCCGAGCGACGAGCCGAGGTTTGAGATGCTGCGCGAGAGCCCCGAGATCTCGCCCTGCTGGTGTTCGGGGAAGCTCGACTGCACGACGTTCACCGACGGGGTGAGCATGACGCCCAAGCCGAGGCCTGCGACCAGCAGTCCTGGCACGAACGTGGCAACGCTGGCAGATTCTCTGACGAGCGCGAGCAGCAGTCCGATGCCCGCGATGGTGAGGACGAAGCCGGCACGGATCAGTGTCCTTTGCTCATGCTTCTTTGCGAGCCGCGCGGCCGCTATCGACGCGACCAGGATGCCGGCGGTGATCGCGGTGAAGACGACGCCCGTCTTGATCGCGCTGAAGTGGCGGACTGTCTGCAGGTAGACCGACACCACGAACGTGATGCCCATCAACAGCAGCCACTGAATGTTCTGGGTGACCAGCCCAAGGTCGGAGGTCTTGTTGCGGAACAGGCTGAGCGACAGCAGCGGTTCCCGGCCTTCCCGCTCGCGCCGGCGCGTATAGAGGAAAAAACCGAGTAGAAAGACCGCGCCAACCGCGATCAGGATCGCCACAAGCGCGAGATCCGTCTGAGCCTGCAGAATCCCGAACACCACGAAGAAGAGGCCCGCGCCGGAGAGGATCGCCCCGACCACATCGAACGGCCGCGCTGGGTCTGGCTCCAGCGGATCGGCCATCCGGCGGCTCAGCACGATGATCGTCGCTACCACCGCCGCTTGGAAGACGAACGCGGCCCGCCAGCTGATCCCCGTCGTAATCAGGCCGCCGATCAGGGGTCCGGCCGCGGCGCCGATACCTCCCAGCGCGCTGATCGCCCCGAATGCCTTCGCGCGCGACGTCGTGTCACTGAAGGCGAGCGTCGTGAGGATGTAAACCGGAGGGATCAGGAGCGCGGTGCCGACACCCTCGAGCACGGAGTTGCCCAGAATCAGCACACCGAGTCCCGGCGAGACCGCGCTCAACACCGCCCCGATGCCGTAGAGGACGAGCCCCATCACAAAGCAGCGTTTGCGCCCGAACTTGTCCGTCAACTTGCTGCCGGGGATCATCAGGATCGCCATGATCAGCAGGAACAGCGTGATCGCCGTCTGAACGCCTTGGACCGTCGTATCGAGGTCCCTGCTGATGTCGTTGATCATCACGTTCATGTTCGAGCCCGCGAAGCTGCAGATGAACTGAGCAAGGGCGAGCGGGAGCAGAAACGCGCGCGGGGAGCCGACCCAGTCCGCCACATCCGGAGGCCCACCCGCCACGATCTGGCTGCCCCCTGCG
>Ga0070683_100001252_pt1 | contig 19330 bp, 19 predicted proteins | sample KBSC713LmetaG_FD_64662 | JGI IMG/M metagenome (GOLD analysis project Ga0070683, IMG submission 64662) | Corn rhizosphere microbial communities from Kellogg Biological Station, Michigan, USA - KBS C7.1-3L metaG | ecosystem: Host-associated > Plants > Roots > Rhizosphere ... | reverse complement strand
CATTTCGGACGCCTTCAACAACCGGATTCGCAAGGTGGACGCCAACGGCACCATTACGACCATCGCTGGGACCGGCGATTTCGGATACTTCGGCGACACGAATGTGGCCACCAAGGCGGGCCTCAACCGCCCTTACGCCGTGGCGCTGGACAAAGCCGGAAATATTTACATCGCCGACACGTATAACGATGCGATCCGCAAAGTGGCCGTCTCCAGCGGCATCATGAGCACGTTCGCCGGCAATTCCATGGAGGGATTCGGGGGAGACGGAGGCGGCGCCACCAGCGCTTTGCTGGATACGCCCACGGCGCTGGTTTTCGATGTCGCCGGCAATCTCTATATCGCGGACACGAATAACAATCGCATCCGCAAGGTGGGGACGGATGGAAACATCAGCACGTTCGCCGGCAATGGGAACGCCGCTGACTTCGGCGACGGCGGTCCAGCCACCAGCGCTTCCCTGAACCACCCGGAAGGACTCGCGATCGATAACGCCGGTAACATCTACGTCGCCGACACGGCGAGCCACCGTGTCCGCAAGATCGCCCCGGATGGCACCATAACCACGGTGGCAGGGAATGGCAGCGGAGGGTTCCAGGGAGAGGGGGGTCCGGCAACTCAGGCCAGTCTCAACTATCCAAAAGGCGTGGCGGTTGACCCATCGTCCGGGAATCTGTATATCGCCGATTGGCTCAACAGCCGCATCCGCGTAGTGACTCCCGACGGCAACATTTACACAGTAGCCGGTAATGGCCAGTACGCTTATTACGGCGATGGCGGATCCGGCACCAGCGCCGCCCTGCGATTTCCCTGGGGACTCGCCCTCGACGCGGCCGGGAATGTGTATGTGGCGGACGACGAAAATAGCGCGATCCGTAAGCTCACACCGGTAGCGCCCTTAGTTTCTTCCGCACCCAACGTGCTGCCCCGAATCAATGCCGCCGGTGTCATGAGCGACACGTCGTTTGGTGGATTTTCCGCCGTTGCGCCCGGATCCTGGATTGAGATTCACGGCTCGAACCTGGCCAGTCAACAGCGCGCTTGGAGTAGTGCGGATTTCCACGGCGCGGAGGCGCCCACCTCGCTCGATGGCACCTCGGTCACCATCGGCGGCCAACCGGCTTTCATCTCCTACATCAGCCCGACTCAAATCAACGCGCAGATCCCGTCGGACGTGGTGTTGGGTACAGAGGACGTTCGCGTGACCACCGCCGCCGGATCCAGCGATCCTCATCCGATTGCCGTAAATCAGGTTCAACCCGGCTTGCTTGCGCCCGCTTCCCTCAACGTCGGCGGCAAGCAGTACATGGAAGCGCTGTTTCCTGACGGGACCACCTTCGCTCTCCCGGACGCCGTCATGTCAGGAGCGATGCAAGGCAATGCCGCCCGTCCTCCCCGTCCAGGCGAGACCATCATTCTTTACGGCGTCGGGTTTGGTCCGGTGACTCCGAATGCCAGCGCCGGTAATATCGTCCCCGACGCCAACAGTCTGATTTTTCCGCTCCAGATATTCTTTGGTGGGATGCCCGCCGTTGTAAGTTATGCCGGATTGGCGCCCGGAATGATCGGACTGTATCAGTTCAACGTCGTGGTGCCCGATACTACTCCCGGGGACGCGGTCCCGTTAACTTTTTCCGTGGGTCCGAGCGCCGGCCAACAGGTCCTGTACACAGCGGTACAGCGCTGATGGCCGTGTTATCCTGAGCCTGTAGATCCAGTGGGCGGCTAGCTCAGTTGGGAGAGCACCGCGTTCGCAATGCGGGGGTCGTGGGTTCAAGTCCCACGCCGTCCACCAGTCTTTCCGGTTTTAAGAGCATGCAACCCCATCCGGCGCTTTCCAAATCAGGTTATAAGCTTGACCAGCTCAGCGACGCCGAACGCAACGTGCTCGCCAAGCGGCTGAGCGCCGAAGAACGCCGGATTTTGCTGGACCACGGGACCGAATCGCCATTTTGCGGCGGCTTGCTCGACAATAAGCAGGATGGCGTGTACGGGTGCCGTTTGTGCGGCCTGCCCTTGTTTCGATCCAGCGCCAAGTTCGAATCAGGCACGGGATGGCCGAGCTTTTTCGAACCCTTCGATCCGGATCATATCCGCAACATTCAGGACGTCAGCCACGGGATGGTGCGCACCGAGATTCGGTGCAAACGCTGCGATAGCCACCTGGGACACGTTTTCCCCGATGGACCTCCTCCCACCCGCCAGCGCTATTGCCTGAATTCAGCCTCCATGGAGTTCTTCCCGGCTGGATCCGAGTCCGCGCCAATCGGCACGAAATCCTAGCCACTCAATCTAGGGGTTTCCCTAGGGAAATTGCGGCTAAAAACCCTATATACTTCCACCGGACGTGTAAAAACTCAAATCCGTATGAAAGGCAGACCGTTTTGCATAAAATATTGGCCCTATTTCTAGTAATGGGGTTCTCCGTTTGCCTCAAAGCGCAAATAACCCTCGGATCGACGGTAGGTACATTTGGCGTTCTAGCCGGTACGACGGTCACGAATACGGGCCCGACCGTGGCCATTGGGAATGTTGGAGTGAGTCCCGGTAGTGCGATCACCGGGTTCCCGCCCGGTTCCGTGACTGGCACGATCCATTCGGCGGACGGATTAGCGGGAACGGCCCAAACCGAGTTGACTACTGCCTATAACTCAGTAGCAGGAGCAGGGCCCTCGACCACGATTGCCGCGGCTTTGGGCGGCCTCACGTTTTTTCCGGGCGTCTATAACACTGGTAGTTCATTCGGGTTAACAGGGACCGTCACGCTGGATGCCCAGGGCAACCCCAACGCTCAATTCATCTTCCAGTCGCCGAGTACGCTCACAACTGCATCCGGCAGTACCGTGGTTCTCATCAATGGCGCGCAGGCTTCCAACGTATTTTGGCAAGTGGGGAGTTCAGCGACGTTGGGAACTAACTCTTTCTTTTCAGGGAATATACTCGCTTCATCCTCCATCACACTCACCACGGGCAGTGCCCTTCAAGGTAGAGCCTTGGCGCGGAACGGCGCGGTCACATTAGATACCAATACGGTGACCACTCCAATGGGTCTCGGGGGACCGCCGCCCCCCCTGGGCACCCCCGCTCCGTCCTCGCTGATTTTAGTGACGACGGCGCTGCTTGGCGTCTTCGTTTACCAGGGACGGAAAAAAATATTCAAGCCGTTCATAACTGGCTAAGCCACGCACTCGGAATGTCGTGGCGAAAATCGATCGCGGTGTTTACCGCGCTGGCCCTTATAACCTGTTATAGTTCCACGCTCCGAGGGATGTTCGACCAGTGGCGGAGCGACGAAGATATGTCGCACGGTTTCCTGGTCCCAATCGTAATCCTATGGATCATATGGCGGGAGCGCGAGCGCTGGCGCTCGCTGCCCACCGAGCCGAGCTGGTGGGGATTGGCGTTCCTGGCATTGGCCGCCGGCCTGCAGTTCGGCGGCGCGCTTGGCGTGGGCCTATTCGCCGGTTCACTGGCGTTTCTCCTTTCGGTTGCTGGCGCCGTGCTTTGCCTGGGCGGCTTTAAGTGGCTCCGGGCGTTGGCATTTCCCCTGGTATTGGCGATCTTTATGCTGCCCAAACTGGCGATCGTGTACAACCAAGCGACCCTCCCATTGCAACTGCTCGCCAGCCGGATCGCTGCGGGTATCCTGACGGTCTCTGGAATCGGAGTCATCCGGGAAGGCAATATTCTCGATGTGGGCGGTCACCGGGTCGCGGTCGCGGAAGCCTGTAACGGTATCCGGTACCTGCTTTCGCTTGGATTCATGGCCGTGGTTTTCGGATACGTAGCGGATTCAAAGACGTGGATGCGGCTGGCGTTGCTGTTTGCCGCTATACCGATCGCTATTCTGGCGAACGGCGTAAGAGTGGCAGCCGCGGGTTGGTTGCCGTCGCTCGAAGCCGGGACTCCTCACGAGGTCGCCGGTTGGCTCATTTTTGTCGCCTGCATGGCCGCTGTGATAGTCGTGCGGCAACTATTCAACAAGGCGTATGTCCATTACCGCTAAGTGGCGCGGTGCGCTGGTGCCGCTGTTTCTGGCCGCGCAAATCCTGGTGATTCATGCCATGGCAGGCGGCGAGCATCCGCCCCCGCTCCCGGCTCAAGAACGTTTTCCATTGACGTTTGGCCCGTGGAAATTGTTCCGCGTCGATCCTATCGATGCAGATGTTGCCGCGGAACTCCGCGCCGACCGCTTAGTGAGCCGGAGCTATATCGAGGCTCCTGCACAGTCGTTTGCGAGCTTGCTGGTAGCGTGGTTCCAAACGCAACAAGGCGAGGGCCGGCAGCCCCATTCGCCTAAGGTGTGTTTACCGAGCGGGGGCTGGACGCCGCGGATTGTGGACGAGATCACGGTCGACACCTCAGCAGGTCCGATCACTGTTAACCGCTACGTGGTCGACAAGGATACGCAGAGCGCCGTGGTCCTGTACTGGTACCAGACGCCGCGGCGCGTCATCGCCGGCGAGTGGGCGGCGAAATTCTGGCTGGCGGCCGATGCCTTACGCGATAAGCGCACGGATACCGCCCTGGTTCGCGTAACTACCTGGCCATCCGGAGGAGGGGACCAGGCAGCCACCGCCATTGCGGCGGATTTCGTTCGTGATCTGTATCCCCGGCTGCGGGAATACCTGCCCAGGTAAGTTCAACGTACCGATTCGTTATCCTGGAGAAACTCAACCCTGATTGAGGGCTAATGTCGTTGGACGAGCGTGTACTCGCGGTAATCCAAGTACTCTACGACGCGGCACTGGACGAGACTGTCTGGCCGAAGGCACTCCAAGAATTGGTTGGACTCACGCACAGCCAGGGCGCAAGCTTCTGGACCTTGGACAGTTCTGAACAGCCTCGCCTTCCGATCTTCACAACCTTCAATTTCGATGATCGCTTTATAAGCGCTTATCTCGAGAACATGGTGCCTCTGGATCCCACAGTACAGTATCTTGTTCATCATCCGAATGAGCCGATAGTTCACGACGGCATTGTAATCACCGAGCGCGACAAAGATATTCATCCCTACTACGCCTGGCAAAGGCGTCAAAGCGACATCCACTTCCGCATGGTCGGTCAGGCACGGCCGGCACCAGGCGGGCGTAGCGCTGCATCGGATACGCAAAGCGGGAAGATACGAGCCCGAAGATCTCGATCGGTTTGCTTTGATCCATAGCCACCTCCAGCGAGCGCTGGCCATCGGAACCCGCCTCGGCTCGCTAGGAGCAATCCAGCGAATCGGCACCGCGCTGCTCGACCGCCATCCAGCCGCAATTCTACTCCTGGACGAGCACAAATCTGTCGTGTATGCCAACCGCGGTGCGGAAGCGTTTGGTTCTGAAATGGATGGTGTTCGGCTGTCTCGGGAGGGCATTCTTTTAGCACGCAAGCACGACAATGACAAGCTGCAAGTGCTCATTGCCGGAGTGCTTTCGGTGGCTGCGCCTCCAGGCACCTGTGGCGGCGTTATGCGCGCGCTTCGCCCTTCCGGAAAACGGGCTTACGGTATCCTTGTCGCGCCGATCGCGAGCCGCTATCCCGCGCTGATGACCTTCCGTCCCGCAGTTTGTATCGTCATCACGGATCCCGAGGCCAGGGCTTCTCTCCCGCTCGATCGTCTTCGCGGCGGCTTCGGTCTTACGGAGGCCGAAGCGATGCTTGCGGCGCTGCTTGCAAACGGCGAGGATCTGCGGTCTGCGGCCGCGAGACTCGGCATTACGTATGGGACTGCCCGCGCCCGCCTCTCCGAGATTTTCCAGAAGACCGAGACTCGTCGGCAATCGGAACTCGTTAGAGTCCTTCTGACTACTCTCGCCATGCCCTGATTCCGCGGGTTCCAGTACCGCCGCGCAACGCGCACCTATCAATTGATAGTTGTCTGAAAAACCCATATCCCTCACGATGAGATTCGTTTCGGCTGCGCGACCAGCTCGCAAGCCGCGGGCATGTGCAACAAGGTGGTTCGCGCCTTAGCGAAAGGCGTGGTTGTATCTTGCGAGAGTCTCAGAGGACTCCCGCCATCAGTCTAAAAAGGAAGGAACTCTACTATGCAAAAGATCTTGATTTCTGCATTCATTATTGCGTCATGAGCGGGTCCGCATTCGCCCAGGCTACCTACCGCTACACCGGAAATCCGTTCACGTTTTTCTCGTGTGGACCGAATGCCGATGATACGGCCACCATGGATTGTTCTACACCGGCACCGACTAACATACACACCTCCTACACTGCCACCGATCACGTGACAGCAACTTTGACCTTGGACGCTCCGCTTGGTCCAAATTTTGCGTACTCGGACGTCCGCACTCTGCCGGGATTCAGCTTGACTCTGGACGACGGGGAACACATGGTGTCGACCCCGCTCGCCTCGGGGCAAGCACTCTTTTCCTTTGTGTCAACGGATGCGAGCGGGCAAATCAACCAATGGAGATTGGGGATAAACACAGGTGGCGCCCTGAACGGCGGGATCGCTACCTTTAACTTTACAGATACATCCGGGGCGCCTGCTGCGACCCTACAACCCCTGGCAATCTTGCCATAAATTTCGGCATTCCAGGAACCTGGAACTCCGGGATCCAGAACCCCGCTGCTCTCGTCTCCAACCTAATCAACCTGGTATCCGATCCGTCCTTGAATCTGACGTCTGGGCAGGTCAGTAACCTAACCGATAAGTTGAACAATGCGCAGGCCTCGATTCAGGCAGGGTTGAACAAGCAGGCGATCAATCAGCTCAATGCGTTCATCAATTCGGTTCAGTCATCCCTGAAAACCGGCAAGATCAGCGCTCAAACCGGCAAAACGCTGATCGATGCGGCGAACGCGATCATCGCACTACTTTGATTTTCGCGTCCGCTGAGAAAAGCGTCGCGACGAAGTTCTGGCTCGCGGCGATGCCTTACGCGACAAACGCACGGATACCCCTGGTTCGCGTAACTACCTGGTCATCCCGAGGAGGGGGACCAGGCAGGGACCAGGCAGCCACCGCCATTGCTTCGGATTTCATTCGCAATCTCTATCCCAGGCTGCGGGAATATCTGCCCGGGTGAGTAAGTGAGGAAGGATAATTGGTCGGGGCGAGAGGATTCGAACCTCCGGCCTCCTGGACCCGAACCAGGCGCTCTAGCCAGGCTGAGCCACGCCCCGACGAATCAACTGGTTAACAGTCGGGAACTGCTAACTCGATTCGTAGTATAGCATCGTCCGCTTCTTGCGCTGAGAATCCTCCGCCCTTCCTGCGCACTAACCTTGCGTGAAGGAAACACAAGATGGTTTCTATCGCCCCGAGCTGGACATTCTGCGCTTGGGGGCCTTCCTTTTAGTATTTCTCGATCACGCCCTGCCGCATGCAGGGGCCGATTACCTCGCCGCTGGAGTACCGAAGCAAGCGGCGTCCCTGCTCGCCGGCATCGCCCGCGCCGGTGCCCTGGGAGTGGATTTGTTCTTCGCCCTCAGCGCGTATCTAATTACCGAGTTGCTCCTTCGCGAACGCCGTACCCGCGGCTCGATCGACGTTCGCGATTTCTACATTCGCCGGATCCTGCGCATCTGGCCGCTTTACTATTTCACGCTGCTGGTCCTGATTCCAGCGATGTCGGTCGTGCCCGGAGAACGCATGCCCTGGACCTACCTTGCGTCCTTCGCTATGTTCGGAGGCAACTGGGCCTGCGCCGCGTGGGGCTATCCGCCCAGCTCCTTCGCCTTGCTCTGGTCGGTATCGATCGAGGAGCAATTTTATCTCACCTGGCCCTGGCTGCTTCGCTGGGGGACGCAGCGTTTGCAATGGATCGCCTATGCAATGCTTGCTACCGCGACGGTAACGCGCCTCGTACTGGTAATCCGCGATGTACACCATCCAGGTATCTGGTGCAACACACTCGCCCGTCTGGATCCCATTGCGAGCGGAGCCTTGCTGGCATGTTTCCTGAAGGGATCGCTGCCGCAGCACTCCGGGCGCAATCGAATCTTATGGATCGGTTTGGGCGCCGCGATGCTCGTCGGGTCCGGTGCCGTGGGGGGCTTCGACGGATGGCCGGTCCTGCTCACGTATCCCTTTGCGGCTGCGGCCTCCACGGCGATCATCTTCGGTACCTTGGGCGCACGAAGCGGTCCGCGGCTCCGGGCAGGAGCATACTTGGGGAAAATCAGCTACGGCCTGTATGTGTTCCACGCCGCGATGATCCGGCTGGTTCCCTCACCGCTCCTGGCCCTGCCTCTCACCGTTGGCATCGCCGCAGTCTCCTATCGCTATCTCGAATCCCCGTTCCTGCGGCTCAAAAATCGTTTTACCCACGTCGGTACGCGGCCCACCTAGGTGACTTTGGATCAGGTAGCCGCATAAAGTCGCTCCCTTAAAACTGCCGATGTTACAGGGATGGCAGGGGGGACCGCAGGGACCGTTTACAAACATTCCTCCAGTTCCGAGTTTCGGAATCTGGATCTGCTGCGAGCCATCGCGGTTTTGTCGGTCTTTCTGGGCCACCTGTTGCTATTCCTGATCAAACTAGACCTTCTTTCCGTCTCGCGGCCGGAGGTCTGGGATATTTCCCTGAATTATCTGGGCCATGTCGGTGTGCTTTTCTTCTTTGTCCACACTGCGTTGGTTCTTATGCTCTCGCTGGACCGGACCAAACCCGTCGGGCTGGTTCTGAATTTCTATCTCCGCCGTATTTTTCGTATTTATCCTTTATGCATCGCGTGCATCATCGGCGTCCTGCTCCTGAAGATTCCGCAGACCCCCGATCGAACGTACGTGCCTTGGTATGGCAGCGAGATCCTGGCCAATGTTCTGCTGGTTCAGAACATTTTCCGCAAGCCCGATATTCTGACCACGCTCTGGACGCTCCCCAGGGAGGTCCAGATGTATGTGGCTCTGCCGTTCCTCTATCTGCTCCTGAAGCGTATTTCATCGAGTGTGGCGGTGCTGCTTATCTGGCTGGTGTTTTTCGCTGCCGTGCCTTCCACCCCGCTGCTCTCCTGTTTTCCGTGCTTCATGGGGGGATTGTTCGCCTACCAGCTTGGCAAGGAGCGTGTATTCCGGCTTCCATCCGGCGTATGGCCGGCGGCGATCTTCGGACTCGCTGCCTTCGGTCTCGCGCTCAGCGTGACGATCCTGCCGGATTACCGCGCCGACTTCGTGCTGTGCATGCTGATCGGCCTGGTGATCCCGAACGTCGTGGACCTGGATCAATCCTGGATCACCAAGGCCAGCCGCAGCGTGGCCAAATACTCATACGGAATCTACCTGTTCCACTTTCCGGTCATTTGGTTCGCGTTCATCCAGCTCAAGCCCTTTCCGGTTGCGGTACGCTGGGCCACGCTAGTGCTGTTGATGGTTCTGGTGCCAGTTGGGGCGTATCGCTGGATCGAGTCTCCCCTTATCGAGAGAGGCCGTCGCCTGGCGGACCTATGGTCCGCTACCTTCGCCCGCTTTCGTACCGAGCATGGCCGCGTTCTTCAGGCGAGAGGTTCCCAACTGGCGGAGTAGGTTTCACCGAAAAAGGAACAAACAGGAAACTGCGGTGAGCGCGATCACCGCTACCTCAAATACCTTCTGCGTCATGTTGCGGATGAGCCATTGTCCCGCCAAGGCGCCCCCCAACACCACCGGAATCATCAGCACAGCGAACGTCAGCGAGGCGCGGCTGTAAAGGTTGTACCAGGCATACACCGGTGCTTTCACCAGGTTCATGGCGAAAAAGAACCACGCTCCGGTCGCGACGAAGGTCTCTTTAGGCAACTTCCGGCTGAGCAGATACAGGCTCATGACTGGACCGGCTGCATTCGCCACAGTGGTCGCGAATCCGGTGCAGATTCCGTAGAACGCGGGACTGCCCGCCACCTGGGGCGTGGGACTGAACCGCCGCCAAAGGTACAGCCCGACCATCCCGAATACGATTACGCCGATGATGCGGCGAATGATCTGCTCATCCAGGCTGAGGGCCATAGCGCCGCCCGCAATCCCCGCCAGGACCCATGGAATAAGCGAGAAAAGCTGCCGCGCCTCGGCGTGTCTGCGCCAATATAGGACGGCGAAAACGTCAGCCGTACATAAAACCGGCAGCGCCCAGGCGGTGGCCATCCGCGCGTCCCCCACCATCAAGACCATAAGGGGAGCCACCATGGTGCCCACCCCCGGCGCACCGGTCTTGGCCACGCCGATCATGAAGGCACAAAAGATCCCGAGCAGCCATTGCCACGGCGCCAGATGGGGCATCAAGAACCGACCAGGATAACAGGGCTGTCGAGCGCACAGCGCGAGGTGAGAACAGCGATAACGTAAAGAGATCGAGCCTCGCTGCGTTGTGTGCGATTAAACTTAAGCGGCTTTCTGAACTTTTCCGCTCTTAATGCAGGCGGTGCAGACGCGAATGCGCTTGGGTGCGCCCTTGACCACCGCGTGTACGGTTTGCAAATTCAGATTCCAGCGCCGCTTGGTGATATTGTGGGCGTGGCTGACACGGTTTCCGAACCGCGGGCCGCGCTGACAGACTTCACACACTTTCGCCATATACGATCTCCTGCCGATTGACTCTTATGAGCTTAACACAGCAGGAGTGGATCTGCTTACTGGACCGGAACCAGCTTGAAATCGCCGTTTTTGAACTCCACCTCGCGAATCGCGCCGTGGGGGCCCAAGGGACCCAGAGACTTGCCGTTGGCCCGCACCGTCAGGCCGCCCGCATTGCCCGCACGCAGAACCGCAGCCTGGTGAATATCCACTGTCTGGCTTTTGCCGGGTTCAATCACGCCTGATAGCAGTGTGGTACCGTCGCCGGCCCGAAGCGAGACCCAGGATGGCTCGGAAGCCACTAATTCTACCCGGGTGGCCCCGGAGGCGGCCGTGATGGCTGGCGGCGACACGGCCGCAGGGGCCGAAGTCGTTGAGGCGGCCGGCTGAGAGGAAGCCTTCACCGTCGCCGCCGGAGGAGTAGCCGGTTCGGAGGCCGAAGCGACCTGGTTGCCCGCTCCTGGACCCGACGTGGTTGGCCAGAGTATTATGCCCAGCAGAATCACAAGCGCGCCGATTCCTGTAAAAATCACAATGGGTGATCGCCACCAGATTGCCGGCGCCCGCTCTTGAAAGGGCGCGGCCGTCATCACCGGCGAAGCCGCTCGAAGAGGCGATGTAGCGGCAGCATTGAGCAGAGTTGCCACGGGGCTAGGGGACGATGCGGCGGGTTTCGGAGCGTCCTTAACGACTGTATCGAGTCTAATCGCTGCCTCGAGTTTAGCCGCTGCCTCGGATTTAGGCGCCACATCGGGTTTGGGCCCTGCTTCCGGCTTCGGCGGGTTCGGCTGGGGCATGGCAGCCAGGAGAGGTTCCTCGGTTCTAGCTGGTGCTTCCGGCAGGGAACGATTTTCAATCGGCGCTCGGGCGACGCCTGCCGCCGCGGCTGAGGCGAGAGCCGGGGTGGTCACGGTTTCGAACCGCAGGGCAGCCTGTTCACAGAAACCTTCCACGGCCGAAAGCAGGCGGCCCATGCTCTGCTCGGCTTCCAGGGACTTGGAGCGCAGATCGTGGATGTGGCCGGAATGATCCGCGACTTCGCCTTCCAGCCGGCTGATGCGTTTGGAAAGGCTGGCTTCCACCTCACGAACCACACTTGATAGCTTGGCGGCTTCAAGACCGCGTTCGCGGCGGCCGAACATATAGCGGGCACTGGTGCTCACGTCCCCGGCGGCTGGCAGATGTGAATCCTGCCCTACCTGCCCCGCCCCCAGCAGGACCTGAATTTCCTCGGCAATCCGCAGCGCATCGCGGCGCGACAGGCAGCGCCACTCGCCGGGGTCGTCGCCATCGTTCAAATACAAGCCGAAGCCGATCACCTCGTCTTCCTCGATCGCATCCGCGATGCGGGCGAACTGAGCGATGGTGGCGCGCCGCAACGGAGTGGTGCCATCGAAGGCGGCGTGAAATTCGGCGACTTGTTCGGGGGTCACCGCCCCCACGAATTCCGCGGTGAAATTCAGCGACTCATGGTCGAAGTCGAACCCCAGCCAGTCGCCCTGGCTCTGGTCGATGTGGACGTCGTCACCCAGCATGCGGAAGAAGGATTGAGACTGCTGGACCACACTGGCCAGTTTGTTCAGCGGAACTCCCACTCCCCCACGGTTTAATTCAATGCGAACACGCAAACGCGACATGTGAATCTCCTCAATAGCGGCGCTCTGCCGGCTGTATGGGCCGGGTGCGCATGACGTCTTTAATACGGTCGATAGCCTTGCGATTTAAACGATATTCGATAGTGTCCTCGGAGCTGTCCGATCCGGGAACCAATTCGCGGACGTGTTCCGCGAGTGCGGAAAAGTGCAGCGCCGCGGTTTCCATATCCCCCCGCTCCACCGCCACCAGGGTGAGACCCTGCAAGCCCGGAATGGAGCTCTTGTTGATGTCCACCAAGCGTCGCGAGAAGCGCCATACGCGCTCCAGGTCGAAAACCTCCAGGCTCATGCCGATCAGATTGGCCAGAGCTTCCTCCGCTCGCCCGTCCAGCGCCAGCACGCGCTCGTATGCGGTTTCTGCCTCGTCGAAGCGCCGCAATAGTTGCAGCGCAACGCCCTTTCCGAACGCGGCTTGACCCTGCGCCGCATCCGACCAGCATTGATCGAAGCAGTTCAGCGCTTGTTCCACCCGGTTCAAATGTAAGAGGCAGTCTCCCAGCTCCAGTCGGATAGGATCGCGGTGCGGATCGGCGCGCAACACGGTCTGGAATGCTTCGACTGCTTCTTCCCAGCGTCCCAGCCGGCGCAGGCAGGAACCCAGGTGCATCCTTGCGTAGAGGTTGCCAGGCGCGGACACGGTGGCCGTGTAATAGCTTCCGGCTGCGTCCGCCAACCGCCCCAGCTCCACGAGAAGATCTCCGCGCAACACATAAGCATCTGTGGGGGGGTCGCATTGCCCGGACAAAACCTCCAGTGCTTCCTGAAAACGGCCTTGGGAACGCAAAGCGATAGCGGCCTGCATGGCGTCGCCTACGGCTGGGGCCGCGGCTGCCGAGCCAATGCCGGGTGTTCCAAATCCAGAAGTTCGAAACCCGTGAGGAGCCGTCATATTTTGAAACTCACTGCAGTGAAGTCACGACAGTCTGAAGACCGCTTTTTTTATAGAACGTAAAACGGAGCGACTGTAGCGCGGGCCTGTTGCCATGGTCCTCATAAAAACCCAAACTGCCTGTCTCGAATCGTTCGTCGGTCCAGTAATCGGCCGGGGTTCCTTGCAAATACAACGTAAATGCGGGACCGTTCGCGTCCATGCGCACCAGCACTTGGCCCAGAGTGCGGCCGAGGGTGATCACCTTGCGAGTGTGCGCGCCCTCCACGCCGTTCACCACGGCAAAATGCTCCGCCGAAAGCGTGGGGGTTGCCCCGGACTGCAGCAGGTGCAGATTGGCGGCGTAGTAGTTGGCCGAATCGGTCCCTCGAAAAAGCCAGCCCACCCCGCGGGTATCCGGTACCCAGGCAAACTCGATGCGATAATTCTTCACGTCCTCCGAACCGCTATATATCAGAATCTCACGAGGATCCTTGGCCCCCACCAGATACGCGGTCCGGCGGCTCCATGTGCCGGCGGCCGCGGGGGCAGGATCGTTGCCGGTAGGCGCGTCGCCGGAAGGACGCACCAGGGCGATGACACCGCCCACCACCGCCACTGCGGCGCACAGGCTGAGCACCCTCCAACGCCGCGGCACAAACGATGCCTCACTGCCGCTGTAGAAAGATAGACTCGCGGAAGTCTCAGCCGCGATCGCCGTCGCTGGCGATGACGTCTCTACCGGGGGCTGGGCGAGGTGGCGGGGCGGTTGCGGAGCAGGTCTCTGCGGGCGTGCGGCCGGTGCGGGCCGCGCCATCTTGGGAATCACCATTTCCCACTTCGCATCCAGTCCCGATCCGGTCGGCGCCGCGCTCGTGGGCTTCAAAACCTGGTGCGATTTCGTAGTCACCACTTCCAATGTTTGCGCCACGGGCTCGACCGGCTTGGGAGCCATCGGTGGTACCGCAACCGGCTTATTCGTGGTGACTACTTCTATGGTTGGCGCGATAGGCTCGACCGGCTTGGGAGCAGCTGCGGGTACGACAACTGGCTTGGCAGATCTGGGAATCGCCTGCGGCGATGCCGTTTTCGGCGAAGCGGGCGCAAGAGTAATGTACGACCAAGTCACCGGGAAACGAAACGTCGCCCCGTAGTCCAGACTGCGGTCGAACGTGACCGAATTCTCCACGTCCCTCTTATTACACCCAATATATGGGGCTAGCTAGAATAGAACTACAGGGTATAGTATCACAGACGACAAATGACCCCAAGGGTATAAATGACCCCCAAGGGTATAATGATTTCGGGCGTTGCATGGCCCGCCAAACGAAATCCGAGACTAAGTTGACCGAAGCGGCCGACAAGGCCACCGCGCTCCTTCAGGGACTCCAATCGCGTCTGAATCGCGAGGCCATTCCCCTCCGGGAGGAAGAAACCCCAGAAGAGCTGGACCGTCAGCTTCAGCAGTATTTTGTGGCTTCCGACAATGGCGTGCCGGATCAGATTCGCGAACGAGTGATCGACGCTGTGGCGGATCGTATCCTCCAAAGCTGGGAACACGGGGATCGCCGCGGCTTGGGCGCGCTGGAGAGTCAGGTGATTGACCGCGTGGCCGAACGTATTCTCGAACGCTTGACGGGGCGTTAGTTCAACCTGCTACGATTCCGCGGAACTTAGGCTGCTGGTAGCCTGGAAACACAGTCGAAACGCGGGCGTTTCCCAAGCTGCGCTCCACCAGCTCACCGAGCACATCACGAAAATCGGTGGTGAGCTGGAGATCGCGCTGCTCGTAGAGCTGCTCGGACTCGAGGCCCGGCCAGTCGCCGTAGACTTTACCGCCGCGAATGCCCCCGCCCAAGGCGAACATCACGTTGGCATGACCGTGATCGGTGCCGCGCGAACCATTTTCGCGAGCCGTGCGTCCGAACTCGCTCATCGTGACCAGACTGACATCGGCCATCTTGTCGCCTAGGTCCAGGTAGAACGCAGCCAGAGCGCTTCCGAACTGCCCCAGAAGATTCGCCAGCTGCCCGACCGCCGGCCGAGCGCCCACTTCATTGACATGGGTATCCCAGCCGCCCATCTCGGCGAACGCCACTTCGAGTCCGACGTCGGATTTGATCAGCCGCGCGATCTGCATGAGGCTTTGCCCCAGGGCAGAATTCGGATACGGGAGATTCCCGGCGGGAGCGTAGGACTGCTTCTGAATCGACTGCATCAGCTTGACGGCTTCGAAGGTTTCGCGCCCGGCGCCGTTCAGGGCTTGATCCAGAGTGTTGTCGTACATGCTCTCGAAGGTGCCCGCGCCGCGCGTATCGCGGATCCGAAAGTCGTTCAGGTTGGCGATCGCCACGGCTTCGTTCTTTCCGCGCATCGAACGCGGCAGAGTTGCGCCCAGGCTGACGGCGCGCACCGGAGACTGATTCTTTTCGGGCGCGAGAGCCCGGTTTAGCCAGCCGTCGGAGGTCGCCTTGCGGCCCGGCGTCCCGGATTCCATGTAGTCCTGGGCGTCGAAGTGCGAGCGCGTGGGATCGGGCGAACCCACTGCGTGCACCACGGCCATGTGACCGGCATCGTAGATCGGCTTGAGAGGAGCCAGCGCCGGATGCAATCCGAAGAAGCCATCGAGATCGATGGCGCAGTTTTCGGTGCCGTCGGGCTTGGGGATCGCCAGATTCGGCCGCAGATCGTAATAGCTCTTTTCGCCGAAGGGGACCACCACATTGAGTCCGTCCACTGCACCGCGCTGGAAAATAGCGACGAGGATTTTCTTACGAGGGTTGGGTGCTTCGGCCGCATATAAGGCACGTGATAACCAGGCGGGCGCGGAGCCCACGCCGAACATCGCTACAGCGGAACTCTTGAGAAATAGGCGCCTATTGAAATGTCGGGAGGTCATAAAAACTATCTCCTCTGGAAATCCGGCGACCCCAGAACGAGGCCTGCTGCCAAAGATGGCGTCGGCTCTCTCTCTGCCAGTGCTTTCTCAATGGAATTGAGGGTCTGCTGCGCGGGCTCCTGAAATAAGATCTGGCGGGCCACGGCCGCGGCGTCGTTCTGAAATCGACTGACGTCCACTTTGGAGCCGGGAACTCGATTATCCGCCAGCGCCAGTGCGAAATTCATGCGGGCGAGCAGCGCCGCGGAGTTGACCCATTCGGCATTCCCGCTGGAATACCCGGTGGGTTCGATCTTGCGATACAGCGGCTCGCCCAATTGCGCGATCTGCGTGGCCAGAGGAATCGCGAAATCCACTTGCGCGTCGGTCGCGCGCACGGCGCTGACAATCAGCTCCAGGGGCGTCTTGACTTTGGCACGAAACGCACCTTCGGAAAAGAACTCTTTCGAATCGAGCATGGTCGTCATCACTGCGCGAATATCGCCGTCGGTGTCGTGAAAGGTCTTGGCCATGCGGTCGATCAGCGCCGGCGGCGGATCGTCGGCCACGAACTTTTTCGCCAGCCCGGTGGAGATGAAGCGCGCCGTTGATGGATGCCGCGCCAGAATATCAAGCACCTTCTCCCCGTCTTCCATGCCGCCGCCGGCGGGAATCTTGACCCCCAGCACGATTTTCTCGCCCTTGTCGTGGACGCGATCATTGTAAATAAACTCACCGCCGCGATTGGGCTGCGCGATGGTCCATCCGGTAAAGCAACGGGCTACTCCAACGACATCTTGTTGCGTGTACCCGCCGTCGACGCCCAGAGTGTGCAGTTCCATCAGCTCGCGTGCATAGTTTTCGTTCAGGCCGCGAGATTGCTTGGCTTTTAGCTTGGCTCTTCGGTTGATGTCGCGCTGTCCAGGTTCGGATGATACGCTCTGCCAGTTATCGAGATAGAACAGCATGGCTGGGCTCTCGGCCGTGGCTTCCAGCAAATCGCGGAACTTGCCGAACACGTACGGACGAATCGCATCGCGCTCATAAGAAGTAGTCAGGATCCGGTCGGCGCCCTTATCCATGTAGACGTTGAAGTGGTTGAACCAGAAGTCGGCCATCTGCTCTTCGAGCTGGCGATTGCTGTAAATCGCGCGATAGAGCTTGGCTTCGTTCAGATCATACGTGAGCACTTGCTGAGGCGTTCTGTCGGCTACCAGGTTGCGGCGCTCTACTGGATCGAGTGTGCCCAGGACCTGTTGACGCATCGCTTGCTGCGAAGGATCGCCGCCTTTGCCTTGATCGTTCGCTTTCTGCTGGACTCTTAAACGCTGGGGCTGGACAACTACTCGCGGCGGATAGTTCGTCGCGACTTCTGCGGGACTCATGGGCAGGGACTTTAAGGGTCGCAGCCGCTCGGCCAGCTCAGGGTTTTCGGCGATGCGCTCGGGATGAAGCTGCTGGTCGATCCATTTCTTCAGGCCCATCTTCCGGACAGCTTCGACGTCTCCCGGACGAGGGCCGAACGTCAGCCGGTTAAGGACGTGAAGGATCCCCTGGTCTTTACCAAGCCGCTTCTCGAACTGGCGATAGTCGGTGCCATTGTAGGCGGCCAGAACGGCCGCCGCGGCTACCATTATCCCGAACCCAAACTTCACTTTCACTTCTAACCGCCTCTGTTACTAATAACGCCGGAGATCATGAAAAGTTGTACGCCTGTTTCGTCGGGACTTCTAAGGCCTTAGGAAACGCCGAGTTGCGCGGCGGTGCGCACGAAGTAGGAGGTGACATAATGGCCGCTGTCTTGCGTTGGTACCGAAAGGAGGGATAGGAAAAGTTTGACTAGAATGGCTATTTTCGTCCTTATGGCATTGGTCGGTTCGCGGGCGGTTGCGGCAAATGCCGAGGCCTATGCCGCCACATATACGCCCGATGGACAGTTCGGCGCCGGCGCAAATGCGACCAAAGGACGCGAGGTGGACGAGCTCGTACGCGTGAATGGGCAGTGGCTCATTAAGGTGCGCGACGTCGCGCCGACGGACTGAACCGGGGCTGGAGTTCAGTACTCATCTAGGAACATCCGGCCGTCTGCGAATCCGGTTCGGCAAACGCGGCAGCGGCTGGAGCGGGACAAGCGTCCGGACGCGTTGATTGAACAGGTCCGCGAAATAGATCCGGTCCGCGAAATCGACAACCAGTCCCGCCGGAGTGCTGATTTCCGCGTTAAGGGCCGACCCGCCGTCGCCGCTGAAACCCCTTACGCCGGTACCGGCTATGGTGCGGATGATCCCGGTTGCAGCGTCAATCCGGCGAATGCGATAGTTCATCGTATCCGAAATGTAGACGTTACCGGCGGCGTCAACGGAAACGTAGGACGGATCGTTGAGAATCGCACTGGTCGCCGGACCGCCATCGCCGCCAAAACCACCCTGATACATCACAATCCCCATGATGCCGGTATCTATTCCGAAACTTGTGCCCGCGATGGTGGTGATGATTCCAGTCGCGGCATCAACCTTTCGAATTCGATGTTCACCGCGAGCCGCAATATATAAGTTTCCCGCGGCATCCAGGGCCAGCCCATCCGGTTGATCGATCTGCGCCAGGACAGCCGGACCATAGTCACCGCTATGATTGGATCCGCCCGCACCCGCCACCGTGGTGATGATTCCGGTGCCGAGATCCAATTTCCAAACGCGGTCTCCGCCGTTGGCGATATAGAGACCCCCTTTATTGTCAGGGGCAAGCCCGGACGGGTCAGTAATGGCAATCTTGAGGGCCATCAGCGGGAGGTTATCGGGCGGCCCATCCTTAGGCGGGTCAAACATAAGTCCATCGCCGGCGATCGTCGTGATGATTCCAGTGGCCGCGGAGATTCGCCGAACACGATGATTGTACGGGTCGGAAAAGTAGATATTCCCCGCCGAATCCGTCGCGATATTTCCCGGACCTCCAAGTAGTGCACTGGTGGCCGGTCCTCCGTCGCCGCCGAATCCCCGGACACCCGTGCCGGCGATCGTCGTAATGATTCCGGTCCGGGCATCGACCTTGCGTATCCGCGCACTCCAATCGCAGAAGTAAAGGTCGCCGGAGGGGCTCAAGGCAACGGCTCCGGGCCAGTTGAGCGCAACGTTTACGGCGGGACCCCCATCGCCCCCGAACCCGCCGTTCGGGACATTACCTGGGTCTGCTCCGGCAACTGTCGTTATACGATATTCCGGGAGGCTTTGCGCCAAGCCACTTGAGAGAAGAAGCAGCATGAGCGATAAAAAGATCAGGATGGGGGTACCGAGCCGCCGTGAGAAATACGATTCCATTGGTTCTAAAATACCTCGATTTCAGGACGGGGCAGGATAGAGGCGGCGTTACATATTCCGAAAGTAGTAGTTGGGGTTTTAGGAGGTACCCAATTGCGCGGCCGTGCGTAGGAAGAATCC